>Ga0209648_10005389_pt1 | contig 10941 bp, 10 predicted proteins | sample GraSoi2013_115cm_FD_185830 | JGI IMG/M metagenome (GOLD analysis project Ga0209648, IMG submission 185830) | Grasslands soil microbial communities from the Angelo Coastal Reserve, California, USA - Sample 9_17_2013_115cm (SPAdes) (version 2) | ecosystem: Environmental > Terrestrial > Soil >...
CGGACGATCACCCGGTTCGGGTTGGGCTCGATGGTGATCTGCGAATTGACAACGGGTCCTCTGGCCATGGCGATGGTTCCTCCAAGGTCGAGCCTACCACCGCGCGCCAGCCCGGCGCGCGGGCGGCTCAGGCGCGCCGCGCGGCGGCCGCCGCCCGGAACACGCGCACGTAGTTGCCGCCGAGCAGCTTGCCCCCTTCCTCCGGACTGAAGCCCTGGCGGAGCAGGAGGTCGGCCACCGCGGGCAGGTCCGCGTAGTCGTCCCACACCTCGTTGACGCCGCCCTCCATGTCGGTGCCGATGCCGACGTGATCCACCCCCGCCGCGTCGACCATGCGCGCGATGCCGGCCACCCAGTCGCGCGCGTCCACGAACGAGAATCCGCTCGGCCACACCCCGATGACCCCGCCCACCTGGGCCATGAGCCGCGCGTGCTGAGCCGAGATGAGCCGCGTGTGCACGCCGAGGGGGCCGCGGGCGAGCGAGGTGTGCGAGAGCACGAAGGGGACGGTGGTCACCGCGGCGGCCTGCTGCACCAGCTCGAAGGTGCCGTGGGCCACGTCGACCACGATGCCGAGCCGGTTACACTCGCGGATGACGTCGGCGCCGAGCGGGCTCAGGCCGCCCCACCGCGGGTCCTCGGTCTGCTGGTCCCCGAGATCGCTCGGCATGTAGTGCACGAGCTGGAGGTGCCGGATCCCGCGGTCGTACACCTCGCCCACCCGCTCGAGGCGCCCGTCCATGAACTGGCAGCCCTCGATGGTGCCGATGAGCGCAGGGCGGCCGGCCACCCGGGCCGCCTCCAGATCATCCGGGGTCAGCACGCGCGTCATCCCGTGCTGCGCCATGAGCGCGTCCATGAACGCGAGCCGCCGTTCGGTGTGCGCCTGCAGCTCGCCCGCCAGCGGGTCGCGGTACTGGCGAATGCGCCCGCCGCCGCCAGGACGACGGATCACCGGTCCGTCCGCGGAGTGGCAGAGGCACACCGCGGAGAGGCGGCCGCGCCGCATGTGGTCGGCCAGGTCGAAGCGCGGGACCCGCGCGCCCCCCGCGCCGGCGGCGTGGGTGTGGAAGTCCACCGAGGTGGTGGCGGCCAGGAGGGCGGGCACGCGCGGGTCCAGCTCATCGAGACGCCGGCCGTGGATCCCCGCGCACCCGCCGAGCGCCCACGCGCCGATCGCGGCGGCGGCCCCGCCGAGGAGCCGGCGTCGCGTCAGCCCGGGCGTCGCCACGTCCGCCGCTTCCTCCCACGATCCGCACATCGGACGCTCTCTACCCTCAGGCCATGTAGGCCCCGCCGTTGACGTGGATCAGCTCGCCGGTGATCCAGCCCGAATCCCCCGAGGCGAGGAACACCGCGATCCGCGCGATCTCCTCCGGCTGGGCGATGCGCCCGAGCGGGATCTCGCGCGCCCGCTCCGCGATCTGCTCCTCGGTGTTGCCGTAGCGCGGCTGCGCGGTGTCGGTGAGCCCGGGCGCGATCGCGTTGACCCGGATGCGGTGGGGCGCCAGGGCCAGCGCCATCGCGCGGGTGAGGCCGAGCACGCCCGCCTTGCTCGCCGAGTAGTGCACGCCCCGCGCGTCGCCGCGGATCGCGGACGACGAGATGTTGACGATGGCGCCCGGCCGGCCCGCCGCCACCATCGCCCGCGCCACCGCCTGGGCGCAGAGGAAGCCACCCTTGAGGTTCACCCCGAGCACGTGGTCCCACTCGCGCTCGGTCAGCTCGAGAAACGGCGAGCGCGGGAAGACCCCCGCGTTGTTGACCAGGATGTCGGGCGGCCCGAGCCCGCCGGTGACCGCGTCGACCAGGGCCTGCACGTCGCGGGCCTGCGCCACGTCGCCCTTGACGGTGAGGACCTTGCGCCCGCGGCCCCGGATCTCGCCGGCCACGCGCTCGGCCGCCCCCGGGTCGTCGAGGAAGTTCAGGCCGACGTCGGCGCCCTCCCCCGCCATCGCCAGCGCGATGGCCCGTCCGATCCCCTGCTGCGCGCCCGTGACCAGCGCCACCTTGCCCGCGAGTCGCATCGGTTCCCTCCGGTATTCGGTTCGACGCCCGCTTATTATAGGGGGGTCGAAGCCCATGAACCGCAAGCCTGGGAGCGTCCAGACCCGCACCTTCCGCGCCGGGGAGGTCATCTTCCGCGAGGGCGACGCCCCGCGCGACGAGGCCTTCCTGGTTCACGCCGGCCGGGTCGAGGTCCGCAAGAAGGTCGGCGACGAGGAGCGGCTGCTGCGGACCTTCGTCAAGGGGGAGCTGCTGGGGGAGCTGGGTCTCTTCACGGGCGGCTCGCCCCGCTCCGCCACCGCAGTAGCCGCCGAGGCCGTCACGCTCGTGATCATCCCGGCGAAGCGGCTCAATCACCTGGTGCGCACGAACCCCACCCTGGCGGTAGCCATCATCCGCGATCTCTCGGCCAAGCTGCTCGCCACCAACCGGCTCCTCGCCGCCGAGGGCGAGCGCCGGTCGGTCCGGGCCGGTCGCATCACTTCTTGAGCCGCACATCCTCCAGGGGCGCCGACCAGGGGTAGGGATCGATCAGCATCAGGGCGGGCTCGGCCACCCGCGTGCTCACCCCGCTCGGCCAGATGAAGTCCATGATCGGCGCGAAGCGGACCCGCTCGTGGAGCGTCCGCTGGATCTGGTGCAGCAGCGCCTCCCGCTTGCGGGGGTCGGTCTCCCGGCTCTGCTGCTTGTAGAGCGCGTCGATGTCGGGCTCGCCCGCGTAGGAGAAGGCGCCCTCGCTCGGCACCGTCTCCGCCATCCGGGATGCGGCGTTGCCGTAGACCGCGTTGATGCACACGCAGAGCCCGTGGATCTTCTTCGAGGCCAGCGCCGAGTAGAAGGCGGCCCGCTCCATCGTCCGCAGCCGCACCTTGATCCCCACCGCGCCCAGGTAGCCGCCGACCGCCTCCCCCATCGTGGTGTAGGGCGGCCACGGATGGAGGTCGCCCGCGTCGAAGCCGTTGGGGTACCCCGCCTCGGCCAGGAGCTGCTTGGCGCGGGCCGGGTTGTAGGGGTGGGGCTCGAGCTCGAACTTGGGCGGGATCATGCTGCCGGTGGGCCGGGAGGCCCCGAGGGTCTCGGCCTCGCTCAGGGCCTTGCGGTCGAGCGCGTGGCTGGCCGCGAGCCGGACCCGGCGGTCGTGCCACGGCGATTTCGGATCGGCCTGGTCGAGGAAGTCCAGGTAGAACGTCCCGATGCCGCCGGAGAAGGCGAGCTTGAAGTTCGGATCGCGTTTCAGCTCGAGGGCCTGCGGAGCGTCCAGCAGGTACGCGAGGTCGACCTCGCCCCGCTTGAGCATGGCCACCCGGGTGGTCGACTCCGTGACGCTCTTGTAGACGAGCCGCTTCACCGAGGGCATCTTGCGCCAGTAGCTCTCGTTGGCCTCCATCACCAGCTCTACCCCCGGGGTGTGGCTCACGAACTTGTAGGGCCCGAGCCCCACCGGGTTCTTCTTGAAGCCGTCGGGTCCCACCTGCTCCATGTACTTCTTGGGAACGATCCAGCCCGCGCCGGTGGCGTACGTCCGTAGAAGGTCATGAAGTCGGGCCAGGGCTCGTGCAGGTGGAAGCGCACCCGGTACGGCCCCGCGATCTCGATGTCCTTCACCTTCTCCTGGAGGATGCGGGCGCCCTTGGCGCGCAGGAAGCTGTACTTCACGTCCTCCGCGGTGAACGGGTCGCCGTTGTGGAACCGGAGGCCTTCCCGCAGCTTGAACTCGTACACCCGATTGTCCGGGCTCAGCTTCCACGACTCGGCGAGGCTCGGGGTGAGCATGCCGCCCGGCATCGGCTTCACCAGCGCGTCGTGCATGGCGGTGAGCACCCAGAACGGGGTGAGCACCCCCACAACCTCGCCGGGATCGAACCAGGCCGGCGAGAGCGTCACGTAGAGCGCCCAGCGCATCTCCCCTTCCGGCCGGGCCTGGGCCGCGGCGCCGCCCGGCGCGGAGGCGGCCAGGATTATCGAGCACAGCAGCGCGGCGAGGCTGCGGCGAGAGGGAGCGGTCATCGGGCTAGCCCCGTAGCTTCGGATCCCACGCATCCCGCAGCGTATCGCCGAAGAGGTTGAATGCGAGCACGGCCAGGCTGATGGCGAGTCCGGGGAACAGGGCCAGCCACGGCGCCTGCTCCATGAACGCGCGCCCGGTGCTGCTGAGCATCAGGCCCCAGGAGGGCGTGGGCGGCTGGGTGCCCACCCCGAGGAAGGACAGGGTGGCCTCGATCAGGATCGCGTTGCCGAGCCAGATCGAGGCGATCACCAGGATCGGCGCGGTCACGTTGGGCAGGATGTGGGTCATGATGATCCGCGGGTGGCGGCAGCCGATGGCCTGCGCGGCCTCCACGTAGCGGTTCTGCTTGGCCGAGAGCACCGCCCCGCGCACGATGCGGGAGTTGCCCGGGATGATGACCATCGCGATCGCGATCATGGCGTTGGTGGTGCTCGGCCGCAGCACCGACACGATGGCCAGGGCCAGCACCAGGCCCGGGATGGCCTGGATGCCGTCCATCACCCGCTGCAGGATCAGATCGGTCCGGCCCTCGCAGTAGCCGCACAGCAGGCCGATGATCATGCCCGCCACCGTCCCGATACCCACCGCGAGCAGCCCCACCCAGAGCGAGATGCGGCAGCCGTGGATGACCCGGCTCAGCACGTCGCGGCCGATGTCGTCGGTGCCGAACGGGTGCTCCCAGCTGGGCGCGGCGAGGCGGATCTCGGGCTGGGCCGCGAGCGGATCGTAGGGGGCGACCACGTCGGCCATGACCGCGGTCAGCACGAGGATCGCGATGAGGGCGGCGGAGGCGGCGCCGAGCGGCTTGCGGCGGATCGCGATCCAGAGCGACCGGAGCCGACCGATCTCGACGTCGGACTGGGCCTCGACGTGGACGCGCGCGCGCGCGGTCACGGTCGCCATTGGGCGCTAAGGCCTCGTCACTGGTAGCGGATCCGCGGATCCAGCCACGCGTAGGTGAGGTCCACCAGGAGATTCAGCGACACCAGCGTGCCCGCCACCAGCATGACGTTGGTCTGCACCACCGGGTAGTCGCGGAAGAGGATCGCCTCCACGGTGAGCCGGCCCATGCCGGGCAGGGCGAAGATCGTCTCCACCACCACCGTGCCGGCCAGGAGCACGCCGAGCTGGCCGCCCACGATGGTCACCACCGGGATCAGCGCGTTCTTGAGCGCGTGCTTGTAGACCACGATGCGCCCCTCGAGGCCCTTGGCCCACGCGGTGCGCACGTAGTCCTCGCGCAGAACTTCCAGCACCGTCGAGCGGGTCATCCTCATGGTCGCGGCGGAGAGACGGAAGCCGAGCACCGCGGCGGGCAGCAGGAACTGCTGGAGGTTGCGCACCGGGGATTCCCAGAAGCTCACGTAGCCGATGGCGGGGATCCAGTGGAACCAGATCGCCGCGAACGTGATGACGAGGGTGCCCAGCCAGAAGTCGGGGAACGACAGCCCGGAGACCGCGACCACCCGGCCCATGTAGTCCGCCGCGCTGTCCTGCCGGGTGGCGGAGAGCACGCCGATCGGGACCGCGATGACGAGGCCCAGCACCATCGCGAGCGCGGCGAGCTCGAGGGTGACCGGAATCGCCTTGGCCAGGCTGACCGCGATCGGCTCCCCGGTGAAGATCGAGTCGCCGGGGCGGAAGCTCACCATCTGCCAGACCCACAGCAGGTACTGCTCGTGGTACGGCAGGTCCAGGCGCAGGTCCTTCCGGATCTTGGCCAGCTCCCGCTCGCCGATGTTGCCGGACTCGCCCATGAGGGCGGTGAGGGCGTCCCCCGGCATGACCCGCATCAGCCCGAACACGATGAGGGACGACAGCAGGAGGACGGGGACCGCGAGGAGGAGCCGGCGGACGGTGTACTTGTACATGGCGCGCGGCCCCGCCCCGCTCGCTACTTGTCCAGCCAGACCCGGGAGATCGCGGGCGACCCGTAGCCGTCGGTGCGCCGGAGGGCGCCCGCGCCGCCGTTCCGCACGTGCGGCTGGAAGACCACGAACCCGTTGTCATAGGGCATCCACATCCGCAGCACCTGGTCGAACTCGCGATCGACGATCTTCTTGGTGATCACCCGCTGATCGGCCTGGGCCGGCGTCTGGCGCAGCTTGGTGGTGAGCTCGTCGATGACCGGATCGTTGACGCGGAAGAAGTTCTTGGTGGACTTGGAATGCATGTACTGGTAGGTGCGCTCGTCGAGGCCGACCGCGTGCCCCGACTGGAAGCCCCAGGACATGCCGTCCCACTTGTTCTCGACGTAGCGGCCATAGTACGTCGTGTAGTCGAGCTTGGTGATCTTCACGTTGATGTTGAGGTTGCGCTTGAGGTCCTGCTGCACGAGCTGCACCTGCGAGCTCATCTGCGGGAAGTACTCGTAGTAGAACAGCGTCGTCTCGAAGCCGTTCGGGTGGCCGGCCTCGGCCAGGAGCTTCTTGGCCTCCGCGGGACGGTGCTGGCACCACGGTCCGAGCTGGGCCAGGGTGGGAGCCTTGTCCTGGTAGTAGATGTAGGGGACGCCCCAGCCGCTGATGCCGTGCCCCTCGAACAGGGTGTCGACCTGCTTCTGGCGGTCGATCGCCATGGAGACGGCCCGGCGCACCCGGACGTCGTTGAACGGCGGCTTGTCCTGGGCGAGCGCCACCCCGAAGGGCGCCAGGGTGTTGTGGTACGACTGCACCACCGCGGTGGGGTTCGTCTTGCGAATCGTCTCCACCTCGGACGGGCTCGCCAGCCAGATGATGTCGCTCTGCCCGGTGCGGAAGGCGGCCATGCGGGTCGCGGCGTCCGGAGTCGAGAGAATCACGTACTCGTCGACGTACGGGCGGCCCTTGTCGAAGTAGTCGGGGTTGCGGGCGAGGACCACCCGCACCTTGCGGCTGTGCTCCTTGAGCAGGTACGGGCCGGTGCCGATCATCCGCTTCTTGAGGTCGCCGTCCTCCTCCAGGACTTCCCGGGAGAACAACACCGTGATGGGCTCGGCCACGTTCTGGGGGAAGAGCACGTTGGGCGTCTTCAGGTGGATGCGGACCGTGTACTTGTCCGGCGTCTCGATCGCTTCGACCTCCTGGAAGGTGAAGGACTGCACGCCCTCCTTCGCGTAGGCCTCGAAGCAGTACTTGACGTCGGCGGCCACGAGCTCCCGCCCGTTGAGCGGCGGCACGTTGTGCCACTTGACGCCCTGACGCAGCTTGAACGTCCACACCCGGGCGTCGGGGGTCGACTGCCACGACTCGGCCAGGTCACCTTTCAGGCCGAGATCGGTCGGTCCGGTCACCTCGTCGGGGAAGCCGTAGCGCACGAGGCGGCTCCCCACCAGCCCCGCGAACTGGAACAGGCCCACCGATTGCGTCAGCCGCGGGTCGATGACCGGCGGATCCCAGGCGGAGGCGCGGGTGAGCACCCCGCCGCGCTTGGGCGGCTTGGGGCTGGCCGCGATCCAGTCCGGATACGGGGAGGCGGCCTGGGCGCTCGCCCGGGTCCGGCCGGAGGCCGCGACGAGCGCGGCCGCGCCGAGACCGGTCCGGCCGGCACGCGTGAGGAACTGACGGCGATCGAGCCGGGAGGCAAGCGGGGCGAGGAGATCGTCGGGCATCGCGGCTCTCCTTCTCACGTCGGCGTGAAGGAAAGGACCTCGAGCGAACTCGAACCGATGCGTCATTACACCGGCGGGAGTGCGGGGACTATGCCGCAGCGCCGCCGGCAAAGTCAAGAGGCGAGCCAGAGCGTATAGTAACCGGCCATGGGGAAGGCGCTCGGGCTGCTCGCCGCGGTCGCGCTGGTCGCCGGCCCGGCCCACGCCGAGACTCTCGGCGAGGTGCTGGCCACGCGGGGGGTGGGGGCACCGCCCTCCCGGCTGGTCCTCGACCAGCCGCTCGAGACGTACCAGGTCCTCGACGACGACCGCGACCTGATCGTGGTCTACGTCGGGGAGCCCGCCGCGGCGGCGCGGCTCCAGGCCGCGCGGTTCGAGCGCGCCACCCGGCGATGGACGGTGACGGGGCTCGACTGGCGCGTGGCCGCGGACGGAAGCGGGGCCACCGCGCTCGAGCCGGAATGGTGCCGATCCGGCCTCGCGATCGAGCGATTCCCGGGCGGCTTCCTCGTCCGCTCGCACATCAACCCGTCCGCCGAGTGCACGGTGGTGCTGAGCCCGGATCTCTCGGTGCGCGCCGTCCTCGCCGGGTGGCCGGTGGCCGCGCTCGCGGATGGCCGCCTCGTGTACCAGCGGAACCAGGTCCACTTCGCCTCGGTCCACCCGGTGGCCCTCGCGCTCTTCGACCCCCGCCGGCCCCCGGAGATCGCCCTCTACCCGCCGCGGCCGGCGGGCGAGATCCGGCGCGCCCACGTGGACCGGCTGCGCGACGTGTACACCGCGGCCTGGTGCAACGCCCACAACCATCCCTGCGATCCCGAGCGATTCGACGAGCACGTGAGCGGCCGCGTGGTGGCCGACCCGAGCGGCGACGCGCTCGCCTTCGCGCTCGCGTGGGACAACACCGCGGGCTGGAGCGACGCGGAGCGCTGGGGACGTCTCGAGCCCTTCCGCGAGCTGCGCGCCGCCCTCCCGGCGTGGGACGGCGCGAGCCCGCCGCCCGATCCGCTCTTCCGGGGCCTGGCCGCCGGGCTCGCGCGGGCGCGCAACCTCGCGCTCCGGGACCACGTGGCCGCCGCGCTCGCGAACGAGCCGGCCCTGCGCGAGCTGGTCGACGCCGTCCTCGCGGCCTCGCGCGCGGCCGGCCCGGACGATCGCGCCTGGCTGCTGGCCCTCGACCGGCGCTGGGGCGAGGGCGCCACGTGGCGGGATCTCGCCCGCGCGGTGGCGGTGCCGGACGAGCACACCGAGGTCGTCTACGTGTACTCGGGGCTGCGGCGCCCCGAGACCGCGCAGTACCGAGAGCTGCGCCGCTCCGCCTTCGAGGCCCGCTTCGGCCCCGGCGTGCCCGACCGGGCGCTGGACCCGGACGTCCTGCGCGCGATCTTTCGCCCGGATGTGAACTGACCCAGGAGGATCCATGGACTTCGGACTGTTCTTCCTCATGCAGCGCGACGAGCAGTGGAGCGAGCAGGCCGTCTATCACTCCGGCCTCGAGCAGATGCTGGCCGCCGAGCCGCTCGGCTACCACTCGGTCTGGATCGCCGAGCACCACTTCAACGACTACGGCCTGTGCCCCGCGCCACCGGTGCTGGCCTCCTTCGTGGCCGCGCGCACCACCAGCCTGCGGCTCGGCATGGGGGTGAGCCTGCTGCCGCTCCATCACCCGGTCGACCTGGCCGAGTCGCTCGCGGTCCTCGACGTGGTGAGCGGCGGGCGGCTCGACGTGGGGATCGGCCGCGGGGGCACGCTACAGGATTACCAGACCTTCCAGTCCGACCGCGGCGACAGCCGGGCGCGGGTCGAGGAGGGCGTCGCGCTGATGCGCCGATCCTGGAGCGGCGCGCCCTTCGACTTCCCGGGCCGCTTCCACGCCGCGGAGCAGCTCCACGTGCGGCCGCAGCCGGTGCAGCGGCCGCACCCGCCGCTGTTCATCGCCTCCAACAGCGAGGAGAGCGTGCTGTCCGCCGCGCGTCTCGGGCTGCCCACGCTCTCGTCCTTCTTCGTGCCGGTGCCGGAGCTGCAGCGGCGCCATCGGCTCTACCGCGAGGCCTCGCTCGCGGCCGGACGCTCGCTCCCCGAGATCGAGGCGCTCGAGGCCCGCTCGTGGGGGATGCGGGTGGTGCACGTGGCCCCCGATCACGACGAGGCGCTGCGCGCCACCGAGGGACCATTCATGGGCTACCAGCGGCGGATGGCGGTGCTGCGCTCGGACGCCACCGGGGGCTCGGTGCCGGGCTCGTTCGACCGCTCCCTGCTCCGCCTGCGCGCCTTCCGCGAGTACCTGGACGACGGCTGGGCCCTGATCGGCACCCCCGCCGAGGTGACCCGCGGCCTCCAGCAGTTCTGCGAGGCCACCGGCTACGCGCGCGTGCTCCTGGTGATGGCCCTGCCCGGGCTGCGCACCGACCTGGCCCTCCGGTCGATGCGCCTGTTCGCGGACGAGGTCGCGCCCGCGCTCGGGCCGCCGGATCGCGCCGCCGCTACAGAGTCTGGAGGAATTCGATCATCGCCGCGTTGACCTCCTGCGGGCGCTCCTGCTGCGTCCAGTGCCCGCAACCGGGGAGCATGATCGTCCGGCGGAGGGCGGGCACGAACTTGACGAGATTCGGGATGAGCTGGTCCATCCCGCGGAAGGCCACCACCAGGTCGCGGTCGCCCGCCACGTAGAGCGCGGGGACGGTGACCCGCGCGCCCGCGAAGGGGGCCAGCAGCTCCCAGCTCCGGTCGATGTTGCGGTACCAGTTGAGGCCGCCGCGAAAGCCCGCGCGGGAGAACTCGCCCGCGAAGAAGTCGACGTCCGCCTCGGTCAGCCACGGAGGCAGGACCTCGGCGTCGGCGGTGTGGCTCAGGAAGCCGCCGCTGCGCGGCACCATGCCCACCGCGTCGGGATCGCCCAGGCCCGCCCGCGCCCGTCGACCGTCGCCGGATCCCGAGTAGAGGATGCGCCGGATGGTGGCCCGCACGTCACGCCCGAGCTCCGCCTCCGCCACGCCCGGCTCCTGGAAGTAGAGCTGGTAGAAGACGCGGTCGGCGGTCTGCGGCATCGCGGTGGTGGGGCGCGTCGAGCCGCGCGGCCGGAACGGCACGCTCAGCCCGATCACCGCGCGGAACCGGTCGGGGCGCAGCAGCGCCGCGTGCCACGCCACCGGCGCGCCCCAGTCGTGCCCCGCGATCACCGCGGTCGAGGCGCCGAGCGCGTCGAGCAGCGCCACCATGTCGCCCACCAGGTGCAGCAGGGTGTAGCGCTCGATCTCGGCGGGCGCCTCGCTCTGGCCGTAGCCGCGCATGTCCGGCGCCACCGCGTGGAATCCGGCCTCGGCCAGGGCTCGGAGCT
>Ga0209648_10005390_pt1 | contig 10941 bp, 9 predicted proteins | sample GraSoi2013_115cm_FD_185830 | JGI IMG/M metagenome (GOLD analysis project Ga0209648, IMG submission 185830) | Grasslands soil microbial communities from the Angelo Coastal Reserve, California, USA - Sample 9_17_2013_115cm (SPAdes) (version 2) | ecosystem: Environmental > Terrestrial > Soil >...
GATCAAACGGTTTGGAAGAGTTGAGGGTGAATCGCTCTACTTCGATCTTCCTTATCATCTAACCTCTCCTTTCGTTGAAAACTCCTCACCAAACATTGGCAGGCCGCTTTTCGATTGAGCTTTTGTTGCCTCGTCTTGCAAAACGTCCCAGTGCTCGGCCAAGCGGCCGTTCTCGATCCTGACAATATCCGCCGCGACCCAGGCAACCGGTGGGCCGTGTCCAGAGAAACGTCCGTGGATGATTACGTAGTCGCCCTCGGCGACAATGAGCTGATGTTCGTAACGCAGCGTGTCGGGTGCGTTGCGGATCAAATTGAATAATCCATCGCGACCCGGTTCGATGTGTGCGCTGTGTTGGATATAGTTAGGCGACCAATACTTCTCCGCAGCCGCGTAGTCCCGCTTGTTAAATAACGTGTCGAAGGCGTCGAGCACCAGCGCTTTGTTTTTCTTCTGTATCTTCTGACTCATAATAATTTCCTCATCGCTCTGCGATCTCATCGACTCGGTCGGGATAGAACGCCACGTGTCCTTTGATCTGCGCAACGGCGGGATATGGATCCTCATAGGTCCACACGGCATTGACGGACTTCTTTCCTCCAGCGGGAATGCTGTAATAACTGCAATCGCCTTTGAACGGACAGTAAGTAGCGTGATCTGTCCGTTTCAATTGAGAAAGATCGACATCCTCACGGGGAATGTACTGAACGGCCGGATAGTCGGCTTCGCGAAGTGTCAGCGCGCTGCGGGTATCGGCGATCACATGACGAGCAACGGACACGACAACGCGAGCAGGATTCCGGTGGATGGAAATCGGATGATCCCGACCCCGAATCTTAATCTGTTTTTCTTTCATGTTTTGTTTTCCCTTTGGAACTCCTCAGATTGTGAGGACGACTCTGCCGAAGGGACGGCCCTCAACTAGGTAGCGCAGAGCAGCTGCTGCTTCTACCAGAGGGAAGGTCTTAGCCACGATCGGTTTGATCGCACCGGATTTGAGTAGAGAGACAATAACTTTCCACGCAGCCCTGATGCTCGCCTTCGGCTGCGCGAACATGTTGAGACCACGGATGCTAGCCTGTGGTACGATGAGATTTGTCACGTCAATGGTTGTCTTGCGGCTTGCGGAATATCCCAGTGTTGTGAGGCTTCCTCCCAACGCGAGTACTCCGAGTGCCTCGCTCAAGACTTCACCACCGATCCCGTCGATGACGATGTCTGCGCCGTAGCCCATCGTGATACGACGCACGCCGTCACCCAACTTCTCCAAGGACGTATCGATGACTTCGTTGAATCCGAGCGCCTTCGCCTGCTCGGCTTTTGTGTGATTGGTCGTGCTCGAGATGGCGTATTTTGCGCCCAAGGCGCGCGCCAATTGCGTAACTGCATTGCCGATCGATCCTCCGATCGCCGGTGCCAGAACAGTTTTGCCTGCCCGAAAATCAGCCAGAGTAAGCGCGACCTGGGCGGTCAGGTACGCGACCGGAATACCTGCGGCGCTCAGGTCGTCGACATTGTCAGGAATCAGGCAAAGGTCTTCCTTCCGTACGGCAACCCACTCACTATCGGTTCCGTGCTCAAAAGCGCCATAGGCGCCGAAGAACATCACGCGCGAGCCAGCCGGAAAGTCCGTTCCACCTCCCGCCTCGACGACGCCCGCTCCTTCGTTGCCCAGGATTAACGGCGCCTTCGACCCGTGAAACTTGCCCGAGAGAATCGTATGGTCGAGTGGCGTGACGCCGGCCGCGGTCATTCGCACGAGTACTTTCCCGTCTGTGACCGCCGGTCTTGGAAGCTCAATCAGCTTCAGCCCTTCATAACCACTAAATGTTTCAGCTCTCATTGCACGCATATCATTTCTCCTTTCGACTCACGCATTCATTCCGCCATCCACGCTAAGATTCGCCCGCGGTGATGCAGGAAGACTCCTGCTCGCGAGCGCTTTACCAATCATGTCCGCCTCCATCTGCCGCGCAAGAGAAGCGGGCACGAGGGCGTTCATGATCCGGTTTAGTCGGCCCGGAACGACTTTGGAGCGGTTTTTACGCAGACCATTGAGGGCCTCGGATACGCACTGCTCGACGCTCATCGGTTTCAACGGCATGGTTTTCGAATCTAGGCCGAACTTTTCGAGCACTGCTGTGTCCGTAAACCCGGCTGCCAGCACAGTGACGCAGACACCGAGAGGTTTGAACTCATAATGAAGCGCCTCGCCAAGGCTGTGTACATACGCCTTCGCGGCTCCGTCATTCGCCATGAGGGGCACGCCATTTTCCGCACCCATTGCCCCCGCGAGGACGATTCCGCCTCGCCTCCGCTTGGCGAGTTTCGAGCCGAAATGGTGGGTGATGTCCAGATGCGCCATTGCACTGAGCCGCAAAGTCGCCTGAAGCAACTGCTGATCGAGCTTCAGGAACTCGCCCGGATTTGCGGTGCCGGCATTGGAGACGACAAGCCCGATGTCGATATCGTGCGTAGCGTCGGCGAGTCCTGCTATGAATCCCTCTTGGGATAGGTCTATGGCCAAGGCGCGGTACTGAACACCAAACTCCTTTGAGATGGCGCGTCCCAGTTCGGCAAGCAATGCCTCTCGCCTGGCCACCAGCACTACGTTGACCCCCGACGCTGCGATTTGCCGCGCGAATTCCTTACCGATTCCCGACGAAGCGCCCGTGACGAGCGCCCAGGGTCCGAACTGTCCTTTATCAAGCGCTGCTTTCATCGTACTGTTCCTTTCTGTCGATTGAAAGACCGTCCTGACCACTTGCAAATGTCCGCCGTCCGCTCTCCGTACACCCTCGGGCTCTTTGCGCGGAACGGCGCTGGCCGAACCGCGCCAGGCGATATCACCGGCGAGCGGAGGTGATATGACAGCCCCATCTGTGATGGGCGTTCCTCGCGGCCGAGCTTGCGGATGAAGGTGTAGAAGGCGGGCGTGAAGAGCAGACCGAAGCAGGTGACGCCGATCATGCCGAACAGCACGGCCGTGCCGAGCGATCGCCGCATTTCGGCGCCGGCTCCCGTCGCCATCGCGAGCGAGGCGACCCCTAAGATGAATGCGAAGGAGGTCATCAGGATCGGGCGCAAGCGCGTACGTGCGGCGTGCACGGCGGCTTCACCCGGGGTGGCGCCCTCGTGGTCTTGCTTCTGGCGCGCGAACTCGACAATCAGGATCGCGTTCTTTGCCGCCAAGCCAACGAGAACGACGAAGCCGATCTGGGCCAGGATGTCGATCGGCAGACCACGTGCAAGCAAGCCGGTGACGGACGCAAGGAGGCACATCGGGACGATGAGGATGATCGCCAGCGGCAACTTCCAACTTTCGTATTGCGCGACCAGCACCAGGAAAACGAACAAAGCGGCCGCACCGAAGACGAGGAGGGTCGGGGTTCCGCGTTCCTCTTGCTGGTAGGCAAGGTCGGTCCATTCGAAGGCGATACCCTTTGGGAGAATTTGGTGGGCAAGTTCCTCCATGCGGTGTAGGGCCGTCCCGGACGCCACGCCTGGCGCCGCAACCCCTTGCACCTCGGCAGCCGGGAACAGATTGTAGCGTGGTACACGATAGGGAATCGTGTCGTCCTTAAGGTGCGCCACCGTTCCGATCGGCACCATCTCGCCAGAGGTATTGCGTGCCTTCAGGCGAGCGATGTCCTGCTGGGTACGCCGGAATTGTCCATCAGCCTGGGTGACGACCTTATAGGTTCTGCCGAGATAGTTGAAGTCGTTCACGTATTGCGAGCCGAGATACACCTGCAACGTGGAGAACACGTCGGTCGGCGTGAGCCCCACCTTCTCGGCTTTCACTCGGTCGATGTCGGCGTAAACCGAGGGAGAGCCTGCGTTGAACAATGTGAACACGCCGGCGAAGTCGGGGTCCTTGTTGGCGGCAGAGACTAGGGTCTTCGCGGCATTCTCCAGGGCCTGCGGGCCGAGCCCTGCGCGGTCCTCCAGCATCATCTTGAACCCACCGGCGCTGCCTAACCCCTGAACCGGAGGCGGCGAAATGGTCAGGACATAGGCGTCCTTGATGACTGATAGGCGCTTGCGGAGGTCAGACAGCACCGAATTCGCGGTCACACCCGGCAGGGAGTGATTGTAGAGCGAGGGCAAGCTGGAGAAGATTGTCCCCGAGTTCGACGCCACGGTGGAGGTGATAGCGTCGAGGCCAGCGAACGGCGCCACATGTTCAATGCCCCGCGTCGTCAGGATGATATCGATCGCTCTTTTGACGACCTTTTCCGTCCGGGCCAAACTGGCGCCGGGTGGGAGCTGAACGACGGTGATGAGATAGCCTTGGTCCTGCTCGGGAATGAAACCGGTCGGCGTGCGCGAGAACTCCACGCCGGCGAGGCCGATCAACCCGACATAGACGACGAGGACAACGGCAACGCCTTGGACGAGACGCCGCGTGAGGCTCCCGTAGGCGCCGGAGAGCCACTCGAAGCTGCGGTTGAAGCGGTCAAAACCCTTGTGAAGGAGGCGGCGCGCAAATCCCGCGCGCGAAACGACGTGCGCGTCGTGGGGCTTAAAAAGCACGGCGCACAGAGCGGGGCTGAGTGTCAGCGAGACGAAACAGGAGATGACGGTGGAGGCAGCGATCGTCACTGCGAACTGGCGAAAGAACAATCCGGAGATGCCGGATAGGAAGGCAGACGGTACAAATACCGCGCACAGCGTCAGTGCAATGGAAATCAATGCACCGCCAACTTCGTCCATCGTCTTGTGGGCAGCTTCCGGCGGCGACATTCCGGATCGGATAGTGCGCTCGACGTTTTCGACGACGACGATCGCGTCGTCGACAACAATACCGACAGCAAGCACCAGACCGAACAGTGACAGATTATTGAGCGAAATCCCGAGTGCAGTGAGGATACTGAAGGTTCCGATCAGCGATACTGGAATGGCGACGACCGGAATGATCGTCGCACGCCAACTTTGCAGGAACAGGAAGACCACGCCGACGACGAGAAGTATCGCCACGAAAATCGTTATGATGACCTCATCGACCGACTTGCCGATGAAGATCGTCGGGTTATAGATGATCGTGTATTCGACACCTTGAGGGAAGGCCTTTTTCAGTTCCCGCATGGTGGACAGCACTTCATGGTCGACCGCGAGCGAGTTGGCGCCGGGCTCGGCGTAAATGACCAAGGCCGCTGCGTTGTCTCGGTCCATGAAAGCCGTGGAACCGTAATCAGCCGCACCAACCTCGACACGACCGATGTCCCGTATACGCGTTACTCGTCCCTGGCTGTCCGATTTGAGAACGATGGAGGCAAATTGCTCGGGTGTGGACAGCCGGCCGAGCGCTTCCACGTTGATCTGATAGGCCTGGTCTCCGGGCGCGGGAGGCTGATTCAGAATGCCCGCAGACACTTGCAGATTCTGCGCGCGAAGCGCTGCGAGCACTTCACTGGCACTTAAGTTATGCGCCGCGACTTTGTCCGGATCGAGCCAGATCCGCATGGCATACTCGCGGCCGCCCACGAACCGGACATCGCCCACGCCTTGCAGGCGCGCGAGCGCGTCCTTCACATGAAGCGTCAGATAGTTGGAGAGGTACAGGGTGTCGCGCGATTTGTCCGTCGAATAGAGGTGAACGGCGAGAAGTATGCTGGGCGTCGCCTTCCGCACTTGGACGCCAAGATTCTGGACGTCCAGTGGGAGTCGCGGCAGGACATCCTGGACGCGATTCTGCGTCAGCATCTGCGCGACGTTCAGGTCCGTCCCGATTCGGAAGGTGACCGTGATGGTGAGATTGCCATCGCCCGTCGATTGGCTGCTCATATAGAGCATGTTCTCGACGCCGTTGATTTCCTGCTCGAGCGGTGTCGCGACAGTACGTGCGACTGTTTCCGCCGAGGCGCCGGGATACGTCGTCGTGACTTGCACCGTCGGCGGGACCACCTCCGGATACTGCGCCACCGGCAGAACGGCGAGCGCACCGAGCCCCAGCAACGTTACGAACGTGCTGAGAACAGTCGCGAACCGGGGGCGGTCGATAAAGAAATGTGTCAGGCGCATTTTGAGGGCTCTGTCCTAATCCTGACCGGCGGCCGCGTACCGGATCGCGCCGTCTTGCGCCTCGACCTTGGATCCCGGCGTCGCATAGGGCAGCGCATCGATGATGACCCGGTCGTTTGGAGTGAGGCCAGACCGGATGACCCGTAAACCACCGCGTATATCGCCGACCTCGACCTGCTTCGGCACGACGGTCCCGTCCGGCGAGACGGTCATCACGAGATGTCGGGACTGGTCAGGGAGCACCGCCGAATCCGGCACCAATAGCGTCGGAGCCGGAGTGCCCACGGCAAGCCTTACTCGGGCGAATTCGCCGGGCGTAAGCAGCAAATCAGGATTGGGAACGGTGGCTCGGGCGTGGATCGTGCCGCTCGACCGGTCGAGCACATTGTCTACGAAGTCGAGCTTCCCTTGCCTCTGAAACTGAGTCTCATCGCTCAACGCGAGTTCGACTGTGTCGGCTTGACTACCCTTGAGCTTCGCGCGGTCTCGGGAAAAAGCCAGGTAATCGGGTTCGCTCATGTCGAAATCCAGGTGGATTGGATCGAGCGAGACGAGTGTGGCGAGCAATGTGGTTGGGCTGGTTGCCGCGCGGCTGCCGGCGATCAGGTTGCCCACGGAGACAAGATGCGTGCCGATGCGCCCCGTGAAGGGGGCCGTGATACGGCAATGATCAATGTCGAATTCCGCGTCGCGGATCTGGGCTTTGGCGTCGTCGACCGAAGCCTGAGCGGCTCGTTGATCGGCCGTGCGCTGGTCGACGTTTTGCGGCGCAACTACGTCGTTACGCTTCAGCACTTGAGCACGACCGAGTTCCCGATCCGCGAGCACCAGCCGTGCGGTCGCGTTCTCAAGCTGTGCGTTCGCCTGGGCGAGCCTAATCTCGTACGGTCGCGGGTCGATCGTGAAGAGAAGATCGCCTTTGTGGACGATATCTCCATCCTGGAAATGTATCTCCGTGAGCGTGCCGCCGACCTGAGCGCGCAGTTCGACTCGTTCGACCGCAGAAAACTGACCCAGGAACCCTAGTCTCGCGTCGAGCTCACGCACGAGCGGGTTGCTCACCGTCACTTGGGGGAGCGCAGTCGCATCAGCATGGGCGGCCGCGTCGCCGTGGCGATACGAATAGGTCAGCCATGCGATGCCTAGGATCGCGACGGCGATCCCGGGGCCAATCCACAGTTTGGCCAGCGACCGTCTGCCGGTGCGCTGGCCGTACTCTCCGGCCTCCAGCCGGTTGCTAGCGTCCTTCACGTCGTCTCTCCTTTGTGGTTTCGAATTGGTTTTTAGCGACCGAACAAACTTTTCGCCAAACATGAGAAGAGCGCTCTTGGATGACTCGGATGCGGTCTCGTCTTGGATTTGTTCGCGTGTTGTTCTTGTCATCGGTCTCTTATTTTGTATCGATTAGTATAAAATTAAACCGCTGGACAAAAGCCTGTCAAGTGATTTATTTACTCATCGGTATGAAATCAGAAACCGCACTGACACAGCGCGGGCGTCCGCGCGCGTTCGATCCTGACGTGGTCCTGGATCGCGCCATGCACGTTTTTTGGGCCAAAGGTTACGAAGGCGCCGCGCTCTCCGATCTGACGCGGGCCATGCGCATCAATCGTCCAAGTCTTTACGCTGCCTTCGGCAACAAGGAGCAGCTCTTCCGCAAGGTCCTTGATCGATATGCGAATGGGCCACTTGCCTATTTTCGCAAAGCGCTGGCGGCAGCGAAGGCGCGGGATGTTATCGAGCAAATTTTACTCGGCGCTGCCAACATGGCGAGTGATCCGCGGCTTCCAGCAGGATGCCTCATGGTCCAAGGCGCGCTTGCGTGCGGAGATGCGGCTGGATCCGTTCAGAAAGAAGTAACTGCGCGCCGCGCTGCCAGCGAAGTTGCGTTGCGTCGTCGCCTGCAGCGAGCAAAACGACAAGGTGATCTTCCGCCGAGCGCTGATCCAGCCGAACTGGCCCGTTACGTGATGACTGTGTTGCAAGGAATGGCGGTCCAGGGAGCCGACGGGGCCAAGCGAGATCAACTACAGCGAGTCGCGCGAATGGCACTCTGTGGCTGGCCGAAACGTTAGCTTTCGAGTATCCCTTCTCCGGCTAATACGGTAATGAGATTCGCGTCCACGCTGCTAATGAAGCGCTGGTTCCGCTGCTAACGGTGGCGCAGATTGTGCTGATGCGGGGGCGCGAGTTTTGGCGCGGCGCTCGGTTTGGCGAATGATCTGACGACCTTTCGCGCGAACGACGATTCTGATATGCACGATTCCGTAACTCCCATGCAACGGCAAGTAAGGGCTGCTCCATTTCTTCACCGCCGCCGATCTCCGCAAAATGCTACAGTGAAAATGCTACAGTGCGATCGGGCGCTCATCGCTGATTCGCCGCAAGTCGTTCGTATATCGGTGACTTGTGATGGTGCGCGGTAGAGGTTTCGAACCTCTGACCCCTACCGTGTCAAGGTAGTGCTCTACCACTGAGCTAACCGCGCATGGAAGTCAGAAATGATAAGTGATCGGTGATCAGTAATCAGTCAAGACCAAGCAGGACCAATCACCGGCACTGGTCACAGATCAGATCGATACTGGACAACCAGAACACCTCAGACGAACATTTCGCTCTCTGTGAGCACACTTTTTTTCAAGCGTTTTCTCAAGCGTCCGTTCCAAATCGCGTCGATTGTACCCAGTTCTAAGGCGATGGTGGAACGTGTCGCCAGCAAAATGGATTTCACCCAACCGCGCGTGATCGCGGAGTACGGCCCTGGCGAAGGCGTGCACTCGCGTGAGATCGCGCGACGGATGACACCGGATTCGCATTTGCTCCTGTTTGAACTCGACGCGGCGCTCGCAAGAGCACTGGAGCGGCAATTTACAGCCGATCGGCGCGTGCATGTGATTCATGGCGATGCGGCCTCGTTGCCATACGAGCTGAAACGCCGCGGATTCGCTTCGTGCGATTACATTCTCTCCGGCATCCCGTTCAGTATTCTCAAGATCGAGAAGAAGCGCGCACTGCTGCGGAAGACTTACGATGCGCTTAAACCGGACGGCAAGTTCATCATCTATCAGGTCACCAATGAGTTGAGGCAGCACGCCACCGTTTTCCAGCGCGATGAATCGGAATATTTTCTGCAAAATATCCCGCCAATGTTTATCACGGTGTTTCACAAAACACCGTCCGCACAGGGCGGTGGACGCACGTCCACGAAGTCCAAAAGCCGATCGCGCTTCGCCGGCGTTGGCGCAGAGCGTTCGGCATGACGGAAAAACGGACGCGAATCGAAAAAGATTCGATGGGCGAGATGACCGTGCCCACGGATGCTCTCCACGGCGCGTCCACGCATCGCGCAGTTTTGAATTTTCCGGTAAGCGGCTACCGATTTCCCCGGCCATTCATTCGCGCACTAGGTCTAATCAAATGGGCGGCGGCGAAGGCAAACCAGGACTTAGGTTTGCTAGACGCCAACCGCGCAGCGGCGATCGCACAGGCGGCCCAAGAAGTCGCCGAAGGAAAGCTCGACGACCATTTTCCGCTGGACATTTTTCAAACCGGATCGGGCACGAGCACCAACACCAACGCGAATGAAGTGATCGCGAACCGGGCGGCGCATCTCTCAGGGAAGTCGATCGGATCGCACGACCCGGTTCATCCCAACGATCACGTCAACATGGGACAATCGAGCAACGACGTGATTCCCTCGGCGATTCACATCAGCGCGGGCGAGGAATTGAAGAATCATTTGATTCCGGCTCTGGAAAAATTGCACGGCGCCCTCGAAGCAAAGGCCAAAGAATTCTGGCGCGTCATAAAGATTGGACGCACGCATTTGATGGACGCGACGCCGGTGCGACTCGGACAGGAATTCTCCGGCTACGCGCAGCAGGTCGCGTATGCCAAAGCGCGCGCGGAGAAAGCGATCGAAGTTTTGCGCGAGGTTGCGCTCGGCGGAACCGCAGTCGGCACTGGTCTGAATCGCCATATCGATTTTCCGAAGAAAGTGCTGCACCACATCGAGCAGCGCACCGGGATAGCATTCTACGAAGCGAAAAATCATTTCGAAGCCCAAGGCGGCAAGGACGCAGTTGTAGAGGCGAGCGGCCACTTAAAAACTATCGCCGTAAGTCTCTTCAAAATCGCGAACGATATTCGGTGGCTCGGCAGCGGGCCGCGGTGCGGCATCGGCGAAATTCAACTGCCTGCCACACAACCTGGCAGCTCCATCATGCCGGGAAAAGTAAACCCAGTGATGGCCGAATCGCTCATGATGGTGTGCGCACAAGTGATCGGCAACGACGTGACAATCACCTGGGCGGGAGCGAACGGAAACTTCGAGCTGAACGTGATGATGCCAGTCATGGCGCACGATATTTTGGAATCCATCCGGTTGCTGGCGAACGTCGTGGACATCTTCACCGAAAAATGCGTACGCGGCATCGTGGCAAACGAGGAGCGCTGCCGCGAACTGGTGGAGCTTTCGATGGCAATGGTAACCAGCCTCTCGCCAAAGATCGGTTACGATCGAGCGGCAGAAATTGCCAAGGAGAGCGCCAAGACCGGACGAACGGTCCGCGAGATTGCACGAGAAAAAAAGATCTTGCCCGAAGACGAACTCGAGCGCGCATTGGATCCGATCAAAATGACCGAGCCGGGCGGAACCGGCGGGGAGTAATTGCTTCGGTGGTTGCTAAACTCGAAGGGCCGCAGTTTTCGGGCGGTGCGAACATCGCGATCAAGTGCCCGAGCCACACGTACGAGCAGACCGTTGCCTTTTATCGCGACACCCTGGGATTGCCCTTGATCGAGGAGGAAAAGGACGGCTGCATTTTTCAATTTGGCCCGAACCGGCTTTGGATCGATAGCGTGCCGAACCTGAGTCATCCCGATGTCTGGCTGGAATTGGAAACGAATGACACCGAA
>Ga0209648_10005393_pt1 | contig 10938 bp, 10 predicted proteins | sample GraSoi2013_115cm_FD_185830 | JGI IMG/M metagenome (GOLD analysis project Ga0209648, IMG submission 185830) | Grasslands soil microbial communities from the Angelo Coastal Reserve, California, USA - Sample 9_17_2013_115cm (SPAdes) (version 2) | ecosystem: Environmental > Terrestrial > Soil >...
CGGACGTTGATCAAGCAGGGCTTCAGCAGACGGCGCAGTCGTTAGAAAAAAAGAGCGCGCTGGTGACCACCCATGTGGTGGACGTCGCCGATGAGGATGCCATGCGGTCGTTCGCCGAGGACGCCGCAAGGCAGCATGCGCGTGTGACGCTGCTCGTCAATAATGCGGGCGTTGCGCTGCATGGCGATTTTGAAGAAATTTCACTGGATGATTTTCGCCTGCTGATGAACATCAATTTCTGGGGCACGGTTTATGGTGTGAAGTATTTCTTGCCAATGCTGAAGCGGGAGAAGCGCGCGCACATCGTGAACATTTCGAGCGTCTACGGAATGGTCGCCCCGGCGGGACAGTGCGCCTACGCGGCGAGCAAGTTTGCCGTGCGCGGATTCACGGAGGCGCTGCGCCACGAACTCGCGGGCGGCAGTGTGGGCGTTTCTTGCGTGCACCCGGGCGGGATTCGAACGCAGATTGCGCGCCACGCGCGCATCGGGGCCGGCGTTACAGGAACGGGACATCACGAGAAGGCTGAGCGGCGCGGATTTTGCGCGGCGCGGAACGCCGCGAGCCACGGATCCTGATCGGCGCGGATGCGTACCAGGTCGATCTTCTCCAGCGTCTCCTGCCCGCAACGTATTGGAAGACCCTTTCGCGGAGAATGGAAAAGCTAGTGGCAGAATAGAGATGCAGAAGGTCCGTTTGCCCCGCTTCTGATAGACGCTTTTGACTCCCCGGGGAACAGTGAATATACTCGGCGTAATTAGGGAAGGACCACTAATGGGCGTACTGGATCAGCGGTTCGAAAAGAACTTCATGATTACCTCGGTGGACTACGTGTTCAATTGGGCGCGCAAGAGCGCCATCTGGCCGCTGACCTTTGGGCTGGCTTGCTGCGCCATCGAGATGATCGCTTCGACGACTTCACGCTTCGATATGGCGAGGTTTGGAGCCGAGGTGTTCCGGCCGTCGCCGCGCCAGGCGGACTTGATGATCGTGGCGGGCACGGTGACGCTGAAGATGGCCCCGGTGCTGAAGCGCGTCTGGGAACAGATGCCGGACCCGAAGTGGTGCATCTCGATGGGGGCTTGCTCCAGCGTAGGCGGGCCGTTTAACGCGTATTCGGTCTTGCAAGGCGTAGATCGCATCGTACCGGTGGATGTGTACGTTGTCGGATGCCCGCCGCGGCCGGAAGGGCTCTTCTTCGCGCTCTTGAAGCTGCAGGACAAGATCGACCAGATGACCCTGGCGAAGCGGCCCACGGAAGTGCGCCTGAAGCCCCAAATGGTGGAAGAATTCAAGCGCGGGGTCATGGTGGCGCAGACGCCAGAGCCGCGGTAGAGGATGGAAAATCGAAATTTGAAATTGGCAGGGCCGGCTGGGGCGTTCAACACTAAGGGCACGGGGATCACGGAGTCGGACGGGAAGAGGAGAGAGAAGACAAATGGCGTTTGCGCGAGCAGCAAAGACGAACGAGATCACGCCGGGTACGATTCGAGAATTTCAGGTCGAGGGCAAAGCAGTTGCCTTGGCGAATGTTGGGGGCAAGTTTTACGCCATCAACAATACCTGTCTGCACCGGGGCGGCCCGCTGGGGCAGGGGGTCATGGACGGGAACATTGTGACCTGCCCGTGGCACGGCTGGCAGTACAACGTGACCACCGGTAAGATCAGTCAGAACCCAACGGTAGGGGTGGATTGCTACGCGCTGGAGGTTCGCGGAGAAGACATTTTCGTCGATGCCGGCTAAGTTTCTGTAAAGTATTGAAAATAATGTACTTAGACTATTCCTGCCCGAATATAGCCACCAGGGCCTTCTATTAGGCGTAGGACCCCGTTCGACCTAACCCTCACATTTTGTTTCGCTTTTTGATTCCCAGCGTGTATATTGCTGCCGACCCAAAGCCTCGATGGCGATAACGACTGCTCAACGACACCACTGGATCTTCAGCGCCGACCCACACCACTATCATTGGGACACTCTTTTCGTAAAGGGTAAAGAGATGTGGCACGGTGCTGGGTCGAAGCCCGACGCGATTCGTGCCTTGAAGCAGGTGCGCAAGGGCGACCGGGTTTTGTGCTATCACGCGGCCCCGCAGCGCACCCTGTATTCGATCGCAGAAGTTACGCGAGATCCCTACCCGGACCCACACGACCGCAAGGGGAAAAACCTGGTCGCGGACCTGCGCGCCTTCGAAAAGCTGCCCCGGCAGGTGGCGCTCGCGGAGCTGCGCGCGAATCCCGCTCTGAAGAAAATGAAATTGCTGAAAAATGTGCGGCTGATCGTTTCGCTGCTTACCGACCTGGAGTATCAAGAAATCCTGCGCATGGCCGGGATCGTCGCGACGCCGGGAATTCCGCTGCCCTGAGGCCACGCGCGCGCAGTGACCGTTTCGCAGGTGAACCCGGAGCAGTGGCCCGGCCTTCTGGCGTAAAGTGAACTGAGGTGAGAGATGGCTGCCATTGGCCGCTTTGGAATTTTTCTCGTTTTTCTTGTTGTCCTCCTTATGCCTCTCTCACAGAACACGCGCCACGATTCGATGCTGGAAGGAGTTCCCTCCGGAAAGACCCGCGTGCTCGACCTGAGTTACGCGATTAACGACAAGCTGGTACCGTGGCCCGGGGATGCGAAGTTCTTCGAAGCGAAGGTCAACGCGAGCATCGAGAAAGAGGGCTACTTCACGCGCAGCTTCTGGATGCTTGAACATTACGGTACGCACCTGGATGCGCCGGCGCATTTTCCGCCGGGGAAGACGACCGTTGACGAAATTCCTGTTAAGCAATTGTTCGGGCCGGCCGTGGTGATCGATGTGCGCGCCGAGAGCGGCAAGGACGCGGATTATCAGCTCGGAGCCGCGCGCGTCGAAGAATGGGAGAAGCTGCACCGGCGGATTCCCGAGGGCGCGATTGTGCTGCTGAGGACGGGCTGGGCGTCGCGGTGGCCGGATGCGCAGAAATACCGGAATCAGGATGCCAAGGGAACGATGCATTTCCCGGGTTTCTCGGTGGAGGCGGCGAAGCTGCTGCTGGAGCGCAAGGTGAGCGGGCTGGGCTGCGATACACTGAGCATCGACCACGGCGCATCGAGTGACTATCCGGTGCATCGCCTGGCGCTGGGGGCAGGACTGTTTCACCTTGAAAACCTGGCCGACATGAGTGAATTGCCGGAAACCGGCGCGTTCTTAATCGTTGCGCCGATCAAGCTGGAGGGCGGTTCGGGTGGACCGGTTCGGGTATTCGCGCTCCTGCCGTGATGGAGCCTGATTCGCCTCAAACACTTTTCCTGTTTCTTAGGCCCTTGATCCTTTCCTCATAGCTCGGTTGTTTTCCATCCAGAGTTTTCGAAAACTTTCGCCACAACAATTCGACGCGGGGTCTGGCGAGCTCGTTCGATCATGTGCGGGGCGTCGGAGACGGTGCTATGTTATTTTGAAGGGTACAACTTCTCATGCCGGAACTTCCAGAAGTCGAGACAGTGGCGCGCGGATTGCGGCAAGCGATTCTCGGTCGGCGAATCCTCTCCGTCACGCTGGGTAAAACGGATTTTATCGACGATCCTGCCGCTCTGGAACAACACCTGCCGGGCCGCCAGATCGAGGCCGTGGAGCGCTACGGTAAGTTCATGCTGCTGCGGCTGTCTGCGCTAAACGAGGAAACCTGCGCCGCCACAAACGGGGATGCGGCGCCGGCGGCGTTGCTCGTGCATCTGGGGATGACCGGCCAGATCGCGCCGAGACCGGCCGGGCAACCTCTCGAGAAACACACTCATGTTTGCCTTCTTCTGGATGACGGGCGCGAACTGCGCTACACGGATGCGCGGCGTTTTGGCCGCATCGCCTACCTGACGAAAGCTTTGCTTGCCGAAGAGCTGACGGGATTTGGCGCCGATCCGCTCGAGGTGAACCAGCAAGAATTCGCGGACAGGATTTGCGGCCGGCGCGCGCGGATTAAGGCCCTGCTGCTGGACCAGAGCGTGCTGCGCGGCGTCGGCAATATCTATGCTGATGAGAGCCTATGGCGGGCCAGGATCCATCCAGCGCGGCTGGGAGGCCAGCTGAACAAGAAACAAGCCGAGACATTGCGCCGCGTGCTGCAAGACATTTTGCGGAAAGCCATCGTGTTGCGCGGGTCCTCGATTTCCGATTTTCTTGACGCCGAAGGCGAGCCGGGAGAATATCAGCGGCACCATCGAGCGTACGGACGCGAGGGAAAGAATTGCTATCGCTGCAAAACGCCGATTCGCCGGGCGATTGTTGCGGGGCGAAGCAGCTATTTTTGTCCAAGGTGCCAGCCTTCACCGCGCGGCTTTTCTGCATTGCCGCTACCCGGGAAAAACGGAAGAAAGACTGAACGCAGAGACGCGGAGCGTGCAAAGAAGGTGCGGGGGCGAAATCAGAAAACCAGGTAAGGGCCAAGAGCCGGGTAAGAGAACGAAACCCGCCGGGAAGTTTCGTGCGTCTATAGGAACGAGTCCGAAGAGCGGACCGCGCAGCCGTGATGGCGACACAGTGGGTATGGATGCGCGAAGGTAGATCATTTCAGTCCGTGAAATTTGGCTGAATATTCCAGGGGAGAACGAATGAACTTACGGCGAGTGGTTCCTTCTGTGTTTGCAGCGGTGCTCGTATTGGCCGCCGTCCGGACCGGATCGGCGCGGACCGCGGAGGAGGAAGCCAGCGCTGTTGCATCGGCGGATGCCCAGATCCTCGGCGAAATCCGCGATCACAGCCAGGCGGTGGACAATCTCGAGTATCTCTCGGACGAAATCGGGCCGCGGCTGACGGGTTCGCCGCAATTGAAGCAGGCGAACGATTGGACGGCGGCCAAGTTCCGCGAATACGGATTGACCAACGTAAAACTGGAGCCGTGGACCATCGCGCGCTCCTGGTCGCGCGGGACGGCACGGGCGCGAATCGTGTCACCGACGGAACATTCGCTGACGATTGCATCCGCGGGGTGGTCGCCCGGCACAAACGGAATGGTGCGCGGGCCGGTCGTGTACTTTGATGCGAAGACGAAAGAAGATTTCGAGAAATTCCGTGGAAAGCTGAAAGGCGCGATCGTCATCTACCAGGAGCCTGAAAGCCTCTCGCCGCCGGAGCCGGAAAATCCGAGTGCGGGATTGCTTCGCCCAATGCAGCCATCGCCTCCGGTGAAGGGACAGCCGCCAGTGCCGTCGCCGTTTGCCGCGTTCCAGGAAGTGGCGCGCGCGCGAAACGAGTATTTCAAGCACGAAGGCGTCGCGGTGGTGCTGCGCGATTCGGAAAAGCCGCACGGGCTGCTCAACATGACCGGCATCGGCGGAGAAAAGTTCGAAATCGGCGCGATCCCGACGGCTTTCATCACCGGTGAAGGATACCGGATGCTGTTCCGCATGCAGAAGCACGCGAAAGTGGAAGTCGAGATCGAGATGACGAACTCGTTCGGCGACAAGCCCATGGACGTTTACAACACGGTCGCGGAAATTCGTGGAAGCGAAAATCCGGATGAAATGGTGATTCTGGGCGCGCACCTGGATTCCTGGGACCTCGGGACCGGATCGACAGACAACGGCACGGGATCGATGGCCGTGCTGGAAGCGGCCAGAACGCTGGCGAAGTTGAATTTGAAGCCGAAGCGGACCATCCGGTTTGTGCTGTTCACCGGAGAAGAAGAAGGGCTGGTTGGCTCCGCAAAATATGTAGACGCCCACAAGAACGAGCTAGATAAGATTTCGGGCGTCCTGGTTCACGATACGGGTACGGGCCGCGTGCTGACGCTGGGGTTGCACGACAATTATCAGGATCGAGAAATCGTCGATCAAGTGCTGGGACCGCTGAAAGATCTGAAGCTGCTGGAGCCGCGAATGGCACGTTCGTTCGGAACCGATCATGCGTCGTTCGACGAAGTTGGCGTGCCGGGATTCTTTTGCATCCAGGACGGCGCGGAATATACGAAGACGCACCACAGCCAGTCGGATACATTCGACAAGGTGTGGAAGGACGATCTGAATCAAGGAGCGCAGGTGCTGGCGGCGTGGGCTTACAACACCGCGCAATTGCCCGACATGCTGCCGCGGCGCCCGCTGCCTTACCGGCCGTCCGCGCATCCGGCGAAGGCGGAAGCGCCCCAGCCCGATCCCATCGCGGAGATGGACACGAAAATTCTGGAACAAATAAAAACCGATCAGGGCGAGCTGAAGTCCAACCTGCAATATCTGGCGGACCGCATCGGCCCGCGGATGACCGGATCGCCGCAACTCGATCAGGCAAGTCACTGGGCGATGGAGCGCTTCAAGGAGCTTGGTCTTTCGAACGCTCACCTCGAGCCGTGGACCATCGCCAATAGCTGGACGCGCGGCCCTGCGACGGGGCAGCTTATTTCTCCCACGCGCCACGTCCTCACCTTGGAGACCGCGGGTTGGTCCGCCGCCACGAAAGGCACTCTTCGCGGTCCCGTGATCGGAATTACGGCGGAGAAAGTGGAAGATTTGCAGCCATACAAAGGCAAATTGAAAGGAGCAATCGTTGTCGTCGGGCGCCCGAGGGAGATGGTTTCGCCGGGGCACCCGCTGCTGACGCCGTGGGGAGAGGACATCATTCCTGTGGCGACGCCGAAGGCAGACGATCGCAAGCCATTTGATTTCGAGGCGTACCTCAATTTGAGGCAGGCGCAAACGAAATTTTTCGCAGAAGAAGGAGTTGGCGCCGTGCTGCAAGGTTCGGAAAAATGGTACGGCCTGTTGAACATGGGCGCCATCGGAAGGGAATACCTGCCCAGCGCGATTCCGACTGCTTTCGTCACGCGAGAGAATTACACGCTGCTGTGGAGATTGCTGGACGCCGGGGCAGTAGAAGCGGAAGTGAACATCGCGAGCAGCTTCAGCGGGAAACCGGTGGAGGTGTACAACACGGTCGCGGAAATTCGCGGCAGCGAGAAACCGGATGAGGTCGTGATCGTCGGCGCGCATCTCGATTCATGGGATTTGGGAACCGGGGCGACAGACAATGGCACGGGTTCGATGGCCGTGCTGGAGGCGGCGCGGGCGCTGCAAAAGCTGGGAGTGAAACCGAAGCGGACGATCCGGTTCGTGCTGTTCACCGGCGAAGAGCAGGGTTTGAACGGCTCGAAGGCTTACGTGAAAGCGCATCAGAAAGAGCTGCGGAAAATCTCCGGCGTTCTGGTGCACGACAGCGGCACCGGAAAAGTTCTGACCATCGGCCTGATGGGTAACTACGCGGCGAGAGAAACGATCGATCGCGCGCTGAATCCGCTGGCTCGAGCCGGGGACGTCGGACTGGCGGAGCCGACGCTGCGCTCCGAAGGCGGGAGCGATCACGTGCCGTTTGACAATGCGGGAGTGCCGGGATTCTGGTGCGTGCAGGATCCCGTGGATTACGACAAGACGCATCATTCCCAGGCGGACACGCTGGACCGCGTGCGCTGGGGGGACCTGACCGAGGGGGCGCAAGTGCTGGCGGTGTTTGCCTACAACGTCGCGCAACTTCCGGAAAAGCTGCCACGCAAGCCGGCAAATCAGGACGGCGAGTGAGCTGTCCGCATGCGAGCGGTTCTCCAGAGGGTCAGCCGCGCGAAAGTAACAGTTGAAGGACGCGTGGCAGGCGAAGTCGGCGCGGGGCTGATGATTTTGCTCGGTGTGGGCCGCGAAGATACTTCAGCCGTCGCTGCCTCGATGGCGGAAAAGTGCGCGAACCTGCGAATCTTCGAAGACGATCAGGGTAAGATGAACCGGTCGCTGCTGGAAGTGAAAGGCAGCGCGCTGGTCGTCTCGCAATTCACGCTGTACGGCGATGCGCGCGGGCAGCGGCGGCCGAGTTTTATTTCGGCGGCGCCGCCGGAACAAGCCAAAGCGCTCTACGAAGAATTCTGCGAAGCGCTTCGCAAGCTGGGCGTGAACGTCGCCACCGGTATTTTCCAGGCAATGATGTCCGTGGAGCTGGTCAATGAAGGCCCGGTCACGATCCTCCTCGACTCCGACAAGACATTTTAATCGCATCAATGGGAAAAAAGTCGCTCGCCAAACGGCCTGAAAAAATGACGCGCATTAACCAAGGCGAAGAGCTGAAGATTCGCCGGGCCAGGAGCGCTGATGCGCCGCAGCTTGCGGTGCTCGCCGGCCAGCTTGGATATCCGGCGACGGCAGCAGAGATGCGCAAGAGGCTAGCCGGGATCAAGCCTGCCTCGCTGCATGCCGTATTCGTGGCGGATTCTCCGGAGGATGGAGTGATCGGCTGGGCGCACGTAAGCAGGCAGCCCTTGCTGGAAGTTGAGATTCGGGCGGAATTGAACGGACTCGTCGTGGCCGAAGGGCAGCGCAGCCTGGGAGCGGGCGCGCGATTGCTGGCGGCCGCCGAAGATTGGGCGCGCAAAAAAGGCTGCAAGAGCATGTCGGTCCGGTCGAATGTCATTCGCGAGCGCGCGCATAAGTTTTACGAACGCAACGGCTACGAACATTACAAAACGCAGAAATCGTTTCGCAAACCGCTATAATTCCTGCTCTTTCGCGAAAAGCAGATCCCTCGCCTCGCTCAGGATGACAGTGAAGGGACTTTTTACAGAAGCCTGCTATGAACATCCGCATGCGTTCGAGTGGAAACATATATCGCATTGCGATATAGTTGCTTCGTGGCCAAAGAAATCACCGCGGCGGAGTACCAAGCGCTCGCGGAGATGCGCTACCGCATTCGTAAGTTCGTGGGGGAAGGGGACGCGGTGGCGCGCGCGGCGGGACTCGAGCCGCAGCAATATCTGCTCCTGCTGGCGCTGCGCGGGCTCCCCGAGGGCGTGGAAGCGACCATCCGCACGCTGGCGGAGCGGCTAGCGCTGAAACATCATAGCGCCGTGGAACTGATCGATCGGCTGGAGGTGCATGGGTACGTGCGCCGGAGCCGCGGCCGGGACGACCGCAGGCGCGTCCTGGTGGCGCTGCTACCGCGCGGAGAGAAGCTGCTCGAGCAGGTGGCGCGAGACCGCATCGGCGAATTGCGCGCCAGCGGCGCGGCGCTGGTGAATGCCATCAGCGCCTTGCTGGAAAATGGGCGCTCCTCGCAAAGCAACAAGCAAATCGGCAGATCTTCCAAGAGAAGGAAGGAACTCCGTGGTGAGTGAACCTCTCGAAACAGAATTGAGTGAAACGCGAGAACTGGCCCAGAAAAACTGGCGGAGGTATTCGTCGCAGCAGTGGGCATCGTTTGTGCGGGATCGCGAGGAACAAGTCTTCCTGGTCCTGACGCTGCTGATCGGCGCGCTTGTCGGGCTGGTGGTTGTCGCCTTCATTCTCGTGTCATCGCGATTTGGGGCCAGGCTGTATCCGGCCGGCGGAGCGGCATGGCGCCGGCTTCTTGTGCCTGTCGCAGGTTCGCTCGGCATGGGCTACCTGCTCTACCGGTTTTTCCCCGATGCCCGCGGAAGTGGAATTCCACAAACGAAAGCGGCCCTGTACGCGCGCGGAGGGCGCATCAGCCTTCGTACAGTAGTCGGAAAATTTTTCTGCACTTCCGCTACGCTCGCCAGCGGGATTCCACTGGGCCGCGAAGGCCCGGCGGTCCAAGTGGGTGCAGGAATTGCTTCGGTGCTTGGCAGAAGACTTGGCTTGCGCCCTGAAAAAGTGAAAGCGCTGATCCCTGTGGGAGCCGCCGCGGCGGTCGCAGCGGCATTTAATACGCCGCTTGCCGCGGTGCTGTTCTCGCTTGAGGAAGTGGTCGGGGATATGCACGCGCCGGTGTTGGGGTCGGTGGTGCTGGCCTCGGCCACCTCCTGGGCGATGCTTCGATTGCTGCTGGGGAATAATCCGCTATTCCAAGTGCCGCAGTATCAATTGGTACATCCAGGTGAGTTCGGAATTTACGCGATGCTGGGAGTTGCCGGGGGATTCGTCTCGGTGGCTTTTACGAAGCTGCTGTTGTGGATGCGGGCGCGCTTCCAGAGTTTTCCGAAAAAGACGGTGTGGTTCCAGCCGGTGGCGGGCGGACTGACCGTGGGAATCATGGGCTGGTTCGTGCCGCAACTCCTGGGTGTGGGATACAAGCACGTCGGCGACGCCCTGAACGGAGGAATGGCGCTGCGGCTGATGATTCTGCTCCTGGTGCTGAAGCTGCTCGCAGTGACGATCAGCTACGCATCCGGCAACGCGGGGGGAATCTTCGGGCCGAGCTTGTTTCTTGGCGCGATGCTCGGCGGCATTGTTGGAAATGTTGCCAATCACTTTCTGCCAAGTTACGTGGGCACGCCGGGGGCTTACGCGCTGGTGGGGATGGGCACAGCATTTGCCGGAATCGTGCGCGCGCCGATGACCTCGGTGGTGATGATTTTTGAAATTACGAGAGATTATGCAGTCATCGTGCCGCTGATGATTTCCAACCTGGTGAGTTTCTTTATTTCCTCACGATTCCAGAAGCAGCCCATTTATGAGGTCCTGGCGCAGCAGGATGGCATCCACCTGCCGAGGGCGGAAACGCGGCAGCCGGAAGGGCAGCGGCAGGTGGTTCAGGCGATGCGCGATGCGACAGAGGTGTTGAGGGCGGAAATGACCGTTCAAGAAGCCCTGGAGAGAACGAAGTCCAGCGAACTTCACACCTGGCCGCTTTGTGATGAACGCGGGGTAATCGGTGTTGTTCGCTTGCAGGACCTGAAACGCGAGGCCAACGATGGTCTTGCCTGCAAGCGGCTACGCGAAATCGTCGGTGAAAGCGATTTTCCCCATGTCCACGCAGACCATCCGCTTCACGTGGCGCTAGACAGAATGGGTGCGAGCCAATTGGACCTCTTGCCGGTAGTGAGCCGCTCCAACGTGCATCACCTCCAAGGCGTTGTGACGTTGGGGGATGTGCTGTCACTGTATGGCGTGGGACCGAAGGAATCGGAGTAGCCGACAGTCCCGAGCGAGTCGGGATCTTCGATCGACAGTTGAAAGTTGAAAGTCCAGAGAAGGGATACCCCACCCCC
>Ga0209648_10005394_pt1 | contig 10937 bp, 7 predicted proteins | sample GraSoi2013_115cm_FD_185830 | JGI IMG/M metagenome (GOLD analysis project Ga0209648, IMG submission 185830) | Grasslands soil microbial communities from the Angelo Coastal Reserve, California, USA - Sample 9_17_2013_115cm (SPAdes) (version 2) | ecosystem: Environmental > Terrestrial > Soil >...
CCCCGCCCCGACGCAAACCGTTCCGATGGCGTAGAATGTGGTTGACAGCGCCGGGAACCGCTCCTCTGTCAGAGCCCCGGCGATGGGAAACAATGCCACGAGGAACATCACCAGTGTGAAACGCCAGGCTGGCGAGAGTTCGTCCCAATGCGCGGCCACAAACAGCAAGACTCCGGCGCAAAGCAGCACGCCGCCCAGCGCGACAGCCAACAGGACCGGCCAACGCAACCGTTCGCTGGAGCCTTGCGACTCCTCAAACGTTCGAATGCGCTCGGCAGTGCCTGCATCCACCACGCCGGCGGAAACCCATCGCTCGAGCCGTTTTCCTAGTGCATCGGCCATGCGAGGCCCTCCTCTCGTCCCGTACTCTTCCCCAACATAGCGTCAAACTGAAGCTCTTCGATCGAAGGAAATGGAACACATGCGACGGCATGGCACTCGTTTACGGCGTGCGTTTCTGATCTGCCACCAGCACGCCGGCTTCGGCGTAATTCGTGGATGGAACGTCGTGAAACGACACGTGAATATTTTCTCGTTTGGCTTTGCCGTCTTCGATCAGCACGGTAGTGCTCCGGGGTCCGGCCTTCCACCCAGGTAATTTGCACGTGCGGCATGCTCTGTCCTCCTTAGAACGAACGACTCTCGATATCTTGCATGCAAGATCGCAGGCATTCTATCCGGCGCCACAGTTCTCGCAAAGCCCGCCGCGTCCGTGTGATAGAATTATCTGCTCATGCATCCTGCCATTCCTCATCTGATTGAGCTGCAACGCGTGGACCACCAGATTGCCGTGCTGCGCGCGGAACTGGAAGGATACCCCAAGCGTATCCGCGAAGCGGAAACCAAACTTGGCGGCGCTCGCGCCGACGTCGCGTCGGCGAAAGAAGCGCACGCGCAGATCATCACGGAGCGCAAGAAGTTCGAATTTGACGGACAACAATGGAAAGACCGTGCGCGAAAATACCGCGATCAGAGCAGCGCCGTAAAAACCAATGAAGCGTACAAAGCTTTGCAGCACGAAATCGCAACCGCCGAAGCCGAAGTTGCGAAAGCCGAAGACCGCCAACTGGAAGTAATGATGGCCGCGGAAGAAGCCGAACGCCGCGTAAAGATTGCGGAATCGAGACTGAAAGAAGCGGAGCAGGCCGTCGTTGCGGAACGAAAAGAGATTCAGGCGCAAGGGACAGAAAAGAAAAAACAGCTCGAGGCCGCCACCGCCGAACGCGAAAAAATCATCGCTCCCGTGCCCGAAGATTTGCGCGAACTTTACGCGCGCATCGCCAAGCGCCACAACGGTACGGCCTTGGCCGAAGCCAGAGACGGGCAGTGCCGCGGGTGCGGCATGCGCGTCCTGCCGCACATTCTTCAGGAATTGAGCACGGAAACCAACGAAGAAGTTTTCCGCTGCGAGAGCTGCGGCCTCATTCTCTACACTTTGGAACCAATTCCCATCGCGAATTCCGCTGCTGGCTCCGCGAATTCAACTTCGGTGGCTTCGACAAATTCCTGATGCCGCGCCGACCGCCAACTCCCCGTGGAAAAGATTTGTTCGGCGATGCTCCGGCGGAGCCCAAGCCGGCCGCGGCGGCGCATCGCGCGAACATTGACGGCGGCTCGCGCGGCAATCCCGGACCGGCCGCCTACGGCGTGGTGATCCGCAATGGGCGCGGCGAAATCGCAGCCAAGCTGAAAAAATATATCGGCCGCATGACCAACAACGTCGCCGAATATTACGGCTTGATTGCGGCGATGGACTACGCGCAATCGCATGGCATTCGCGCGCTGCGCGTCGAGAGCGATTCCGAGCTTCTCGTCAAACAAATGCGCGGGCAGTATAAAGTCAAGAGCGAGGATTTGCGCCCGCTTTTCGAGCGCGCACTAAAAATGTCAAAAGGATTTGATTCTTTTCGCATCGAGCACGTTTACCGCGAGCAGAACCGTGAAGCCGATGCCCTTGCCAACGAGGCGCTCGATGAAACCGAAGGAAAAACTTCCGGAGCCCCGTCAGCAAAGAGGGCCGAAGCCGTTAGTACAAAATCCGCGACGTCCGCCGCGAAAACCGAACCGGCGAGTTCCAAACCGGAGCCGCGAAAGATTCAGGCACGTTTCCGCAGCGGAGTTCTTTATTTACTGGAAGACGTTGAGTTACCCGACGGCATGGTCGTCGACGTTTCTATTCACCTGCGGCCGAAACCTCCAGCTTAATTTGCCATTCGCCGTTTGTTCGGCAACGGCCTCCCATCATTTCAAAGCATAACTGCGATAGAGGGTGTCGCGCTGGGCGGGGATGAAACCCGCGTCGGAAATGATGCGGCGCAGTTCGCCTTCATTGGTGCGATTTTTCACGCCGGCGGCGAAGACGACGTTTTCTTCAATCAGGATGCTGCCGACGTCGTCGGCGCCGAATTGCAGGCCGATTTGACAGACCTTGATGCCGGGCGTCAGCCAGCTTGACTGGATGTGGTCGATGTTGTCGAGATACAGGCGGCTGACGGCCAGCGTTTTCAAATAATCGACCGCGGTGGTTTCCTGGACTTTTTTTCCAAGCGCGGTATTTTCAGCGGCAAACATCCAGGGAATGAACGCGGTGAATCCGCCGGTGTCTTCCTGAATGCGGCGCAGCCGTTCGAGATGATTGACGCGATGGCGCAATTCTTCGCCGCAGCCAAACATCATGGTGGCGGTGGTGCGGAGTCCCAGCGAATGGGCCACGCGGTGCATTTCTTCCCAGTCGTCGCTGGTGCACTTCAGCCGCGCGATTTTTGCGCGGACTTCGTCGTCGAGAATCTCTGCGCCGCCGCCGGGAATGGATTGGAGCCCCGCGCCCATCAGGCGCTGGATCGTTTCGCGGATGCTGATTTCGCTGACTTCCGCGATGCACAGAATTTCAGGCGCCGAGAAACAATGCAGATGCACTTGCGGATAGCGGGCCTTCAGGGAACGCAATAAGTTCTCGTAGTAGCCGATCTGCAGGTCCGGGTGCAGCCCGCCCTGGAGCAAAATTCCAGTGCCGCCAAGCTCCAGCATCTCGTCGATTTTTTTGTAGATTTCCTCGAACGAGAGGATGTAACCGTCCTTGGCGCCGAGCGGGCGGTAGAAGGCGCAGAAAGAACAATACTCGGTGCAGAAATTCGTGTAATTGATGTTGCGATCGATCTGGTAGGTAACGACGCGGGGGTCATTCTTTTTCAGGCGCATCTGATGCGCGGCCATACCGAGACCTACGAGGTCATCGGATTCGAGCATTTCTAGAGCTTGTTGTTTGGTCAGCGCCAAGATTTATCCTCGGTGTGTCGCACAATCAAGAACCAATGCCAATCGAACAACTGATCTTGCTTCACATGCAAACGCGGCCCGCCTCGGAAGGCGGGCCTTACAACTTCGCGGCTTCCGCTTTGGCTACGGCCCATTCGAGCGGCTTGACTTGCGGGATGAGGCCGAGTTTTGCGGCGTGAGCGAAATACAATTCCAGGCCGCGGCGGTTTTCTTCGTCCAAAGAAAAGTCGATATTGTCGCGCAAGTACGATTCCAGCTTGTCTGCCGGCAAGCCCAGTTCGCGTGCGCCTTCGGCACTGATTTCCGCCAGGCGTGATATACCGAAATCGCGGGAGGCGAGGAAATCCGCTACCACTTCCGGCGTGGCCACGCCGCGCCGCGTGGCCCACACCGCCAGGACCGCGGGAAGGCCGGTCATCGCGCGCCACTGCTCGACCATGTCGAACACGAAAAGCTTCTGAGAGGGCGGCGCAACACCTGCCTTTTCCGCATTGCACATCCATCCTGCGATCGGCGGCTTGTGTGGCGTTTTCTGCGAGCCGTGATCCTCGATTCGCGTACTGTGCGGCTCCATCGTCAGCGAGAGGCGAAGAGCGGGATCGCCGATGAGCAATGCGGCATCCGCCTTTTTCAGCATGGTCTCCAGGTCGGGCGGCATCTCGATGAACTCTGGTGCGATTTTCCAATGTTCGGCGCAGAGAATCCGCGTTAGCGCTTGTGTGCTGCGGGAGCTGGCGTCCAGTGCAACGCTCTTGAATTGCCCGATCGGCGATTTCGAGATGAGGAGAAGACTGCGCACCAGTTTCTTGGAAGCGATGGAAAGGTCCGGCAGGATTTCGAGATCGGGGATGCGCGCGTATTCGATGGCGGGGATGATAGCGACGTCGGCCTGGCCGGTGCGCAACTGTTCGGCGCACTGCGAAGGCACGGTGAAGGACAAATCATACTTGCCGCGCAGCGGGCCGTTGGTGAAACCCCAGACGAGCGGCGCGGTGTTCAGGTATTGAACGATGGAGATGCGAAGTTTGGTCACTGTCGAGGGCTCACGTTAGAAGATCCAGTATAACAAAGAGGGTTTTGCCGAGCGGCAAGCTTCTTTTGCGAGGAATTGTCCGGCGACTTCGGAAGATTGGAAGCGATTGAAAAACCGGCAAAGGGGCCGCGCACCCCCTACCCCCCATCAATTTGTATGAATGTCAAAAGAAAGGACTTACAAAAATTGCATTTCGTAATTCATTGATTCTAAAGGGCGCGATTTTGGTTGTTTTGGGATGGACGAGGGTCGGAATGCCTGCTCTAAAAGAAAACGGGAGCCTTCCGGCTCCGCTCAGGGTAAACAAGCTCCCGCACTCCAAATGCAGTTTTCTACAGCGCCAATTATACCAGCAGCTAGAGCTGAGTCAAGGAAAACTTGGGGTCGATGAGAGTTCGCCATATTCCGAGTTCTGTTGTAAAACCATTCGGCGAGTTTGGAGGAATGGGATATGGCGAGGGCTTGGCTCAAACTGATGTTAACGACTGGCGTATTGTTTTCGTTGGCGACGTTTATTGCGCCGACGCGCACGCAGGCGCGGGCGGAAACACCGGCGACGCCGACGATTGCGGATAAGACGGCGGGGGCGCAGAAGCTGGCTGGATATTTCAACCTTTACTGGGATGCCAAGCAGGGGAAGCTATGGCTGGAAGTTGACAAGTGGGGGAGCGAATTTCTTTACCAGAGCGGGCTTCCGGCGGGAATCGGGTCGAATGACATCGGGCTGGACCGGGGGCAGCTCGGCGCGACGCGCATTGTGCGCTTCGAGCGCAGCGGGCCAAAGGTGTTGCTGATTCAGGAAAACCTGGAATACCGGGCGGTGAGTAACGATGCGGACGAACGGCGCGCGGTGCACGATTCGTTTGCGGAGTCCGCGCTATGGGGCTTCAAGGTGGAGGCCGAGGAGAAAGATCGCGCCCTGGTGGACGCCACGGATTTCTTCCTGCGCGATGCGCACGGAATCCCGGCGGCGCTCCGGCGGACGAAGCAGGGCCCTTATCATCTGGATGCCTCGCGCTGCGCGATTTATTTGCCGCAAACGAAGAATTTTCCGATGAACACAGAGGTGGAAGCCACGCTCACGTTTGCGGGAGAAGAACCGGGCCGATGGGTTCGCGACGTTACGCCTTCTCCGGAATCGATCACTGTGCGCGAGCATCATTCGTTTGTCCAGCTTCCGCCGGCCGGGTACAAACCGAGGGCGTACGATCCGCGGTCCAGCTTTTTCGGCATCAGCTATATGGATTACGCCACGCCGATCAGCGAGCCCATCGTGAAGCGCTTCATCGCGCGGCACCGGCTGGAAAAGAAAGATCCGCAAGCGGCGGTCAGTGAGGCGGTGCAGCCGATCGTGTACTACCTAGACCGCGGGGCGCCGGAACCGATTCGCTCCGCGCTGCTCGAAGGGGCGCGGTGGTGGAATCAGGCGTTTGAAGCGGCAGGATATAAGAACGCGTTCCGCGTCGAGATGCTGCCGGAAGGCGCGGACTTGATGGACCTGCGCTACAACGTGATTCAGTGGGTGCATCGCGCGACGAGGGGATGGTCGTACGGGGCGGCGGTGATTGATCCGCGGACGGGCGAAATCATCAAGGGGCACGTGACGCTCGGGTCTTTACGCGTGCGGCAGGACTATCTGATCGCGGAGAGCTTGCTGGCGCCTTACGAGAAAGGCAAGCCGGTATCGCCGAAAATGCAGGAGATGGCACTCGCGCGGTTGCGGCAGCTTGCGGCGCACGAAGTGGGACACACACTGGGCTTGATGCACAACTATTCCGCAAGCACGGTCAACCGCTCTTCGGTAATGGATTATCCACCGCCGTACGTAAAGCTTGGCGCAGATGGCACGCCGGATTTGTCCGCGGCGTACGCGACGGGAATCGGGGAGTGGGACAAGGTATCCATCGCGTTTGGCTATCAGGATTTTGCGCCAGGAACGAATGAACAAGCAGCGCTGAACAAAATTCTCCTAGACGCGTTTGGGCGCGGGCTGCGCTACTTGACGGATCAGGACGCGCGTCCGGCAGGATCTTCCAGCAGCATGGCGCATCTTTGGGACTCGGGGACGAATGCGGTTGATGAATTGAACCGCCTGATGCAAGTTCGCGGGGCGGCGCTGAAGCGCTTTGGCGAAAACAATATCCGCGAAGGTGCGCCGCTGGCGACATTGGAAGACGTGCTCGTGCCGCTGTACATGCTGCACCGCTATCAGGTGGAAGCAGCCAGCAAACTCGTTGGCGGAATGGATTACACGTTTGCGCTGCGCGGCGACGGACAAACGCCGACGCAGATCGTCGCGCCTGCGGAACAGCGGCGGGCGCTGGCGGCAGTGCTGGCGACGCTGAAGCCGGGCGTTCTGGCGCTGCCGGAGCCGTTGTTAAAGATGATTCCGCCGCGCCCGCCGGATTACGAGCGCGGCAGGGAACACTTCAAGATTCATACCAGCCCGGCGTTTGACGCATTGGCCCCGGCGGAGGCAGCGGCGCAGCACACGCTACAATTTCTATTTAATCCGGAACGGGCGGCGCGGCTGGTGGAATTCCATGCTCGCAACGCGGAAAACCCGGGGCTAGAGGAAGTGCTCGACGCCGTGCTAAATGCCACATGGAAAGCGCAGCACGCCAAGGGTTACGAAGGCGAAATCGCTCAGACAGTAGACAGCGTGGTGCTTTACGACGTCATGGCCCTTTCTGCGAACGAACGTGCTACAGAGGGAGTCCGCGCCATAGCATCGGTTAAACTTCGCGACCTGAAGGATTGGCTCGATTCCCCTGCGGGCGGAATGCAGGTAATCCGTGACCCGGCCCACATCTACTTCACGGGGAAGCAAATCGAGCAGTTTCAGAAAGATCCGAAGCAAATCACAGTCCCGCCCCCGGCCGAACCACCCGATGGGCCGCCCATTGGCACGGATGACGATTGGGATGACCGGGATTGATCTTTCGGCTGAATGGCACGTGACCAAAGGCCTCCTCCGTCGTCTATTGCTGCAGGGAGGGACCCCATGCCTCGACGCACCTTCTTTTTTCTGATTTCGTTTTCCGCCCTGCTGGCGCTTGGTTTTACGACTGCGCGAGCGAACCGGCATCGCCATTCCGTGAATACTTCCTGGGGCCATAGACAACCGGCAACGGATTGCTCCGATCTGCGCATCCGCTTTGACGACCGGGACGCCGTGGTGCGTTCCGAAGAGCGCACGTTAACCAAGTCCGAAGCAGCGGTCCTGCAGGTAAGCCCGCACAGAAACGGCGGAGTGCAGGTTGTGGGTTGGGACAAAGACACTTACTCCGTGACGGCGTGCAAAGCCGCGGCGGGTTCGAGCGACGAGGCCGAGCGAACCCTTTCGCAGATCACTATGGACATCGATCACGGCAAGATATCGGTGAAAGGGCCCGGGGATGAGAACGAATGGACGGTGGAACTGCTCATTCGCACCCCGAAATCGGCGACCATCGAGCTGGATACGATGAACGGTCCCATTTCGCTGTACGACGTGGACGGCAAACTCATGGCGCGCGCAACGAATGGGCCGATCAGCTTGAAGAATTTTTCCGGCGACGCGGAAATTACCGCGGCGAATGGTCCGATCAACGTGGAGGGGAGCAAAGGAAGCGTACGCATTCGGACGGAGAATGGGCCGATTTCCGTGGCGCTGGAAGGGAAGGCGTGGAGCGGGACTGGCCTGACGGCCGATGCACATAACGGCCCGTTGACGCTGATGGTGCCGAGCGGTTACGAGTCCAGCTTCGTAGTGGAATCGACGAACTACGCGCCGGTAAGTTGCAAGGCGAGCATTTGCGACAATGTGCGCAAAACCTGGGACGATCAACATCGTCGCATCGAGTATGGCAACGCGCCAGCGATGATCCGGCTTTCCACTGTGAACGGGCCGGTTTCGGTGCGCGATTCGAGAGAGAAGCTCTAAGAGGCGGCGAAAATTCCGCATTGAAGGCTGGCAGGGCTGGATTGCTGCGCCTGCCAAGATGGACGCGCTTCGGCACTTGCGGATAAGATTTGGCGCATGCCCCTGGAAGCGCGCGTAGCTGAATTAACGACAGAAGCGAAAGCCGTTCGCCTGGCGCGCGAACTTTACGGACTGGAAGCCACCTCACGCGCCTTGCCAGGCGAGTACGATGAAAATTTTCGCCTGACCGCCGCGAACAGGCGTGAGTTTGTCCTCAAGGTGATGCATCCTGCCCGGGAACATTCCTTCATTGATCTGCAGTGCCGGGCGCTGACACATCTGGCGCAACGCGCGCCGCAATTGCCCTTGCCTCGAGTCACACCGGATCGCAACGGTGAATTATTTTGTTCCATTGCCGCCGCGGACGGCTCGAAACGCCTCGTCTGGCTACTTACCTTTGTGGACGGAACAATTTTGGCGGAGGTGCGGCCGCATACAGCGGAGCTGCTTGGCGATCTTGGCCGGTTTCTTGGGGAGATGGACGCGGCGCTGCAATCGTTTACACACACCGGGGCGCATCGCGAACTGAAATGGGATTCTTCGCGGGCGAATTGGATCAAGGATTACGTCAAGCACATTGGCGATTCGAAGCGGCGCGCGCTGGTGGAAAAATTTCTCGCGCTTTATGAAGCGGAAGTGGTTCCGAATTTGACGCGCCTTCGGCGCAGCGTGATTTACGGCGACGCGAACGACCACAACGTGCTGGTGAGCGATCCCTGGCCACAGCCGCGAAAAGTCGTCGGGCTGATCGATTTTGGCGACATGCACCATGGGATAATCGCCTCCGAAGCGGCAATTGCGGCTGCTTACGCCATTCTCGGGAAGGAAGATCCACTCCGGGCGGCTAGTGCCGTCATCGGCGGATATCACTGGGCGTTTCCGCTGGATGATCTGGAGTTGTCTGTTCTGTACGCTTTGATTGGGGCGCGGCTGGCTGTGAGCGTTACGAATTCCGCGCACCGCAAAACTGTCAAGCCGGATGATCCGTACGTCACGGTCAGCGAAGCGCCGGCGTGGGAAGCTTTGGAGCGGCTGGCAAAAATTCATCCGCGTTTTGCACATTGCACTTTCCGCGCGGCTTGCGGGCTTCCGGCGGTTCCGCAGGGCGAAAAGATCAAGCAATGGCTGGCGACGAACGCCGGCTCGGCGGCTTCGATCTTGGATGTTGATCTGCGAACGGCACCGAGCGTCGTTTTTGATCTAAGTGTTGGCAGCACGTTTCTTGGTGCTAAGCCAGGCGGAGCCAACAATCCGGAGGTGAAGGAGAAACTGTCTGCGGAGATGAAGCGGACGGGCGCGGCCTTCGGCGTGGGCCGTTACGACGAGCCGCGGCTGGTTTATACCTCCCCGTTATTCGGAGCGAACGGGAATCCCACGGATGAACGGCGCACCGTGCACCTGGGCATGGATCTTTTCGTCGAGCCGGGGACACGGTTGCGCGCGCCGCTGGACGGCGTCGTTCACCTCACCGCGAATAATGTTGCACCGTTGGACTACGGACCGCTGGTCATCCTGCAGCATGAAACGGCCAGTGGCAAAGAATTTTTCACTCTGTATGGACATTTGACGAGAGAGACGCTTGCCGGGCTGAAGCCTGGGCAGCGCATCGGGCGTGGCGAAGAATTTGCGCAATTGGGCACGACGGATGAAAACGGCGGGTGGATGCCACACGTTCATTTTCAGATTATTCTCGATTTGCTTGACCTGGGCGCGGACTTTCCGGGCGTCGCTTATGCTTCGCAACGCGCGGTTTGGACGAACCTCTCGCCGGACCCAAATCTCTTGCTTGGAATTCCGGCAGGTCGCTTTCCGGCCAAAGAGCCTGCGCTCGACGAGACACTTGCTTCGCGGCACGCTTTGCTGTGCAAAAACCTCAGCATCTCGTATCAGCGCCCGCTGAAAATCGTTCGCGGCTGGATGCAATATTTGTATGACGACACGGGGCGGGCGTATCTCGACGTTTACAACAACGTGCCGCTGGTGGGGCACAGCCATCCTCGCGTGGTGCGGGCGGCACAGGCGCAACTCGCGCTGCTCAATACCAACACGCGCTATCTGCATGACAACATCAACCGCTATGCCGAGCGGCTGACGCGGTTGCTTCCCGAGCCGCTGCGCGTTTGTTTTTTTGTGAACTCCGGCAGCGAGGCCAATGAGCTTGCTTTGCGGCTGGCGCGCGCGCATACCAGCCGGGAAGACATCATCGTGCTCGCGCATGCCTATCACGGCCACACGAACACGCTGATCGACATTAGCCCTTACAAATTCGAGGGCCCCGGCGGGCGCGGCAAGAAGCCCTGGGTGCACGTTGCGCCGCTCGCAGATGATTACCGCGGGCTGTATCGGCGCGGGGACATGCAAGCCGGCGCAAAATATGCCGGGCATGTTGCGGAAATTCTGGAGCAGACCCGCACAGAAGGCCGCGGCATCGCCGCCTACATTGCGGAGACTTTGCCCAGCGTCGGCGGGCAAATTGTTTTTCCGCCGGGATATCTCGCGGAAGTCTATAGTCACGTGCGTGGAGCGGGCGCGGTTTGCATCGCCGATGAAGTGCAAGTCGGCTTCGGGCGGCTTGGAACGCACTTCTGGGGATTCGAGACGCAAGGGATCGTGCCGGACATTGTCGTTCTAGGCAAGCCGATTGGGAATGTCTTTCCGCTGGCA
>Ga0209648_10005395_pt1 | contig 10936 bp, 10 predicted proteins | sample GraSoi2013_115cm_FD_185830 | JGI IMG/M metagenome (GOLD analysis project Ga0209648, IMG submission 185830) | Grasslands soil microbial communities from the Angelo Coastal Reserve, California, USA - Sample 9_17_2013_115cm (SPAdes) (version 2) | ecosystem: Environmental > Terrestrial > Soil >...
CCACTCACCCACGCCCCTGTCGGTCCAACTCAACTCTGGAGTTGGAAACTCTCCTAATTTCCTGTCATCAGGGATCTCTAGAATGAGGGTGTCTGGTCCCCCAACTGAGGGTCCCAAGAATTGCCAGAAAGAGAATCCACAGGGCACCTTGTATCTGCCCGTTTCTCTTTCTGTGCAGAGCATTTTACTCCCAGATGCAAGAAAATAACACTCCCGGTCGTAGTTTTCCACAGCACACATCCATCAGTGGTGGCGTGAAAAAAGCGAAAATCTAATTACCCGGCACTCATTATCGCCACCTTCCAGCACTCTGGTTGCTGCGGAGGCGTGTTCACTTTGCGGCCACAACGTCCGCAGATCGCCTTGGCTCTTCTTCACGAAAAGTTGGTCATCAACGAGCACGAGCGTCTTTAACCCGCGATCTAGAATACTGAAACCGATAGTCTACGAAAGGAATATCTCAGGAATAGGTTTGCTTTGTTAAGATGCGACCTTGTGGTTCTACTTGCTGAATAGTATTCGCTTACAATTTGTTGCGCTGCTTGCCGCGACCTCGTAGATTGGGGCGTTGGAGGAATTCCATGAAACAGCTCTCGATGGAAGAAACGGAATATGCCGTCAAGCGACTTGAACACATCGCCAAATCACGAGACATTAGTCAAATTCAGCTCCAAGACCTTTCCGGCGTCAACCAGTCCACGATTTCGAAAATATTCTCGGGGAGCTTCGTCCCCAGCTATGACACTCTCAAGAGCCTCTTCAACGCCATCGGTTTAAGGGTCGCGGACGTCATAAATGAAAGCGAATGTCATCCAGAGGAAATCCTTGGGTACCTTGCGACGCCACTAACAAGCTTGGCTCAAGACGACCGGCTAGATCTTGCACTGCGTGAAGTAGTCAGCAAGATTAAGGCGGTTGCCTCGGAAAAGGAGTTTGATCATCCGAGATTCGTCTTGTACTGGCCCGGGGATCACACGCATCCGACTCGCAACGCAGGCTTCAACGCGCACCAAGTCTATCGGATCGATCGCTCTCGGGCCTCTTCTTACGATTTCCTGATACTTTTTTGTGGCTCGCCAAGCTACGGCCTAGGACAAGAAAACGAAATAGCAACCCAAGCCGGACTTCCGGCTATCCGACTCTTGCCCGCTGGTGTATCTAGGATGCTGTCAGGTTCCTTCATCAGAGCAATCGACATCCAGTACGTGGGAACCCTAGACCGAGGGATACGACTCGACGAAGGTAAATTGCGTGCCGCGCTCGCTGAGATTCGGCAGATGCACTACCAACTGCGAGCGCTATACAAGAATTTGAATGGCCATGGATTTGGCAATCGAATTCGTAAACTCGTCGACGAACGCTGGGGCGACTACCCCAAAGCTGCTGCTGATTTGGGGATCAGCCTTTCTTACCTTCACGTCCTGATAGAGGAACCACTGACGGTCTCAAATCCAAGCGCACTTCTTTTGCGACGAATGGCGCACCTGTTTGGCGAAAAGGTCGGATACTTGCTTGGAGAAGCGGAAGACGCAGACCCTATATGGTTTGACAGCCAAACCTCCTGGCGCGCATGGATCAGCAACACTCCAAATCGTGACGCAGCGATTGCGCTTAGCATTCGGGACGAGTGGCGCACCAGACACCGACTGGAGCGAGCACCCGAAAACACTGCGTCATTTCGGCGTCCAAGAAAGGCATTACGAGAAACCGATTGGGAGAGGCTTTATCAGGAGAAGCTCAAAAATGTACCGCGTAACTCCAGGCCTAACCTTTTCAAAGAGGAATAGGTCTAAACTCATCAGCCTCTTCACGGAGCGCTCTCGGTTGCCTCCAAAGGATCCCGAGTCGGTCATTCAGCTGCTGGCGGGAGAGCTACGCAAATCCGTCAAGCAGCGCGACTGCGCTCTGCGGACCGACTCACTTTTCGAGAGACGAAATGTGTTTCGCGTCGAGTACGAAAGCCGCGTTGATTGGGACGGAGTGATCCACCCACTTGGAACAAACTATACTGACGGCTTCAGAATTGTGCTGAGAAGCGGTCAGCCTATTCATAGATTGAGATTCACTATCGCGCATGAGCTGTGTCATACGTTTTTCTACGAACTGGTTCCTGAGCTTAAGTTTTGCCCGCATTCAATAGACCAAAAGGAAGAAACGCTTTGCAACATTGGCGCCGCCGAGTTGCTCGTGCCAACAAACCAGATCAAGAGGCTCGCAAGGAGTGTTCCTATTTCAATTGAAACGTTAGAAGACCTTGCCGCGCAGTATCAAGTTAGCGCCGAAGTCATGCTCTTGCGACTCAGGTCTGTGGGATTGTGGGAAACCGAACTAACAATCTGGCGCGCAGCCCCAGGCGGTGGGTTCCGCCTTGATCGAATCGTGGGCGGTTCGAGCGTCAAATGGGAATGGACCGATGACTCTGTACTTAAGCCCGCCTGGGACCGTGCAAGGACCACGCAAGGTCGCACGTACGTTCAATACCGAGAAGACAATGGTGGCTTGAAGTTAAAACCTGTGTCGTACCAAGTAGTTCGACGACAGGATTCGCTCATGGCGTTATGGGATCATCCGGCAACGAAATGGCCGCCTCAATCCCTTCCACTCTTCGATAAGGAGCTGGGCTCTCCCATCCCGGGAACGGCACCGGCCGCTGATCTTACCATCGACCAGGATTCTTCCTTTGCTGCCAATGATCCCGCAAAAGTTTTCCACAGTTCATTCGAATGCTAATTCAATACGTACTTGACAGCTAAATTACGTCTGTGCTACCATAATCTTTGATAGTCAGTCGCCAACTCGCTCGATTCGCTTCACCCCGCGCCTCTCTGCGATACTTCTGTGGCCTCAGCGTCCCTGCGTTATATTCTTCCCTCTCTTCCCGCTCGAAGACTAACCTAGACCGGTCCGCCGCCTCCCCTAACTCCTTTGGAATCAAACTTTTTGCCGACCCCCACCCTCTAACCTCTGTCGCCTCAATCTTTTACAAAAAAGGTGGGGGGCGGGGGGTGACCACCTCGCGTGTGGCGGGGCCACATTCTGCACGATTTTGGTGCACTCTAAATCCTTTAGATGCAACACTTCTGAGCCTCCTCGTATGTGTTGCATCTAAAGGACTTGCTGCAATATCTAAGTCCTTTAAATGCAACACTTACAAAAAACACGGGGGGAGGGGGTCCAGTTATTGTTAACTAGAAATGCGAAGATCGCAGATTCCGGTCCGGCCGGAAAGCATTTCTATCCTGAATCCTCCGCGTCGAAGGAGCCGAGGGGTCTCTTCGTCTACCCACTGCTCACTCACCACTACCCACTTTCTTTTCCCCGTATAATGTGCGCTCCACTTCAGGAGAGCACACCATGCACTATCGCAAGTTCGGCCGGACCGGATGGAACGTCAGTGAAATTGGTTACGGCATGTGGGGACTCGCCGGCTGGACCGGCTCCGACGACACCGAATCGCTCGACGCCCTGCAGCGCGCCGTCGATCTCGGCTGCAATTTCTTCGACACTGCCTGGGCCTACGGCGAAGGCCGCAGCGAACAGATCCTCGGAAAAGTCCTGCGCGCCAACGCCGGCAAGAAACTTTACGTCGCCACGAAAATTCCGCCCAAAAACCTCAAATGGCCCAGCCGCCGCGATTTCACCCTCGACGATTGTTATCCGCCGGACTACATCGAAGCGTACGTCAACAAAAGCCTCGCCAATCTCGGCGTCGAAAAACTCGACCTCATCCAGTTTCACACTTGGGAAGACCGTTGGCTCAACGACGAACGCCTCCCGCGCGCCGTGGAAAAGTTGCGCACCAGCGGCAAAGCCGAAGCCGTGGGCGTCAGCGTCAATCGCTGGGAGCCTTGCAACGGCATTCGCGCCGTGCTCGAAGGCGTCGCCGACACCGTCCAGGTCATCTACAACATTTTCGACCAGAATCCCGAAGACGCGCTCTTCCCCATCTGCCGCATGAAAGACGCCGCCATAATCGCCCGCGTGCCGTTCGATGAAGGCACCCTCACCGGAACGCTGACCGTGGACAGCACGTGGCCTCAAGGCGATTGGCGCAACACTTATTTCGTCCCGGAAAATCTGAAAAGCAGCGTTGCTCGCGCCGAAGCGCTGCGCCCGCTCGTTCCCGCGGGCAACACCATGGCGCAGATGGCGCTGCGCTTCATCCTCAACAATCCCGACGTCAGCACCATCATTCCCGGCATGCGCAAGCGCCGCAACGTCGAAGCCAACATCGCCGCCAGCACCCAGGGCCCCCTACCCGCCGCCCTCCACAATCAGCTCCGCGCCCATCGTTGGGACCGCAATCCCACCACCTGGAGCCAGTAAGAATGAGTACTCAGTTTTTAATTGTTAGTTTCGAGTTAACGAAAGGAAAAAGAAGCGGAAAGAAGGATGAAGAGGAAGAAAAGAACTCCAGGCTTGTTTTTTCTCTTTTTACTGACAACTGAAAACTGATGACTGAAAACTTCATCACGCGGTTTGCTTCAACGCGCGTTCGACGAGCGTCAGGCAACGCTCGGCTTGCTCGCGCATTAACTGTTCATGATCGCCGCGGTCACGCTGCATGCTGTGAAGTTCATCGGCAATCGCCAGCGCCGCCAGCACCGCGACTTTTTGCGTGTCCACGGTTTTCGTCACGTCGGCAATCTCGTGCATCTTGTCGTCCACGAACTTCGCGAGCTTCTGCACGTACTTCCCATCCAGTTCTCCCTGGATAGAGTAGGTCTGCCCGAAAATCTGCACTTTCACCGGCGCGCTCATGGCTCTTCTATGCGTGAAGATAACACAAACAATGCGCATACCGCATGCCGCGCATCCCTTGAACTTGTAGGGGCGCAGCATGCTGCGCCCTTCCGGCTGCCAAATCGTGCTGTGCAAGAGGCGAATAGAAACTCAACTCGCGCGGAGTTGCGCGCCGAGATGTTTTTTGAGTGTGGCAACAATCCTGCTGTTGAAATCGCCGATCTGCGCGTCCGTGAGCGTCGCTTCGTGGCTCTGAAACGTCACGCGCACGAGCAGCGAATATTTTCCGGCGGGAACATTCTTGCCGCGGAAAAGATCCGTAGCTTCGATCGAAATAATCTCTGCGATATTCAAAGATCGAATCGCTTTTGCAACGTCGGAGAAATGCGTCCCGTCCGCAAGCAGCACGGAAAAATCGCGCTCGACGCTCGGGAATCGCGGTAACGGCTCATAGCGCCGCGCTTCTTTTGCCGTATGCATCGCGGCGTAAACCGGATCGAGTTGCAACTCCGCGAGAAAAATGTCTTGCCGCAATTTCAGTTTTTCCGCGACACGCCGCGCGAGCTGCCCTGCGACGCCGACGGCGGAGGCATTCTTCGCTTCGACCGGAATGGCGCCATTCAAATGAACTGAGCCGCGTCGCGCCGCGTGCAGCCACTCGGCGCCGCCATCTTGCCAGCGAAAATCTCCGCAGAGTTGTCCGATGGAATCGAGATCGCCTTTGAGGTCCGCAAAAGAAAAATCGCGCGCCGCGCCGTACAGACCTTTTTCGCGAGCTTCGCCGGTCGCGCCGATAGTCAGCACGCGCGTCTCGACCGATTCACTTCCATTCAAGCGATAGTGGCGGCCGATTTCGAACAAGCGCGCGTTGCGCTGCCCGTGGTTGATGTTCCATTCGAATGCTCCCGCCATAGTCACGATGCCGGTCGAACGCAGCACGTTGGCCTCTTCCGATAGCGGATTCGAAAGACGCGCGGGCGCGACGTCCTGCGGCCTGAATAGGGCATCGCGCTCTTCGGTAACGTGCGGAATCGTGAGAATTTCGCGGTACCCAAGGCCGATGAGCCGCTCACGCAAACGCGTTTCGGCTTCGTAGTGCGGAAGGCGCGCCGCTCCTTGCCTCGCCGAAGGCAGGCGCGGCGGAAATTTATCGAGGCCATAAATGCGCGCGATTTCTTCGATTAGATCGATTTCGCGTTCGACTTCGGCGCGCCAGGAAGGTTGCGTGCATTCCCAGGCCGCGAGGAGCGAGCCTTCCGCGCCGCGGTTCTGGTCGATTCGAACGGGGGCGAAACCGAGCGCGCCGAGGCTGGCTTCCACGTCCTTGTCCGGAACGTCCGCTCCCATCACGCGAAGAATTTCGGCGCGCGTCACGCGGATTGTTTTCGGGGTGCGCTTGCCGGGGTAAACATCCACCACGCCGGAGAGCAACTCTCCGCCGGCAAGCTGCAGAATTAATTCCGCAGCGCGGCGAGAGGCCAGCTCGGCCATTTCCGGGTCGGCGCCACGGCCAAAACGGGTGGAGGCTTCGGTGTGCAATTTCAGAAAACGCGCGGCACGTCGAATCGCAATCGGTTCGAACCAGGCGCACTCGATCAAAACATTTTTCGTGGAAAAGGAAATTTCCGTTTCGGCGCCGCCCATGATTCCGCCGATACCCACGGCGCGCGAGCCGTCGCCGTCGCTGATCATGCAGATGTTCGAATCGAGCGTGCGCTCGATGCCGTCCAGCGTCTTGATTTTTTCACCGGGCTTGGCGCGGCGCACGAGAATTTTGTGGTCGCGCACCTTGTCGTAATCGAAAGTGTGCAGCGCGTGGCCAAGCTCGAGCATCACGTAATTTGAAATGTCGACGACGTTGCTGATGCTGCCGACGCCGGAAGCTTCGAGTCGGTCTTTCAGCCATTTTGGGGAAGGCTGGATTTTCACATTTCGAATGACGCGGACGGTGAAGCGTCCGCAAAGGTCCGGGGATTGAATTTCCACTCTTACGGCGTCGCCTGCTTTCGCCGCGCTCTCTGCCGGCTTGGGGGAAACGTGCTTCAGGGGCAGCTTGTAAATGGCGGCGACTTCGCGGGCGATTCCGTAGTGGCCGAGGCAATCGGGGCGATTCGAACTGACTTCCGCTTCGATCACCGCGCCATGCGGACCGTTTTCCACGCCGCCGATGTTCGTGCCCGATAACGCAAGGCGCGAGGCAAGCTCCTGCGGCGTCGCCGTCACATCGACGAAATCTTTCAGCCAGTTGTAAACGATTTTCATCGGTTATTTCCGCTCGCTTGGCAACTGCCCGGCATAGAGATTCGTGGCGTATTCCACTCGCACGCGGCCATTTTCCTGATACCTGCGAAAGAGTTCGCGCAGCGCGTCCATCATCGGGGCGAAATTCGCATGGCCTTCTTGCGGAATATACGATCCGCTGCGCAGCCGCCCGGCGAGCCCTTCCCAGTCCAGGAACTGCACATTCGGCAGCGTGTGATGCAGGAATTCCCCGCCGAGAAAAAAACTTTGTATGTCGTGGCCCTTGGGGTAGGAATCACGCACGCGCGTGTAATCCGTCCCGTATTTCACGAGAAGGTCCTCGTAGGCTTTAGCGAACGGCGTCTCCATCTCACGGAAATTCCAGATGGCGACGACCCAGCCTTGCGGCCGCAGAATCCGCCGAAACTCCGCGCGCGTTTTTTCCGGCTCGAACCAGTGGAACGCCTGGCCGGCGGTGACGAAGTCGACGCTGGCATCATCGAGCGCGGTGGACTCGGCCGAGCCTTCGATACTCGAGAACCCGTCGTAGGAGGCAAGATATTCCTCGCCGGCCGGGCGCATTTCGGAGTTTGGCTCCACGCCGTAAACGCGGTTGCCGTTTTTCAAAAAGAGTTCGCTCAGGAAACCCGTGCCGGAACCGATGTCGGCGACGACGTGGCCGGGCCGCAGGCCGCATTCCTTGCGCAGCACGTCCAGCAGTTCCGAGGGGTAGCCCGGCCGGTAGCGCACGTAATCGGCCGCGCGATTGGAGAAGCGTTGTTTGGCATCGGCGAAGGTCATCGAAGAAACTTTTCAGTCCTCAGTTTTCAGCAAGACAGAAACTAAGGCCGGGCTAAAGCCCAGCCCACACAACTGCTTCCTACGGGAACTGGCGGAGGAAGCGCACGTCGTTCTGGAAAAAGACCTGGATGTCGTCGATGCCGTATTTGAGCATGGCCAGGCGGTCGATGCCGATGCCGAAGGCGAAGCCGCTGACTTTTTTGGCGTCGTAGTTCACGAAACCGTACACGGCGGGATCGACCATGCCGGCGCCGAAGAGTTCGATCCAGGCAGCGCCTTTGCACTTGGTGCAGGTTCCGCCGGCAGCTGCGGTGCCAGTTCCGCCGCAGAAGGGACAGGAGACGTCGAATTCGACGCTCGGCTCGGTGAACGGGAAATAGCTGGGCCGGAAGCGAGTTTTCACGCTGGGGCCGAAAAACTGTTTTACGAAGTACTCGATCGTGCCGGTGAAATCGCAAAAGGTGATGTCGGTATCGACGGCTAGGCCTTCGATCTGGTGAAAGGCGAAAGAATGGGTGGCGTCGGGGTTGTCGCGGCGATAGACCTTGCCCGGGACGATCACGCGCACGGGAGGCTTCTGTTTTTCCATGGTGCGAATCTGCATGGGCGACGTGTGCGTGCGGAGCAGAAGCGGCGTCTTCGCGCCTTTCGGCAATTCCAGATAAAACGTGTCCATGTCGTCGCGGACAGGATGAAATTCGGGAATGTTGAGCGCCTCGAAATTGTAATAGGGCGTTTCGATCTCCGGGCCTTCGACGATGGAGAAGCCGATAGAGAAGAAAATATCCTCGATTTCCTGGAAGACCTGGCGGATCAAGTGATGGGAGCCAACGGGCCGGATGACGCCGGGGAGAGAAAGATCCACTTGTTCTCGATTCAGGGCGGCCGCTTCGGTCTTCTCTTCAATTCGCTTTCGCTGTTCCTCCAGTTTCGTTTCGATGTGCGTCTTCAGTTCGTTGAACTGCTTTCCGACAACGCCTTTCAGCGATGGAGGTGACTTCTTGAGCCAATTTTCGGTAATCAGCGTGAGTACGCCAGCCTTCCGACCAACCCAAAAGTTCCGGAGTGATGTGACAGGGTCGGAGTCGGAACCGAGCCAAGCCTCGTGAAGCATCAAGCTACGGATCTCGTCAGCGTCGAACGCAACCTGACGGTCAAAGCGCGTACGAACTTCGGCAAACTTTTCCGCGACCCCTTGCGCGTCGTTCACGCCGAGTTCCGCGAGAGTCTTCTCAGTTGGGTTGTCCACAGTCGGCATGATCGCGATGTAGATTACACCGAAGGGCACGATTTATCGTGCCCCTACGGGAGAAAATGCGCCCCGACCGGGGCGGGGCCGCTAAAAGTGCGCGTGCAACCATCCGGCACGTGCGGGCGGGAAAAAGCCTCGCCCCTAAAGGGGTGAGCTACAGCTACGCTTTTTTCGCCTTGGCTGGGGGCGGAGCGGCGGCTTTCGCTGTCGCCACCAGCGACGTGAATGCCGCGGCGTCCTTCACCGCGATATCCGCGAGGACTTTGCGGTCCAGCGCGACGCCGGCAACCTTGAGTCCGTGAATCAATTGGCCGTAGGTCAAGCCGTTCAGGCGGGCGGCGGCGCCTACGCGCTGAATCCAGAGCTTGCGATATTCGCGTTTTTTGACGCGGCGGTCGCGCTTGGCGTAGCGATCGGCGCGATTGGCGGCTTCCTGTGCGGATTGGTAGAGCTTGCTCTTGGTGAGGAAAAAACCTTTTGTCCTCTTGAGGTACTTCTTGCGCCGTGCCCGGCGCTTGGTGCCGCGTTTTACGCGTGCCATGGGTTTCTCCTTTAAGGTGGGAAACAATACGGGTTGCGGCGACGCGCAGAAAAACACGCGTCACGCAACGGGTTTGTCTCCGGTATGAACTGCTTGCCGCATTTCACGATCGCCTTGCGGCGATAGTTTACTTCTGCGGCCCATCGGCCGGCAGGCACCCGTGAAGCGCTGCCTGGCACGATTTGCGAAACTTTCGTTCCGCATTTTCTTCGCAGGGCGCTTTCTGCCGCGCCCGACTATCAAAGAAAGTCTTTATCCGTACGGAAGCATCTGCTTGATGCTGGCCACGTCCGCCTTGTTCACCAGCGTTAGCTTCTTGAGCTTGCGCATGCGGCCGGGCCTCTTTGTGCCCATCAAGTGGCGCTTGCCGGAGTGGCCGCGCTTAATCTTCCCGTTGGCGGTGAACTTGAAGCGCTTTCTGGCGCCGCGGTGCGTTTTCAATTTCAATTTCGGTTTCGATGCGTTCCTTGGCATTGCCTGATTCCTTCTCCTGAGATTCGGTGGTGGCACCGAAGAGGGCGGACTGAAGTCCGCCCCTACATGATCTTGCTGATGCGTTCTTTCACGCCGACTACTGCGACTGCTGGGCGCTGGACGATTGCTGGCCCGCGGGCTTGGCGACACTGACGCCTTTTTTCGGCGCCAGCAACGCTACCAGGACGTTGCCTTCCATGCGCGGCATGGTCTCGATCTGGCCCTGATCGCCAATTTCCATGAGCAAGCGGTTCATCTTGGCGCGCCCCACTTCCTGATGGGCCATTTCTCGCCCGCGATGAAAAATCATCGCGCGCACTTTGTGGCCTTCGCCGAGAAACCGGAGGATCTGGTTCTTGCGAACCTGATAGTCGTGTTCCGCGGTGGCGGGCCGAAACTTGACTTCCTTCAACTGCGAGCCGCGGCTGCTCTTGCGCTGCTCGTGAGCTTTCTTGTTGGCCTGGTAAAGATATTTGCCGTAGTCGGTGATCTTGCAAACCGGCGGATCGGCGGTCGGCGAGATTTCCACTAGGTCGAGCCCTTTTTCCTTGGCCAGCTTTATGGCTTCAAACGGCTGCATGACGCCCAGCTGGCCGCCTTGATCATCAATCACCCGGATTTCGCGAGCGCGGATTCGCTCGTTTACGCGAATGCGGTCGGCTTGCCGGAAGCTGCGTTCTGCGATAAGTCCCCCTCAAGCACTTCGTTCTTCGCGGCCAGGAAGCGGCGGACAAGCAAAAGTTTTCGCCGGCAGATCCAAGGAATGGCCCCGAGTTCACAACCCACCCCGCACGGTGCAAAGCAGCCATAGGATGGGCTTCAAAGTATAGCACGCGCCAGCGGCAGCACGGCAAGAGGCAAAAGGGTGGGGGTAGTGGTTCAGT
>Ga0209648_10005396_pt1 | contig 10935 bp, 10 predicted proteins | sample GraSoi2013_115cm_FD_185830 | JGI IMG/M metagenome (GOLD analysis project Ga0209648, IMG submission 185830) | Grasslands soil microbial communities from the Angelo Coastal Reserve, California, USA - Sample 9_17_2013_115cm (SPAdes) (version 2) | ecosystem: Environmental > Terrestrial > Soil >...
TGGGGACGATAGGCGGCACGTCCGAGTTTTGATGCGTGTCGAAACCGTCGGCAGTCTTGCGCGCGGCAGCAACCCCACGGTTTGCCTTTAGGTGCTTAAGTCGAATTGCATCGATCTCGATCTCCAATTTTGTCGCCTGCAACGGGCACGGCGAAGAAAATGGCTAGGCCTGGGTCCTGCTTTAGCGGCATGTTGATGAGAATCGCAGAGGTAGAAAGCACTGGTCCGTTCCAGCGGCAGAATGGGTCACACGCCAACATTGCCCCAAGGTTGCTCGCGCGAAGCAACCCTTCACCATTGCGTGAACCCGGGGATGGGCCGGTCCTCTGAGGCTTGCCTTGGCGAGCTAGATTCTCGTAAGGGGGAAGCTGCCGGGAGCGTGAAAATTTGGCGAAGAACCCGCGTCCAGTGGGACCCCTCGCCCAGACATATCAAGGAAGATCGATGCGCTCCCTTGTGATCGAAGACGAACCACAGATTGGGGCCTACCTCGGCCGTTTGCTCGGGCAGTTGGGTGGAATTGTCGACATCGTCGAAACCCTTTCGGATGCCAAGCAGGCGCTTGGCAATTTCAAGTACGATCTGGCAATCCTCGACCGGATGTTGCCTGACGGCGACGCTCTCGACATCGTCATGGCGCTGAACCGATTGCCGGAAAGGCCAGCTTTCATCATGCTGACCGCCAAGGATGCCAAGGAAGACGTGATCGATGGGCTGAACAGCGGTGCGGACGATTATCTCGGCAAGCCTTTCGAGCCGCAGGAGTTCATTGCCAGGGTAAGGGCCGTCCTGCGGCGGCCACGATTGCTCGTCCCGTCGAGGCTGTCGTTCGGCAACGTCGAACTTAACGTCGGCACCAACGAGGTTACTGTGGCCGACAACAAGGTTCTGCTTCGGCGCCGCGAAGCCTTAATCCTCGAAGCACTTCTGATGCGACACGACCGTGTCATCACGCGCGAAGCCTTGATCCAGGCGGTCTACGGGTTCGATGACGAGATCGAGTCCAATACCCTTGAGGCGCAGTTGTCCCGACTCCGCAAAAAGCTGGTCGAATTTGGCGGAAATGTCGAGATTCGCAGCATGCGGGGCATCGGCTATATTCTCAGGACGGCACAAGCCTGATGACGTCAATCACCAGGACACTGGCGCTTTCGCTCGGCGTGACTGCCACCGCAATCTTTCTCGTCACGCTCGGCATCGTTATTTGGTTCGATCTGGCGCACGACCGCGAGCAAAAATACTGCCAAACAGCCTCGGGTATCCTCAATCGCGCGACGGTCGTCGATCCCGACCACGGTCTGGATATCAGTTCCAAAGGCATCGAGGAGCTGAAATCTCATAGCCCAAGTCTATGGTACGTCGTGTCCTATGATAATCTGATGAGTGAGTTCGGACGGGAACGCCGACCTGCCCTACCGGTCTCGCTCCCTTATGCCGGTCTGATTGGTTTGTCGGTGCTCGACACACTTGACCAGAAGAGCTCCTTCTGCCTGGCCGTCGTCCGAAAGAATGCGTCCGAACTGGTTATGATGATCGGAGGTGCGCAAGTCTACTTCGACCAGATCGCGGAGTCATTCGTCCTTCGCAATCTTGATTCGATCATTCTGCTGGCTGTCGCATTCGCGTCAATCGTAGCGGCAGGCGCGTTTCTGTCCGCGCGCTTCGTGACCCGGAGTATCGAACGCGTGACGACGCTGGCGCTCGCAATTGAGCCGAGGGCACCTCAGGGGTCGATATCGCTCGATGAGGTTCCGGTCGAGCTCAAGCCATTGGTTAGCGCGCTTAACCGCGCCTTCGATGAGATTAATGCATACATCCAAAGGCAACGCCGGTTCCTAGGCAATGCCGCACATCAGCTCCGAACGCCGCTGACCTTGCTGCGCGCCAAGATCGACGACGTGACCGAGCCTGCCTTGAAGGCCGACCTTGTCCGCGATGTTCGTCGCCTCGCGTCTCTGGTCTCAGCCATGCTGGACCTGGCCCGATTACAAAATCATGGGATAGAAAAGCGGCCCATCGATCTCGGAGCCCTGACGCGGGACGTCCTTGCGGATTTCAGCCCGTCGGCGCTGGATGCCGGCATCGAGCTCTCTCTGGAGCCGGTCCCGGAAGGCAGCGTCGTCGTGCTCGGCGTCGAAGCTGCGGTTCGGAGCGCATTGGCCAACTTGGTCGGCAATGCGTTGATCCATGCACGCGGCGCCGCGCGCATCGTAGCCAATCTCAGTCGTGGGAGCGTATCGATCAGTGATGATGGGGCCGGCATCTCTCCTACCTCCCAACTCAATCTTATTGAGCCGTTCCTGACGGGCGCCACCGCCAAAGAAGGGCACGGGCTAGGTCTGTCGATCATTCAGGAGATTATGACGGTTCACGCAGGTACGCTGTCGATCACATCGCAACCGGGACGCGGGACGACCGCCTGCCTCCGCTTTCCAGAGGCTTCGCAGGAACGCCAAATGAATCCAGAACCCGCAGTGCAGTGCACCTGCGATGTCACAAGAGCAAGCACACTGAGCTGAATGTCTGCTTGGGTCATAACCAGAAGAACCCAAGGTGAGCATAACGAGCCTGCATTCGGGCGGCCCCTCGCCCGGCTGCCCCCCGCATGGCTTTTTTCCGCTAGGAAGGACCCGCGAGCGCGAGGCGTTCGGCTCTAGGCCATTCACGACGGAGATGGTTGGCGCGGACAACCATTCCACGGCTGGATCGACCAGAAACCTGACGTAATTTTCAGAGCACTCGAACGCGCCGCGCTATTGAACTCGTTCGAGCTCAGTCAGCAGTAATGCCTCTACATCAGCCGGCATCGTGAGTCGGCGGATAACATTTGGCCAAAGGTCAACTGGCGGTCCGGCAAGCAGTTCTTTCGATAGCGTGACGACATGAAGGTCGTCATTGAGGTGCTCGCGGCGCCCGCAATGCTGGGCGAGACATGCCACGCGCGGATGGCACTCGCGATAATGGCAGATGCGACCCAGGTAGCGTCCCGTCACATCGGCGAGGAAGATGTCGGCACCGAGGTTGATGGTTTGAGCAGACCCCTTGAGGCGCCGGCCAGCGCGCGCAAGTTTGCCCAAATCCATCGTACCGTTGATCGTGACGAGGACATCGGCGTCCTTCGGAATCGCCTTGCTTGTCACCAGCGAGCCTATAAGGGCAATACGCAGGACGCCCGGACAAGTACATGCAGCCCGCACGAAGGAGCGTACAGCGAGAAGCAGCTCCCGGCGCGGTTCGACAACTGAGGGCCTAGGACTGTGGGATGGGTTGCGACGCATCTCGCTTGATGCTGGTTCGGCGCAATCGGCTCCGGTGTAGCGCGCACAAATATTATTGCGGACCGGCGCGAAGCTCCAAAAACTTTAGGCAGTTAGCGTCCGGTCTACCCCAATTGCTGCCATGATGGTGCGCCGCAGCGGAACGACGCGAGGTGCCATGAACGGACATCGGGTGGATTATTCGATCACCTCGTCGGCCAATGCGAGCAGCTTGTCCGGCACGTCCAGGCCGAGCGCCTTGGCGGTCTTTAGGTTGAGCACGAGTTCGAACTTGGTGGACTGCATGACCGGCAGGTCGCCGGGCCGCTCGCCCTTGAGAATCCGACCGGCATAGATGCCAACCTGCCGGTAGGCCTCGGTGATGCTGGTTCCGTAGCTCATCAGCCCGCCGATCGAGACGTATTCGCGCAGGGAATAGATCGCCGGGATGGAATGACGCGCGGCGAGCGCGACGATGGCCTCGCCATGGGAGTTGGTCAGCGCGCCGGTACCGACGAGCACTGCGTCTGCCGCGCGTTGGGCGAACCTTGCAAACGCCGCCTCGATCTCGCGGCGGCTGGTCGCGTCGGCAACGACCAGCTGCAGTCCAAATGCTTGCGCCGCTTTCGCCACATCGGCTCGCTCCACCTCGGTCTCCGTCCCGCTCGGACCGACGAGCATGGCAACGGTCGTTGCCTTCGGGGCGAGCTGACGCAGCAATTCCAGCCGCTTCGTCCCCAGCTCGCTGGTGATGAAGATCACGCCGGTGAAGTTGGTGGCCGGTCGGTTGAGGCTGGCGACCAGGCCGTCCCGGACCGGGTCGCTGCCGGTCGCGAAGACGACCGGTACGGTCGTCGCTGCAGCCTTGGCGGCGAGCGCTCCGGGGGTATTGGCGACGATCACCGCCGCCTTCCGGTCGATCAGATCCGCCACGAGGGCCGACAGCCGGTCATTACGCCCTTCCGCCCAGCGCTGCTCGATGACGACATTGCGCCCTTCGACGAAGCCGGCCTCGGTCAGGCCGCGGCGAAACGCAGCCAGGAGGTGCTCGAACGACGCCGACGGTGTGCTGCGAAGGAAGCCGACGACCGGCATCGCCGGCTGCTGCGCGCGCGCCGCGAGCGGCCACGCGCTCGCCGCCGCGCCGCCGAGCAGCGTGATGAACGCGCGGCGTTTCATTCGATGACCTCGTCGGCGCGGGCGAGCAAGGTTGGCGGCACCTCGAGGCCAAGCGACTTCGCGGTCTTGAGGTTGATGATCAGCTCGAACTTTGTCGGCTGCTGGACCGGCAAGTCAGCAGGCTTCTCGCCTTTGAGGATGCGGCCGGCATAGACACCGGCCTGCCGGTAAAGGTCAACGACACTCGCCCCATAGCTTATTAAGCCCCCGCTCACGGCGTATTCGCGCAGTGCATACATCGCCGGTATTCGGTGACGGTCGGCGAGCGTAACAAGTCGTTCGCGCTTGCTTTCGAAAAACGGATCCGTGGTCACAAGGAGCGCATCAGCCCTCTGTTCTACGAGCGCTGCAAAAGCCGATTCGAAATCGCGCTCAGTGCTGATCCTCAGGACGCTGATTTGATAGCCGAGTATGTGTGCCGCATTCTGCGCCTCCCTCACCTCGGTCTCATTACCCGGATTGTTGGCGTTCATGATGACGGTCATGAGCTTTGCGCTGCGAATGAGTTCGCCCAGCAGCTCTATTCGCTTCGCTACGAGCTCGGAGGAAATTAAAGTCACTCCAGTGACATTCCCACCGGGACGGTTGAGACTGGAGACAAGCCCAGACTGGACCGGATCGTTGCCGGTGGTGAAGACAATCGGGATAGTCGTGGTCGCTGACCGTGCTGCTTGTGCGCTAGTGATGCCGCCGGTCGCGGCGATAACGGCGACCTGCCGGCGAACCAAGTCGGCAGCCAATTCGGGCAGCCGCTCGTATTGACCATTGGCCCAGCGGTACTCCATCGCCACATTCTGTCCTTCGATGTAACCGAGTTCCTTTAGACCTTGGCGGAACGCCGCCACGCGATTAGCTAACTCCGCGGGTTGCGCACTGTTGAGGAACCCGATCACCGGCATCGCCGGCTGCTGCGCGTGCGCCACGCGCGGCCATGCCGCCGCCGCGCCGCCGAGCAGCGTAATGAACGAGCGGCGTTTCATTCGATCACCTCGTCGGCACGGGCGAGCAGACTATCCGGCACGGTGAGGCCGAGCGCCTTCGCGGTCTTGAGATTGATGACCAGTTCGTACTTGGTCGGCGCCTGCACCGGCAGGTCGGCCGGCTTCTCACCCTTGAGGATGCGATCGACGTAGCCGGCCGCTTGCCGGTACTGCTCGACCTCGTTAGGCCCATAGGAGATCAGGCCGCCGGCGGCGACGAATAAGCCTTCCCAGTAGACCGCGGGCAGCTTGTGGCGGGCCGCCAGCGTGATGATCAGATCGCGATGACGCTGCGCCGACCCGCTGGCCGGTACGATCAGGCCGCCGTTCGAAGAGCGCGCGAATGCCGCAACGGCGCACTCGATCTCGCCGGCGTCGCGCATATTGACGGGGTTGACCTCCATCCTGAGAGACGGCGCCACGGCCTGGATGACGCCGAACTGGGCGGGGCCGGTGGGGATGGCGGGATCCCGGAGGACTGCCACTCGCGTCAGGCCCGGCGCGATCTCTTTGAGCAGCTCCAGCCATTTCCCGGCCGTGCTGTACTCGAAAGTCATGAAGCCGGTGGCGTTGCCGCCCGGCCGCGCCAGGCTGTCGACGAAGCCGGCGGCGACCGGATCGCCGACGACCGGGAACACGATCGGCACGGTGCGGGTCGCCTGCAGCAACGGCCCCACGGTTGCGGCGCCATGGGCCAGGATGACGTCCGGCGCGAGCGCGGCTAATTCCGCCGCGTGTCTGCGAATGTCGGCGGCACTGGTCGTGGCCCAGCGAGTGTCGATGCGCATGTTGCGGCCGATGGTCCACCCCGATTGCTGCAGCCCCTGCAAGAACGCCCCGACGCGGGCCTGAAATTCCGGATCGTCGGCGGTTGCGGGCAGGAGCACGCCGATGCGCCGCACGCGCTCGCCCTGCTGTGCGCGCGCTGCGAGCGGCCAAAGAAGCGAAGGCGCGACCGCCGCGCCGCCGAGCAGCGTGATAACGTCGCGACGCTTTATGCCGCTCATTCCCGGACTTCCGGAGCGCGATGTTTCACTCAATCACCTCGTCGGCGGCTACGAGCAGCTTATCGGGCACGCTGAGGCCGAGCATCCTGGCGGTCCCGGTGTTGATGACCAACTCGAACTTGTTCGACTGCACGACCGGCAGGTCCGCCGGCTTGGCACCCTTGAGGATGCGGCCGGTATAGACGCCGACTTGGCGCCACGCATCCTTGATGCTGGGTCCGTAGCTCATCAGCCCGCCGGCTTCGGCATAGTCACGCAGCGCATATGTCGCTGGGAGCCGGTGGAACGCCGCCAATTGGGCCAATTGGACACGCCGGCCGCTCAAGAAGGGATCGCCGGCGACGAAGAGGGCGTCGGGCCGCTCGCGTGCAAAAGTTGCGAAGGCCGCATCGATCTCGCGGATAGCGCTGACGTTGAAGACCTGGATTTGCAGCCCGAGAGCACGCGCAGCCGCCTCCACGTCTCTCACCGTGGTCTCGGCACTGGCAGCAGTAACGAGCACGGCCATACGTGCTGCTCCGGGCACCAGCTCACGCAGGAGTTCCAGCCGCTTCGCCGCCAACTCAATCGTGAAAATATTGATACCCGTCGCGTTGCCGCCCGGCCGGGCGAGGCTGGCGACAAAACCGAGCCTGACCGGGTCTTCGGCGACGACGAAGACAATGGGGATCGTCGTGGTTGCCGCCTTGGCCGCTGCCAACGCAGGGGCACCTCCGGTCGTGACGAGCACGGCCACCTGCCGGCGAACGAGTTCGGCTGCCAGCTCCGGCAGCCGGTCGACTTGATTCTCGCCCCAGCGGTATTCAATCGCCACGTTCTCGCGTTCGACATAACCGGTGTCTTTGAGGCCCTGGCGGAATGCGCGCAGACGGTCCTCGATCCACGTGTCAGGCGATCTGGTGTCGAGGAACCCGATCACGGGCATCGCTGGCTGCTGCGCGCGCGCGGCAAGCGGCCATGCAGCGGCCGCGCCGCCGAGCAGCGCGATGAGTTCGCGCCGCCTGACCAGCGCCTTCATTCGATCACCTCGTCCACGAACGAGAGCAGATTGGCCGGAACGTCCAGGCCGAGCACCTTCGCCGTTCTCAGGTTGATCACGAACTCGAACTTGGTCGACTGCACCGTCGGCAGATCAGCTGGCTTCGCACCCTTCAGAATCCGGCCGGCATATGAACCAGCCTGCTGATATGCGGCGGGCAGATTGGTGCCATAGCTCATGAGGCCGCCTGCCGCGGCGATCTCCCGCCATTCATAGATCGCGGCAACCGAATGTTGCGCCGCCATCGCCAACAGCCGTTCGTGGCGGCTATAGAAAAATGGGGAGGCGCAGACCAGCAGCCCACCGATGTGCTGCTGGGCCAGCATCTCGAACGCTCGATCGAAATCACTTTCAGTTTCCGCCTTAAGCACAACCAATTGGATACCGAGCCGCCGGGCTGCGTCATGCATATCTCGCACCTGGGATTCGGCGCCCGAATAGTTCGCATGGACCAGAGCGGCGAGAGTGCTGGCCTTGGGCAGCATCTCGTGCAGCAGACCAAGCCGCTTCCCTTCGAGTGCCGCCGTGAATTGGAAAACGCCGGTCAGGTTGCCGCCAGGCCGACTCAGACTGGCAACAAGCCCGAGCTGCACCGGATCCCCGCCGATCGAAAAGACGATCGGGATCGTGGCCGTTGCGTGCTTCGCGGCGAGCGCCGCGTCGGGGCTGCTGACAACCAGCACCGCAACCGGGCGAGCAACGAGATCGGAAGCCAGCATGGGCAGGCGTTCGAATCGACCCTCTGCAAAGCGATAGTCGATCGTCACGTTCTGGCCTTCGACGTAGCCGGATTCAGCCAGTCCGCGGCGGAAACCGGCGAGCGCTGGCTGCAACTGCGCAGCCGCGCCGCCGACCAGCACGCCAATGACCGGCATCGCGCTCTGCTGCGCGCGCGCCGCGAGCGGCCACGCGGCCGCACCGCCGCCGACGAGCGTGATGAACTCGCGCCGCCTCATATGCTCCCCTCCGTTCGAGGATCGGACCCTACCACATTGGAGAAAATGCCGCGTTGTGCATCACAGCAGATTTGGCGGCCTATTGTCTCAGATGGGTCAGCACGTAGGGCGCAATAAGCGAAGCGCATTGCGCCGGTCATGCCCCGCCGCATTAACCGACGGTGTCGAGTTCGCCCGCCCAATGGAGAACCAACATCCGCCGGCCGCAAACGCGCGAATAGTGCGGCATACCTGCAGAGCGCCCACCGTCCGGGCCACGTCGCCATGCGCAATGGCGCAATGCGCTTCGCTTATCGCGCCCTACGACCCGACTAGGGGCACACTGCTCCCGTTTTCACCCATGCTTGCGCGAGCGCGCCCGACGCTGACGAAGAGGGCCTGGCGTCAGCGCGGCGTTTCAAGTCGTTTTGAAACGCCGCCCTCATTTCTTGTCCATGGCCACCACCAGCATCAGGGCCTCTGTAGGCTGCCAAGGATTTGCGCTACCGCGATCTGATCATGCGATGCTCGGTCGCGGCTGCGCTCTAGAGCGGAATGATATTAGGTTGAGTCGTCATGCCCGCGCTTGTCGCGGGCATCCACGTCTTCTTGTACAGCGGCATCAAAGACGTGGATGGCCGGGACAAGCCCGGCCATGACGCAGGAGTGTACTGAGCTGATTCAATCCCGCTCTAGAAGCCCTCGAAAACCTTTCCGCAGAGATCACGCGAGGTCGAAGCGATCAGCGTTCATCACCTTGTTCCATGCAGCCACGAAGTCTTTCACGAACTTCTCCTTCGAGTCCGCGCACGCATAGACTTCCGCGAGAGCCCGGAGTTGTGAGTGCGAACCGAAGATCAGGTCGACACGGGTGCCGGTCCACTTGAGCTCGTTCGTCTTCCGGTCGCGCCCCTCGTATACGCCTTCAGAGCCAGCGGATGGCTGCCATTGCGTGCTCATGTCGAGCAGGTTGACGAAGAAGTCGTTCGTCAGCAGTCCGAGCCGCTTGGTGAAGACGCCGTGCTTGAACTGCCCGGCATTTGCGCCGAGCACGCGCAGGCCGCCGACGAGAACCGTCATCTCGGGCCCCGTCAGCGTCAGCAATTGCGCCCGATCCACCAATGCCTCCTCAGGCAACATGAGCTGCTTGCCACGGAGATAGTTGCGGAAGCCGTCGGCGACCGGTTCAAGCGGGGCGAAGGAGTCGACGTCGGCGCCCCGGCGAGAAGGGGGCCTTCACGTCGTGCCCGGCGTCCTTTGCGGCTTTCTCGATTGCCGCGCAGCCGCCGAGAACGATCAGGTCGGCAAGTGAAACCTTCTTGCCGCCGGACTGGGAGGCGTTGAACTCCTTTTGGATTGCTTCGAGTTTCTGAAGGACCTTTGCCAGCTCCGCCGGCCGGTTGACCTCCCAGTCCTTCTGCGGCGCGAGGCGAATTCGTGCGCCGTTTGCGCCACCGCGCTTGTCGGAGCCGCGGAACGTCGATGCCGATGCCCAAGCCGTGGAGACCAGCTGCGACACCGAGAGGCCAGAGGCGAGGATCTTGGCCTTCAGAGCGGCAATGTCCTGCTCCCCTACCAGCGGATGGTTCACCTTGGGGATCGGGTCCTGCCAGATCAAAATCTCCTTCGGCACGAGCGGACCCAGATAGCGGTGGATTGGTCCCATGTCGCGGTGCGTGAGCTTGAACCACGCCCGGGCAAACGCGTCGGCGAGCTGGTCCGGATGCTCATAGAAGCGGCGCGAAATCTTCTCGTAGGCAGGGTCGAGCCGCAGCGACAGGTCCGTGGTCAGCATGGTCGGCACATGCTTCTTCGACTTGTCGTAAGCGTCCGGGATGGCGGCCGCGCCGCCTTTCGCCTTCCATTGAAAGGCGCCCGCCGGGCTCTTCGTCAGCTCCCATTCGTTGTTGAAGAGATTGTCGAAGAAGTGGTTGCTCCACTTCGTCGGCGTCTGCGACCAGGTGACTTCCGGGCCGCCGGTGATGGCGTCGGCCCCGAAGCCTGTGCCATGTTTGCTCTTCCAGCCGAGGCCCTGATCCTCGATGAGGGCGCCTTCCGGTTCCGGGCCCATCAGTGACGGATCGCCGGCACCGTGGGTTTTGCCGAAGGTGTGGCCGCCGGCAATCAGCGCGACGGTCTCCTCGTCGTTCATCGCCATGCGAAAGAAGGTTTCGCGGATGTCCTTGGCCGCCGCGATCGGATCCGGCTTGCCGTTCGGCCCTTCCGGGTTCACGTAGATCAGGCCCATCTGCACCGCGCCGAGCGGATTCTGGAGCTGGCGTTCGCCGCTGTAGCGTTCGTCGCCCAGCCATGTCCCCTCGGGACCCCAGTAGAGCTCTTCGGGCTCCCAGACATCGGCGCGGCCGCCGCCGAAACCGAACGTCTTGAAGCCCATCGAGTCGAGAGCGACGTTGCCGGCGAGAATCATCAGGTCGGCCCAGGAGATTTTCCGGCCGTACTTCTGCTTGATCGGCCACAGCAGCCGGCGCGCCTTGTCGAGGTTCGCGTTGTCGGGCCAGCTGTTGAGGGGGGCGAAGC
>Ga0209648_10005397_pt1 | contig 10935 bp, 7 predicted proteins | sample GraSoi2013_115cm_FD_185830 | JGI IMG/M metagenome (GOLD analysis project Ga0209648, IMG submission 185830) | Grasslands soil microbial communities from the Angelo Coastal Reserve, California, USA - Sample 9_17_2013_115cm (SPAdes) (version 2) | ecosystem: Environmental > Terrestrial > Soil >...
AAGGGTCTGATGCACCCCGTCGGACTAAAAGGTTTCGCCGCACGCGACGAAAAAAAGTCTGCCGTCTACTCTTACGAACAACGCAAGAGCGCCCACTTCACTCGCGAACAGGAAAAGCCGTTTCGTGCAAACAAAGCCGCCTGGAATTTCTTTCGTTCGCAAGCCCCCTGGTACCAGCGGGTGACAACGTATTGGGTCATCAGCGCAAAAAGAGAAGACACCAAGCTCAAGCGGCTTTCCGAGCTCATCGAACATTCACAACAGCGGCGAACCATCCCGCGGAATACACCCACGAAGAAGAAGTGACTTGATCGCGGCTCATGTAGAATAGAAAGCTTCAAAACGACCGAGGTGAGCGTCGATGTCCGCAAACTATCTGCTCAAAACCGAACCATCCGAATACTCCTTCGCCGATCTTCAGCGCGACAAGGAGACCATCTGGGACGGCGTCCACAATCCCGTCGCCTTACGAAACCTTTCCCAAATGACGCCCGGCACGCGGCTCATCATTTACGAAACCGGTGACCACAAATCTGCCGTTGGCACCGCCGCGGTCCTTTCTGTCGACGTCTCTAACCCCAAGAATCCCGCCGTTAAGCTCAAAGCCGGAAAACCGCTCGCCAAACCGGTCTCTCTCGTCCAAATAAAATCCAATAAGCTCTTCGCCGATTCTCCGCTTGTTCGCCAGGGCCGCCTTTCCGTCGTTCCCCTCACCGACGCCCAATACAAATTTCTAACAGGCGACTGATTCCCCAAACCCGCGTATGATGCGGGTGCAAACTGACCAAATCACGAGGTTGAATCCGGTGAAACACGCAATCCTTGTTTTGTGCCTCTTCGTGGCCGCTCCTCTTTTCGCCCAACAACCGCCCGGAATCCGTTTTCACTCTGTCCCCGACTTTTTGAAACTTCCGCCCGACCTCCATCTCGGCGAAGCCACCGGCGTCGCCGTCAATTCCAAAGGCCACATCTTTGTCTTCACGCGCGCTAACAGCACGGGTCCCGCCTATGGCGCGGGCGCGGCGCAACTCCTCGAATTCACCCCCGACGGAAAATTTTTACGCGAAATCGGCCACCATCTCTACGCCTGGTCGTTCGCCCACACCGTCAAGGTCGATACGAATGACAATATCTGGGTCACCGACAAAGGCTCCGACATGATCATCAAGTTCAATCCCGAAGGCCGCGTCGTCATGGTCTTCGGCCGCAAGCAGGAAGCCTCCGACGAGGGCGCCGAGCCGCTCAAGCACGTCAAGCCGCCGCTGCCGCCCGTCGATGGCATGTTCCGCCAAGTCACCGACGTCGCGTGGGACGCGGCAAGCAATGCGTACATCAGCGACGGCTACGTCAATTCGCGCATCGCCAAGGTCGATAAAGACGGCAACTGGCTCAAGTCCTGGGGCGAACCAGGCGACCAGCCCGGCCAGTTCAACACTCCGCACAGCATCGCCGTCGATGCGCACGACAACATTTACGTCGCCGATCGCGGCAACCGCCGCATCCAGGTCTTCGACACGGATGGAAAATTCCTGCGCCAATTCACCATCGATGTTCCCGTTGATCCCAACGCTCGCCCCGCCGTCGGCAATAAGCCTACCGCGACCACTGGCACCATGGCCCCCGGAGCTCCTTGGGCCATTTGCATCACGCCCGCGCCCAACCAATTCCTCTACAGCTCCGACGGTTTCCCCGGCCGCATCTACAAACTCTCCCTCGACGGAAAAGTTCTCGGTGTTTTCGGCAAATCCGGCAAGCAACTTGGCCAATTCGGCTGGGTTCACGAAATCGCCTGCCCCTCCGAAAACGAACTCTACGTCGCCGAAGTCTTGAACTGGCGCGTCCAGAAACTCGTTCTCGAACCAACTCGCTAGCCGCTGACTGCCAAGGCCAAGCGCGGCATGTGTGTTATCCTTTTTTCCCGCGCCCGGAAACTTCACGATCGATTCTCACGACTCTTATGCAAAAGACGCTTCTTTCGATTCAAGCAGTAGCACGCAAACTCGAAATTCCAGAAAAATATTTTGAACCATTGGGATCGCAAAGCGGAAAAGTCAAGCTGGAACTGCTCTCCGACCCCGCGTTCAAGCGCCGCGGAAAACTGATCATCGTCACCGCGACCACGCCCACGGCCGCGGGAGAAGGCAAGACCGTCACCTCCATCAGCCTGACGCAGGGCCTCGCCCACATCGGCAAGAAAGTCGTCATTACCTCGCGCGAGCCGTCGCTCGGCCCCGTCTTTGGAATGAAAGGCGGTGCCGCGGGTGGTGGCCTTTCGCAAATCGAGCCCAGCGCGAAAATTAATCTCCATTTTCACGGCGATTTTCACGCCATCGCCTCGGCCCACAATTTGCTCACCGCTCTCATCGATGCGCATCTTTTCCATGGCAACGAGCTACATCTCGATCCCGAGCGCATCACTTGGCCGCGCACCATCGACATGAACGATCGCGCGTTGCGCCGTATCGCTGTTTCGCTCGACAGCAAAAAAGAGGGCGGCGGCCGCCAAACCGGCTTCATCATCACCGCCGCTTCGGAAATCATGGCCATCGTCGCTCTCGCCAAAGATCGCCAGGATCTTCGCCGGCGCCTCGATTCCATTGTGGTCGGCGCCACCCGCGACGGAAAACCGGTGAGCACTCGCGACCTCGGCGCCACTGGCGGAATGATGGCCCTGCTCGCCGAAGCCATTCTTCCCAATCTCGTCCAAACCACGGACGGAACGCCCGCCTTTGTTCACGCCGGACCCTTCGGCAATATCGCACACGGCACGAGCAGCGTCCTCTCCCAGGAAATGGGCTTGCGCCTCGCCGACTACGTCGTGAACGAGTGCGGCTTCGGTTCCGATCTCGGCGCGGAGAAATATTTCGATATCGTCATGCCGCAATCGGGAATCACGCCGGCTGCCGCCGTTCTCGTCACCACCGTGCAGAGCATGCGCAATCAGGGCGAAGGCGAATTCGAACGCGGGCTGCCCAACCTCGGTAAGCACGTCGAAATCCTGCAAAAATTCGGAGTGCCAACTATCGTCGCGATCAACCGGTTTCCCACAGATACGGACGCCGAACTGAACCGGCTGGCCGCTTACTGCGCGGAACGCGGAGTCGCTAGCGCTCTCTCCGAAGGATTTGCGAAGGGCGGACCGGGAGCGAAAGAACTTGCCGAGAAAGTTGTTGCAGCCGTCGCCAAGAATCCCGCGCCTGCCGCGCATCCCCTCTACTCTCTGGAAGCAACGTTCACGGAAAAAATCCAGCGCATCGCGCAGAAAATTTACGGCGCGAGCGATGTGAATTTCAGCGAGCAAGCCAAAGCGAGGCTGCAGCAATTCACAGAATGGGGCTATGGAAAATTGTCTGTCTGCATCGCCAAGACGCAGTACTCCTTGTCCGATGATCCCAAGCGGCTCGGCGCTCCGACCGGCTGGACGCTCAACGTCACAAACGCCTCGCTCTCTTCCGGAGCCGCATTCGTCGTGGTGATCTCCGGCAACATGATGCTCATGCCCGGTCTCCCAAAAATCTCCCGCGCCTCCTCCATCGACGTGGACGACTCCGGAGCCATCATCGGCGTCTGAAACGCCGCCCTGCTAATATCGTTCGAACGTGCTGTCCTTTGGGGCAGCTTGCACCGCACTGTCCGCTTGTACTATGGCTGTCGAGCTCGCTATTTGCGAAAATAGAGGAATGTCCGGGCCGTCGCGTGGACGGCTCTTCGCAGCCTGAGCTTTTGTGGGGATGCTTCGTCCAGGCACACGAGGGACAATCCTATTTTGGCCTCCGCAATTCACACTCGTCATTCGACTGCCTCGCCGCCGGCGAGCCCTTCGGCAACGCCCAAGGCCAGCGCTCAGAACTCTCCAATGAAGAATCCGGTAGCTTACGAAGTGCCCGTGATGGCGACCGGCGCGCGCCCAGGAGCAAGCGGCAGTCGGCGGGAGCTGTTCACGGAAGAGGCGAGCACGGTTCTGGTCTTTGAGAATGGCGGAATGATTCGCCTCTCCGCAGCGGTGACCATTGGGCAGTTGCTGTTTCTTACCAACAAGGGAACCAACCGCGAAGTCGTAGCGCAGGTGATGCGCAAGCGCGCCTTCCGGCCGACGAGTTGTTACGCCGAAGTGGAATTCAGCGAGCCCTCACCAGGATTCTGGGGCATCGAGTTTCCTGAAATGCCGGAACTCACGCCGGCAAACGCCCAGCAAAAAGAAGCGGCCCAGCTAGTGCAAGCAGCGGAAGCCATCGCTGACGAACCAAGCGCGCCGGCGCGCGCGCCCAGCGCGCACGAAATCACGGCTTTGAAGCAGCAAGTCGAGGCGCTGCGCGAGCAACTGAAATTCCTGCGAACGCAGGCCGGCGCGGAGAATTCATCGGCGCCCGCGGTCACTCACGATGCTTCTTCGGAATCCAAGCAAAAAGTTGCCGCCAGCGGCCGACCGGGAGCGCTGCGGATCGGACTTGCTGCTGCCGCGTTATTGCTCGCCGCGGGAAGCGCGGCACGTTACCTGCATTGGCCTCCCGGGCTGCCGCAGCCGAGGAGAATTTCTGCTGTCGCGGCCTCCAGCATCGCCGCTCACCCTGGTCCCACGGTGAGCTCCGTGCTTCAGAAGACGGCGGACGCACACTCCAATTCAGGCACCACAACGCCGGCCGGCAACGCCCTTACGCCTCCGCTGAGCGCAGCTTCGCAGCACGCGGTGCAACCTGCGCCTGCGAGAGCGGCGGGGCCTTCCACACTCGCCGTGCCCGAGCCGCCCGCACCCCGTGCCCCCCCTGTAGACGCGGCGGTGGTGAAGGAAAAATCCGTTGCTGCCGCCGCCAGCGGGAAGCGCGCCGTGCCGCGTCCATCGAGCACAGCAGCTCCGGATTCGGCAGCGCCTTCTTCAGAGGAAGCAACTATCGTCCCGCCAAGACTGATCAAGTCGGTCCGCGCAATTGCTTCGCCGGAAGCACTGCGGGATTTTGCCAGGGGCAACGTGACACTAGACGCCGTCGTGGACCCTTCGGGACACGTGAAAACGATGAAAGTGCTCACGGGGCCGCCCTCCTTGCAAAACGCGGCTATGGACGCCCTCAAGCAGTACCAATACGAACCAGCCACCCAAAGGGGCAAGCCCATCGCCGCCCACGTTACCGTCACCGTCAAATTCTTGTTCGAGCCATAACCCGGCTGATTAACTTCTATGCTCCTTGCCTTTCCCGTGTAGTGGCCGGCGCTGGCTGGTGATCGAACAACAGGGGAAAGAACTGTCCGCCCATCGGGTCCCCGCGAGGAATTACGGGAACGCCAGCGAGAAGTGGTTCATTGGAATCGGACATGACGCCATCACGAAAAACATTAATAACGGTGGCGCGCCGCGGCGCTGGCGTATCGTTCGCGCGCGAACCGTGCATCGTTCGGGCATGATGGAACGAACTTTCACCCTTTTTCAGCTCAATGGCGACAGGCTCGAATTTGCCTTTCAGCTCTTCGGGCAGAGTTTCGCGGATGCCATCCATTTCCCCGGTCAGAACGGGTTTGGGCAAGTCCGGCCATTTATGGCTTCCTGGAACGTAATTCAAGCAGCCGTTTTCGCGCGTTGAATCGTCCAAGCCAATCCAGCAGGTGAGATGGGCCAAAGGCGTGGTTCTGGTCCAGTACGAATAATCCTGGTGCCAGGCCACCACACCGCCATGCCGCGCCGGTTTGCAGAAAAGCTGGTCGTGCCAGAAGCGCACGGGACCGTCCAATAACTGCGATGCCGGCACCAGGAACGCGGGGTTCCAAAGCAGATCGTGAAAGCCGGGCAGAACGCGCCAAGCGCCCAGGGCGTGAAAAACGACGCGGTTCGGATCCGTCGATTCGTTGGAATGGTATTCGTGGAATAAATGCCGGCTGGCGTGCGCCGGATCCATCAGTTGTTCCAATTCCGTGCGCAGAGCTTCCACCTGCTCGTCGCTTAGAACGCGAACGCCTTTCAGGTAGCCATTTTCGCGGAAAAATTCGAGCTGTTCCTCGCTCAGGCGGTAGCGGTCCCAGTCGCTGGAGTTGCGTGAGCGGGCAAACAGCTTGCTGACCGGGTGATGGTAACGGGATAGGTCTTCAATCATGCTGGCACTCAGGGAGACAAAAAATTTCTGCGTCGAGAGCCGCCTCTGAACAAAGTAAACAGCGGCCGCGGACTTGAATCTTAAATGAGTCGCGCGGGAAAAACAAAGTTCTGTCTTCATTCAAGAGCCGCGTGACGCTCTAATTCAATTTCCAAGATTTTGCCCCTCGGCACTCCCTGCGTTGGGAATCCCCAGAGTCATTTCTGAGCGGCGATTTCATTCCACTCGCGCTGGCCGCGTTCAAGGACCGCCGCCAAGTCTTCCCGCAACAGAAAACGATCCTTGACCAAGTTCATGGCTGCCTCGGCAAACTTGCCCATATATTCTTCGCGCGAAACGTAGCGTTCGGCGACGGACGGCCGCGGATCGCCGGATTTTTCGCGTTCTGATGCGTTGCGAGCAAAAGGGAGAAAGGAACCGAGGAAGCTGAGACGCAGATCGGGAGCGCCGATGCTGGGATCCCGCAAATTCCAGCCGGTGTATGTAGCGAGTGGAACTTGCAATTCCGGCAAGCGCACGCCTCCCAAGTCGTTACCATCGGCATCCGTTTGTGGAACCAAAACGGGAAATGGTTTTCCAACTCTGGGAGGCTCGTTGGAAACGATTCCTGATCTCCACTGCGACCCGAAGTCGAGATGGTATGCCAAATTCATTTCATGAGGTGTATTCGCGCCAGGAATTCTCGGGAACGTCCATTTGCTCAGCGGAACCAGCGTTCCGTCTGCAATTTTAGGGTAGGTGTTCGGAGGTGGTGGTGTTCCGTCTTTGACCCACTGGTCCATGTCGGTGATCAGCGCGCGCCAGAACCATTGGACAGGATTCGGATTGTGCCTTTGTTGCGCGGCGGAATCCGGCGAACCGGTCGTGGCTTTTTGTGGCGGAAAGGTGGCCGAAAAATGCTGTAACCCGGCGAGAAAATAGATGCGGGCATTTTCATCTGGCGCCGCGTCTTTCAAACCGTCGGCGGAAGTGTGAATCAGGGAAGCGGAACGGCCCCAGTATTCGTAGGAAGTATTGGTGAAGAAAATCTTTGGCGCCGTGTGCGACCGGCTCGCAGCATCGAGAAGGCCTGCGGTTTCACCGGTCTCCGGATCGGCTTCCGGGAGGTCGGTGTAGGGAAACAGATCCGTCGGGAAGAAGAAGCTGGACAGGGGTTGCGCGTCACGCGAGGGCTGCGCGAAATGATGATTGAAACTGCCTCGGCCGGCGCCGGCCACGTGCGCAATGACACCGTCCATGACCTGGCGGCCTTGCTCGTCGGCGTTGAAGTCCTGATAGAGGAAATGGCGGAGGAAGCGGCCACTCTGCGAAATTCCTACCGCATAGACGCGGCGGACCGGAGCCGTGGCCTGGGGATCGTACTTAAGATAAGAGAGGAAATCGCGGACTGCGGCCAGCCCGGCGCCAACGACTACCGGGTCTTTGGCTTCATAGACGACCTCATAAATTCTGCCCGGCAAAAAACCGCCGTCCAAGTGAATGAAATGAGGATCGGCCACAAGCTGGCCTTCCACGAAATGGGCAAAGCTCCACTGGCTGCGAGGGATTGTTTGCCGCGGGCCACCCGGCGTGTCGCGAACGGTGAGGACGTTTTTCGCGCTGGCAGGATCGTCGACGGGATAACTTTTTCCTCCACCGGGTCCCAGCAGGATATGTCCCAGAGGCATGTCGTCTCTTTTTTCGGATGGTGTGAAATCAGAACGCACCAAGCCGCGAATTTCTTTTCCTCCTGGATCATGAGCAACCGGAGCGGAGAGGCGGAGATTTTGTGCTTGGTCCGCGACATCAAACTGCCAGCCGAGCCAGGCAATCGTGTAGCCTTCACGCAGCAGAAATCCGTCTCCGAATTCCGCGTTTGGGTCTGAAGAATTTCCACCGTTTACCAGGCGCAGAATTCCTCTCCCGCCGCGGTTGGAAACTTCGAACAGCACGGCGTTGTTTCCCTTGGCCATGTCCTTGGGTTTGAAGAGATAGAGGTCTGCGGAAAACTCGACTTCCCCTTGGGCGTTGCGCGGAGCTTTATCCAGATCTACGATCTGCTGGTTATGAATGTTTTCTGGATTGATGGCAAAATAGACGCGGCCAATGATCCTCTCGTAGGCGCCGGCCAATCCGAAGGCGCGGCCGTCTTGAATGTCGACGCGGGAAAGTACCTCGACGCGGCTGACGTGCGCGTCAGCGGAAAAAGCAAAGAAAACGATGAGGGTGAGGACCCAAGTCAGGCGCAGGGGACGAATAAGCCACCTCCAGAAGCGCCACAGCTTACAACAGATTGGCAAGAGAGGCAGGCGGCTTGTCAAAACCCGAGGTGCAAAATCGCACCTTGGGCACCCGACCTGAAAATGAGGATCCCGCAGGGAGGCGCGAAAACAACATGCCCGATGAAAAGGAAATCCGGGAGGTCGTTCGAGAGGAAAAACGATCCGAGAAGACGGGTAAATACAAACCGCTACCCAGGAACAAGCAGAGGAGAAAAAACCACGGCCAGGATGCGCTGGAACAGACACAGGATTGGCTGTGCCACCAAGGCGAAGGCTATGGCTCGCTGCTTGTCCGCCACTTTGCAAGCGCAGTAGAATGGATGTTTCCAGATCGAGGAGGGAACCCCACATGGCTACCGCGGAGCAGATTGTTCACGTTTCCGAGTTCACCAACGAGCCCTTTATTGATTTTTCGAAGGCGGAAAACCGGACGCGGATGGAAGAGGCGCTGAAAAAGGTGAAGGCGGAATTTGGGCGGGAATACCCGATGTGGCTCAACGGGCAGAAGGTAATCACCACGGAAAAACGGACGTCCACGAACCCTTCGCACCCCTTGGAGATTATTGGCGTTTTCCAGAATGCTACCTCGGAGATGGCGCGGCAGGCGGTGGAAGACGCGCACAAATACTTTGACACATGGAAGAAAGTCTCCGCGCAGGAGCGCGCGAAGTGTCTTTTCCGCGCGGCGAAGATCGTGCGCGAGCGGAAATTCGAGCTGAACGCGCTGGTGTGCTACGAAGTGGGCAAGACGTGGGTGGAAGCGGATGCGGACATCGCTGAAACCATCGACTTCCTGGAATTCTACGGCCGCGAAATGCTGCGATTGGGCGAGCCGCAAAAGTTGACGCCGATGCGCGGCGAGCGCAACTACCTTGTGTATATTCCGCTGGGCGTTGGCGTCATCATTCCGCCGTGGAATTTCCCCTGCGCGATCATGGCGGGAATGACCGTGGCATCGCTGGTTACGGGGAATACCGTGATCCTGAAGCCCGCGGCGGATTCACCGACGATCGCGGCAAAATTCATCGACATTCTGTATGAAGCCGGCATTCCGAAGGAAGCGGTGAACTTCATCACCGGGCCGGGCAGCGTGATTGGCGACGTGCTGGTGCAGCATCCGAAGACGCGCTACATCGGCTTCACGGGTTCGAAGGAAGTGGGGCTGCGCATCAGCGAGCTTGCGGGCAAGACCGTGCCGGGACAGATGTGGATCAAGCGCACGGTGCTGGAAATGGGAGGCAAGGACGGGATCGTGGTGGACGAAGAGGCCGATATCGATGCGGCCGTGGAAGGCACGGTGCAGGCGGCGTTCGGATATCAAGGACAGAAATGTTCGGCGTGCTCGCGTGCGATCGTCTCCGAAAAGATTTACGACACGTTCGTGCAGAAGCTGGTGGAGCGCACGAAGAAAATTACGGTCGGACCGAGCGACGATCCGAACAATTACATGGGCCCGGTGGTCAGCCAGTCGGCGATGAAAACGATTCTGGATTACATCGAAGTCGGAAAGAAGGAAGGAAAGCTGGTCACCGGCGGGAAACGCGCGGCAGGAGACGGATATTTCATCGAGCCGACGATTATTGTGGACGTGGATCCGAAGGCGCGGCTGGCGCAGGAGGAAGTCTTCGGACCCGTGCTCGCGGTGATCAAGGCGAAAAATTACGACCAGGCGCTGGAAATTGCGAACAATACGGAGTTTGGATTGACGGGCGCGGTGTACTCGAAGAATCCGGAAAAAATCAAAAAGGCCGAAGAGACGTTTCACGTGGGCAATCTTTATCTAAATCGGAAGTGCACCGGGGCGATGGTCGGCGCGCATCCGTTTGGTGGATTCAACATGTCAGGAACGGACTCGAAAGCCGGCGGGAAAGACTACTTGCTGCTGTTCATGCAGGGCAAGTCGATCGCGGAAAAAGTGAGTTAGGAGTTTTTGGCTGCGCTGGCATCGGCGCGCTGAGCGACCCATTTCAAAACGCGAAACACGGGATAGCTCAGCACGAGTATGGCGAGCGCCCAGGGCGCGTTGTTCTGGTCCGTTAAGATCGACCCCACCAAAAACAAGACAGAGGCCACGAGGGCAATTCCCGTCGTCCACGGATAACCCCATGCCCGGTACGGCCGCGCCATTTCCGGCTCTCGCTTGCGCAACACAAACAACGAGGCATACGACAGAGCGTAATTCGCCACGAAGAAAAAGGAGAGCATAGCGATGACGCGCTCGAAGGTTCCCGTCAGCAGGAACAGCAGGCCGGCAACTGTGCTGAGGAATAGCGCCAGCACCGGCGTGCCACCCGGATTGACTCGAGCGGCGCGGCGAAAAAACAATCCGTCACAGCTCATGGTGTAAAGTGTCCGCGAGCAGAAAAGCTGGTTGGCGTTGAGGCAGCTCAACATGGAGATAACCATGATCGAGCGAATAATGGGATCGCCAAGCTTCCCGAAAATGCGATCGGCAACGGTTCCCAGAACAAAATTGTTTCCGGAAAGTTCGTTCATGGGCAGGATGTAAAGCGCCACCAGATTCAGCAAGAGGTAAATCCCCATGATGGAGAAAACGCTGCCGAAAATGGCGCGCGGGATGTCGCGGCCCGAGT
>Ga0209648_10005398_pt1 | contig 10933 bp, 9 predicted proteins | sample GraSoi2013_115cm_FD_185830 | JGI IMG/M metagenome (GOLD analysis project Ga0209648, IMG submission 185830) | Grasslands soil microbial communities from the Angelo Coastal Reserve, California, USA - Sample 9_17_2013_115cm (SPAdes) (version 2) | ecosystem: Environmental > Terrestrial > Soil >...
GCTCTTCGCGCTTGCGTTGGCCGCAAAAGTTATCGATGTCACAACACAGCTCGGCCGCCCGGCCCTTGACAGCGCGGCCCCACCGTCGGGTAGCGAAAAATGGCTCGACGCCGTGGCGAAGGATCTCATCAAGCACCATGGCAAATGTCTTGTCATCGCCGGAGAGCAACAGCCCGCTTCGCTCCATGCGCTGGTCCACGAAATCAATTCGGCGCTCGGCAATGTCGGGACAACGTTGTACTACACGGAGCAGGTGGAAGCGCATCCCGTGAATCACCTGGAATCGCTGCGCGAGCTGTGCATCGACATCGACACGGGAAAGGTCGATACGCTTCTGATTCTCGGCGCAAATCCGGTTTACACCGCGCCACACGATTTCGATTTCGCTTCCAAGCTCAGATTCGACGAGAAGCGGAAGAGCAAGAAAGTTCGCACGGCCATTCACGTCAGTTCGCATTTTGACGAGACTTCCGAACTCTGCGACTGGCACGTCGCCGAATCGCACTACCTGGAAACCTGGGGCGATGCGCGCGCTTTCGACGGCACGCTTAGCGTGATTCAGCCGCTCATCGCGCCCCTCTATCACACGCATTCCGCCTCCGAAGTACTCGCCGCTTTCGGCGACAAACCAGGAGTCTCGGATTACGAAGTCGTGCGCGACCGCCTGAAGGCCGCGAATCCTTCCGCCGATTTCGAAAAATTCTGGCGGAAAACATTGAACGACGGCCTTGTCGCGGGCTCGGCGTTCGCACCCGTCAACGCCGCTCTGAAATTCAGCGCTGTCGGTCTCCCTTCCGCGAAAACCGCTCCCGCCGGCGAAATCGAATTCATCTTTCGCCCCGATCCGTGCGTGTACGACGGCCGTTTCGCCAATAACGGCTGGCTGCAGGAGTTGCCCAAGCCCGTCACCAAGCTCACCTGGGACAATGCCGCTCTGATCAGCCCCAAGACCGCGGAAAGGCTGCAATTGGCGCACAACGTCGCCTGGCGCGGCGGCGAGCACGGCAAAGTTTATTCGAACGTCATCGACATTGCGCTTTCGAACAGCAAAGTCACTGCCGCCGCGTGGCGTTTGCCAGGCCAGGCCGATGGCGTGGTCGTTCTTCCGCTGGGCTACGGCCGCAAGAAGGCCGGCTACACGGGAACGAACAAGGGTTTCAACGCCTACGCCGTGCGCACTTCGGACGCGCTTTGGACAGCCTCCGCCCCCAGCAGCGCGATCAAAAAAACCGGCGAGGATTATCCGCTTGCTTGCACGCAGTACCACTTCAGCATGGAAGGCCGGCAGATCTTGGCCACGGGCACGCTCGAGGAGTATCGCAAGAATCCGAATTTTGCCAACGAGCTTGCCCCGCTCCCGGCCCAGGATTTTTCTCTTTACAAAGGCACGGCGGAATACCCCTACGACCGCGACAAATGGGCGATGGCCATCGATTTGAACAAATGCAACGGCTGCAACGCCTGCGTGGTCGCCTGCCAGTCGGAGAACAACATTCCGGTCGTCGGCAAGGATCAGGTCATGCGCGGCCGCGAAATGCACTGGATCCGCATCGACCGGTATTACGAAAAAACGGTCAAGTCCCCGACAAACGATCCATCCAGCTACGATGAGTCGCTCTTCAATCCGCCAACATTTTTCCAGCCGGTGCCTTGCCAGCAGTGCGAGAACGCCCCCTGCGAGCAGGTCTGCCCCGTGGGCGCCACGGCACATAGCGCGGAAGGCCTGAACGACATGACCTACAACCGCTGTATCGGGACGCGCTACTGCTCGAACAACTGTCCTTACAAAGTGCGCCGCTTCAATTTCCTGCGCTTCCAGGATTGGGAGACGCCGCAACTCAAGCTATTGCGCAATCCGGAAGTCACGGTGCGCAGCCGCGGCGTGATGGAAAAGTGCACCTATTGCGTGCAGCGCATCAACAACGCGCGCATCGAATCGGAAAAAGCAAACGTCCCGATTCACGACGGCGCGATCGTCACTGCCTGTGAGCAGGCCTGCCCCACCGAAGCCATCGTGTTCGGCAATGCCAATGATCCAAACAGCCGCGTCGCAAAGTTGAAAGCGCAGCAGCGGAATTATTCGCTCCTCGGCGAACTGAACGCGCGGCCGCGCACCACTTACCTCGCTGCGGTGCGCAATCCGAATCCGGAATTGGAGTCGGCATGAGCGCCGGGCAACCGCCATTCGATTCGCCTGAAATCCGCCGGCTGACCCCGGTGATCGGCCCGGGATACACCTACGGATCGGTCACGGACAAGATCAGCTCGATCGTCCTGACTCGTCCAACGTCGCTCGGCTGGTATGTGGGATTTTTGATCGCTTTCAGCGGCATGGGCATGATGACCGTCGCCATCGGCTGGCTCATCATCAAGGGCGTCGGCATCTGGGGCATCAACATCCCCATCGGCTGGGGTTTTGCGATCGTCAATTTCGTCTGGTGGATCGGTATCGGTCACGCCGGCACGCTGATCTCCGCGATTTTATTCCTGCTGAATCAGAAGTGGCGCACCTCCATCAACCGTTTCGCGGAAGCGATGACGCTATTCGCGGTAGCCTGCGCCGGCATTTTTCCGCTGATTCACACCGGCCGCCCGTGGATGGCGTTTTACATGTTCCCTTACCCCAGCACCATGGGACTCTGGCCGCAGTTCCGCAGCCCGCTGATCTGGGACGTCTTTGCGGTTTCGACCTACGGCACCGTTTCGCTGCTGTTCTGGTTCGTCGGTCTCATCCCCGACCTGGCGACGCTCCGCGACCGCTCCGTCCAGAAACCCTTGAAGATTATTTACGGTATGCTGGCGATGGGCTGGCGCGGTTCCGCGCGTCACTGGCATCGCTACCAGTCGGCTTATTTGCTTCTCGCCGGTCTCGCGACGCCGCTCGTGCTCAGCGTGCACTCTGTGATCAGCTTCGACTTTTCCGTCGCCATCGTTCCTGGCTGGCATACCACCATCTTTCCGCCATACTTCGTCGCCGGCGCCGTCTATTCGGGCTTCGCCATGGTTTTGACCATCGCGATTCCGCTGCGCAAAGTTTATGGTCTCGAAGACTTCATCACCATGCGCCACCTGGACAACATGGCCAAGGTCATGCTGGCCACTGGGCTGATCGTCGCTTATGGCTACTTCATTGAATTCTTCATGGCGTCCTACAGCGGCAACAAGTTTGACGTTTTCCTGGTCCAGCAGCGCCTCCACGGCCCGTACGCGCCGTTTTACTACGCGCTGATTCTGTGCAACATCCTGGTGCCCCAACTGCTCTGGTCCTACAAGATGCGCCACAACGTTGCGGTTCTCTTCATCATGTCCATCGTCGTGAATATCGGCATGTGGCTGGAGCGCTTCGTCATTGTGGTCATCAGCCTGACCCGCGACTTCGTGCCTTCCGCCTGGGGCCGTTATAGCCCCACGTTTTGGGATTGGGCCACGTTCATCGGTACCATGGGCATGTTCGTCACCCTGATTTTCCTGTTCGTGCGCGTGCTCCCGGCGATCTCCATCGCGGAAATGCGCGAACTGGTGGCCGAAACTTCCGAGGAAGAGAAATAATGCACCTGCAACGCTCCCATATCTACGGTGTGATGGGCGAATTCGGGACGCCCGAAGAGCTCATTCATGCCGTCGAGAAAGTCCGCGAGGCAGGCTACCGCCGTCTCGATGCCTACGCTCCCTTTCCGGTCGAAGGTCTTTCGGAAGCGCTCGGCCTGAAGCGCAACCTCGTTCCAGCGATCACCCTGCTTGGCGGACTCGGAGGGGGGTTGACGGGTTTCTTCTTCCAGGTTTGGGCGAATGTGAGCAGCTACCCCATGAACATTGGCGGTCGCCCGCTCAATAGCTGGCCGGCCTTCATTCCCGTTACATTTGAGCTTACCATTCTCGGCGCAGCTCTCTCCGCGGTATTCGGAATGCTCGCCTTGAACCGGCTGCCCCAGCCGCACCATCCGGTTTTCAACGTGCACCGCTTCACGCATGCATCCTCGGACCGTTTTTTTGTTTGCATCGAATCCCGCGACCCGAAATTTCATGTGGCGGATACCGCGCGCTTCCTGCAGAGTCTCCATGCTCATCATGTTTCCGAGGTGTCGGATGACTAGCACCTCGCGCTATCTCGCTGCCGCTTGCGCCGCCGCTTGCCTGATTTTCGGCGCCGGTTGCGAGTATCTCCGGCAGGACATGGCCAACCAGCCGAAGAACCGGCCGCTTTCGCCTTCGCCGTTCTTTGAAGACGGCCGTTCCGAGCGTCCACTGGTCGAAAATACCGTGGCCCGCGGTTCTCTGGCCAACGACGAACTCTTCGTGCCCAAGGACTCCAACAATTTCCCGCTCCCTATAAACCTTCAGCTTCTCGAGCGCGGGGAGGAGCGCTACAAAATCTTTTGCTCTCCCTGCCACGGTCTGCAGGGCGACGGCAACGGCATGATCGCCATGCGCGGGATGAAACATCCGCCCTCTTATCATCAGGACCGCCTTCGTCAAGCGCCGAACGGCTATTTTTACGACAACATCACGAATGGTTTCGGGGCAATGTACGGCTACTCGGCGCAGATTCCCCCGCGGGATCGCTGGTCCATCATCGCGTATATCCGTGCGTTGCAGCTCAGCCGCAACGCCAAGGCCGCCGACCTGCCCGCTGAACTTCGCGAGAAGCTCAACCAAAGCGGCCCTTCCGGCGAGAAACCGGGCGGCGCAAAACCGGGCGGCGAACGGAAGCCTGAAACGGGCAGCACGAAAGATTCGACAGGAGGCAGCTTCTAATGGCTGCGCAGGAATATCAGGCGCCGGAGAGCGTCGGCCGCCTTCAGCAACGGGCGCTTATCATCGGTGGCGTGGCCCTGCTGGTTTCCATTTTCGGCGCCGTGCGCAGCCCCGGGGATTTCTATCAGTCCTACTTGGTGAGCTTTCTGTTGATTCTCGGACTAACCGTTGGCTCGCTTGGTCTCGTCATGCTGCAGCATCTCACGAGCGGCCACTGGGGCATCATCATCCGCCGTCCCCTGGAAGCGGCCACTCGCACGCTGCCATTGATGGCCATCGCCTTCTTGCCCATCGCGTTATTCGGGATGCAGCATCTCTATTCGGGACACGGAGACGAGAAGGGCTGGCTCAATGCGCCGTCAACAGGCGAAGGCGCTCTCTCGGCATTTCAAAAAAACTATCTCACCCGGAACGGTTTTTACACTCGAGCCGTCATTTATTTTGTCGTCTGGCTTGCGCTGATGTTCATCTTCAATATTTTGTCGAAGCAGCAGGATGCCAACCGCGAAGACCGCGCTTTGCGCCTCCGCTTCAAAATGCTGGCAGGCCCCGGCATCATTCTTTACGTTTTTGCAATGACCTTCGCGGCCATAGATTGGGTCATGTCCCTCTCGCCTCACTGGGCCTCCACTATTTACGGCTTCTTGTTCGTGGTGGGGCAGTTGATCTCCTCGGTGTCGCTCATGATCGCCGTCGTCGTGCTGCTGGCCCGCACCGAACCTTTCTCGAGCGTCCTGCAAAAACGCCACCTCCACGATCTGGGGAAATTGCTCCTCGCTTTTGTGATGCTCTGGGCGTATTTCGATTTCTCGCAGCTTCTGATCATCTGGTCCGGCAACCAGCCGGAAGAAATCAGCTTTTATCGCACGCGGCTGTACGGCGGCTGGGGCGTCGTCGCGGTCATCGTCCTGGTTTTCCACTTCTTCGTGCCTTTTTTTCTGCTCCTCTCGCAAGACGTGAAGCGCAACGCAAAGGTGCTCCCGAAGATCGCCATGTGGCTCATCTTCATGCGCCTTGTGGATCTATTCTGGATGACGCGTCCGGAGTTCACTTCTCATGCCGCGCCTACGCCGCTGGACATTGTTCTGCCTATCGCGCTCGGCGGATTGTGGCTTGGCTTCTTCGCGTTCAACTTGAAGCAATGCCCGCTTCTCCCGCTCGGCGATCCGAAATTAGCGGAGGCTATTGAGCATCATGAGCACTGAGTCCCACAACGCGGGCCAGGAGCCTCGCCACACGGACGTCTCGTTCGAAGAACGCGATATCAAGGCCGGCACCATCTATGGGTATCTTTTTGCCCTGGGGCTGGCGGTCGTGGCTTCCTTCCTGATTTGCGTTTACATTCTCCGCTTTACCTCGAACTTCGCCGCTTCTTCCGATACGCCTCCGCCCCCATCCCGCGAGGCTCTTGGCAAGGATTATCGAGCGCTGCCGCCCGAGCCGCGGCTGCAGGGTGTTCCCGGCCATCAGGCCGATCCGCAGGCCGACCTGCGCAAGAAGAATCAGGAAGACAACGAGGCCAATGAAAAGCTCGAATGGGTCGACAAGGCCGGCGGTATCGCCCAGATTCCCGTCAAGGACGCAATGAAGATCGTCGCCGAAAAAGGATTGTCCACCGCGCCCGCACCGGCGGTGGAGAAAAAGAAATAACGAAATGAATAAAGTTCGCCATATCGTCGGGATTACAGCGCTTTTGCTGGCGCCGTGGTTTCTGCGCGCGCAGACTATCCCCGCCAACGTCGGCCCAGCGGCTGCCACTATGCCGCGGGCTTTGCAAGACGTGGGATTCGAGCCGCCGCTCAACGGGCCAATGCCGATGGACCTCCCGTTCCGCGACGAAACCGGCCGCAGCGTTCAGCTCCGCGACTATTTCGGACACCAAAAGCCGGTGGTCCTCGCGTTCGTCTACTACGGCTGCCCCATGCTGTGCGATCAGGTCGAGCAAGGTGTCGTCGGCGCGCTCCGCATGCTCACCTTCAATCCCGGGCGCGACTACGAAGTTGTTTTCGTCAGCTTCGATTCCCGCGAAACCCCCGAGATGGCCACGGAAAAGAAAAAGAAAGCCCTCGTTCATTTCCGCCGCCCAGAGACGGATTCCGGCTGGCACTTTCTCACCGGCTCGAAAGAATCCATTGAAGCCGCCACCAAAGCAGCAAACTTCCGTTTCTCTTTCGATGCTAAGAACAATCTCTTCGCGCACGCCAGCGGCGTGCTGCTTCTTACCCCGGACGGTCGCATCTCGCGCTACTTCTACGGCATCGAGTATCCCGGCCGCGACATGCGCCTCGGGCTCGTGGATGCTTCCGCCGGAAAGATCGGCTCGCCCATCGGTCATGTCTTGCTGTTTTGCTATCACTACGACCCCACCGCCGCGAGGTACAGCGCCTCGATTCTCGGGATTATTCGTCTCGGAGGGGTCCTGACGATTCTCTTCCTTGTCGGAGGAATTTTAATTTCCCGCCGCCGCGAAAGTTTGGCAGCAGCCCGGAATTTGCGCCAGCCGCTTCCGAGCGGCATGGAACGAGGAGCTCACTAAGCCGTGCAGTCGCAATTGCCATTCTATCCGGAGCAAGCGTCCAACTTCGCGCCGCACGTGGACGCGCTGATGCTCTTCATCACCGGTATTTGCCTGTTCTTTGCCGTTGCCATTACCGCGGCGATCGTTATTTTCTTCTTTAAATATCACCGCAAAAAGCCGGATGACGTCGGTGTTCCCATCGAAGGAGATTCGCGGCTCGAGGCTGCATGGATGGTCATTCCGCTGATTCTGGCCATGGCCATGTTCGGCTGGGGCGCGGTCGTCTATGTTGATTATCGCCACGCGCCGCAGGACACCCTGGATGTCTACGTAATCGGCAAGCAATGGATGTGGAAGGCGCAGCAGCCCAACGGGATGAAAGAGATCAATGAATTGCACGTTCCCGTGGGCCGCAACATTCGCCTGATCCTGGCCAGTGAGGACGTGATCCACGACTTTTTCGTTCCCGCCTTCCGCGTGAAAATGGACGTTGTTCCCGGCCACTACAACACCATGTGGTTCCGTCCCACCAAGCCCGGCCGCTACCACTTCTTTTGTTCGCAGTACTGCGGCACGAACCATGCCATCATGGGCGGTTGGGTCACCGTCATGGAGCCGTCTGACTACGCCGCGTGGCTCTCCGGCTCGTCCGGAGGCAGCGCCGATCCTGTCGTTGCGGGCGAAAAACTCTTTGCCGAAAAGGCGTGCGCCACTTGTCATGTCGCCAATGGCGCGGGCCGGGCTCCCTCGCTCAACGGCGTTTATGGCGCGCCAGTGCTCCTGGCGGATGGCTCGACCGTCACCGCGGACGAATCCTATATCCGAGAATCCATTCTGCAGCCCAATGCCAAAATCGTAGCCGGATATCAGCCGTTGATGCCCACGTTCCAGGGGCAGCTCACGGAGGAGCAGATTCTCGCTCTCACCGCCTATATCAAGTCTCTGCAGTCGCAGCCGGTTCCCGCCAAGGGTGCCGGCATTGCGCCTCCCACGGGGAAGAAATAAGTCATGAGCGATACGCCGCAAGCTCCATCGTCGGACAACAAAATGCCGCATGAGGACTATCTCAATGCTGCCTACGGTATCCGTTCGTGGCTGCTCACCACGGATCACAAGCGTATCGCCTTGCTGTGGCTCGGCTCGGTGACGTTTTTCTTTTTCATCGGCGGCATTTTCGCCACCATGATCCGCATCCATCTTCTGACGCCCACCGGCGCTCTGGTCACGCCCGAAACCTACAACAAGCTTTTCACCATGCACGGCGTGGCCATGATTTTCTTTTTCCTGATTCCTTCGATTCCCGCCGTCCTCGGCAATTTCCTGATTCCCATGATGATCGGCGCGAAGGACCTCGCCTTTCCGAAGATCAATCTTCTCAGTTGGTACATCTACATGATTGGCGGCTGCTTCGTTCTGTATTCCTTCGGAACTGGCGGATTGGACACCGGCTGGACGTTTTACACGCCGCTCAGCAGCGTGTATTCCAATTCCGCGGTAACGCCGGCGGTCATCGGCATCTTTATCAACGGTTTCTCCTCCATCCTCACCGGCCTTAACTTCATCGTCACCATCCACACCATGCGCGCCCCCGGCATGACCTGGTTCAGGCTTCCGCTGTTCGCGTGGGCGCATTACGCCACCAGCCTGGTCATGATTCTTGGCACGCCCGTCGTCGCCATCACTTTGTTGCTCGCTGGCCTCGAGCGCATGTTTCATCTCGGGTTCTTCAATCCCGCTCTCGGCGGCGATCCCATCCTCTTCCAGCACCTCTTCTGGTTCTACTCGCACCCCGCCGTGTACATCATGGTTCTTCCGGCCATGGGCGTGGTCAGCGAGATCATTCCGACCTTCGCGCGCAAACCCATCTTCGGCTATTCCTTCATCGCCGGTTCGAGCATCGCCATCGCGGTCATCGGTTTCCTGGTCTGGGCACACCACATGTTCGTCACCGGCGAATCCACCTACGCCGCGCTCACCTTTTCCTTCCTTAGCTACCTGGTGGCTATTCCTTCGGCGGTCAAGGTCTTTAATTGGACCTCCACCCTCTATAAAGGTTCCATCTCCTGGGACACGCCCATGCTTTACGCCCTCGGTTTCATCGGCCTCTTCGTGATCGGCGGCCTCACCGGACTCTTCCTCGCCTGCCTCGGTCTTGACATTCATATTCACGACACCTACTTCGTCGTTGCCCATTTTCACTACATCATGGTCGGCGGCGCGGTCATGGGTTACGTCGGCGGTATTCATTTCTGGTGGCCGAAAATTACCGGCAGGCTCTATCCTGAAGCTCTTTCGCGCGCCGCGGCCGTCACGTTGTTTGTCGGCTTCAACCTGACCTTCTTCCCGCAATTCATTCTTGGCTATCTCGGCATGCCGCGCCGCTATCACACCTATCCGCCCGAATTTCAGGTGCTCAACGTGTTGTCCACCGCGGGAGCTTCGATCCTCGCGCTGGGTTATCTGCTGCCCATGCTTTACCTGGCTTGGTCCATGCGCTACGGCAAAGTCGCCGGGAAGAATCCCTGGCCGGCTACCGGCCTCGAGTGGACAACGGATTCGCCGCCACCAACGGAAAATTTTCACGTCACACCGGAAGTGACCTGGGAGCCATACGACTATCAAAATCGGCCGGATCTCGGCTTGGCAGCGGGATCGCCATTGCCCGCGCCGGCTCATGGCGACGATTAGCGAGTTTTATTTTTGTGTAGGGGCGGACTTTAGTCCGCCCTGCTCGCCGCTTTCGAGTTCAGGTGTAGGGACGGACTTCAGTCCGTCCTGTTCGTGGGCCAAGCCAGGCTAAAGATTGGCTTAGGAAGAGGAGTACCGAGTGCACCGCACCGGCGATCTGTACGAACAGTTTCAAACGCTCGAGCAGCAGAAGGAAACCGCTACGCTCGGCATGTGGGTTTTCCTCGTCACTGAAGTCTTGTTTTTCGGGGGCATGTTCCTCGCTTACACCATCAATCGCAGCGCTTTCAGCACGGCTTTCGGCATTGGCAGTAACACTCTTGACATCAAATTGGGCGCTGGCAACACCGTTGTGCTGATTATGAGCAGTTTGACCATGGCCATGGCCGTGTGGTCCGCGCAAGTCGGCAAAAAGAAATTGGTCAGTATCTTCCTGATCGCCACACTTGGTCTTGGCACCGTCTTTCTTGGCGTCAAGGCCATCGAATACAAGCAGAAATTCGACCACCATCTCATCCCCGGCCACGGCTTTGACATGAAGTACCATCCTGCGCATCCCATGGCCGGCGATGACCTTAAGGAATTGGCCCTGGAGAAGGAGGAAGTGGATAAGGCTTTCGCCGTTGATCCTGACATTAACTTCCACGGCCAGCTTTATTTCTCCCTCTATTTCGGCATGACCGGCTTGCACGCACTGCACATGATCGTGGGCGCCGGCCTCCTCCTCTGGCTCATCAAGGGTTCTTTCGCCGGCCGCTTCACGCCGCAATACAACACGCCCGTGGAAATCGTGGGCTTGTACTGGCACTTCGTCGATATTGTGTGGATCTATCTATTCCCGTTGTTATATTTGATTGACAGGCACCGGTAGGAGAGTCGCGCGTGTCCGAGCACATTGTTTCGCCAAAAATTTATATCGTCATTTTCGCGTCCTTGATGCTCGGTACCGGCATCACCGTTTGGGCCGCGTTC
>Ga0209648_10005399_pt1 | contig 10933 bp, 11 predicted proteins | sample GraSoi2013_115cm_FD_185830 | JGI IMG/M metagenome (GOLD analysis project Ga0209648, IMG submission 185830) | Grasslands soil microbial communities from the Angelo Coastal Reserve, California, USA - Sample 9_17_2013_115cm (SPAdes) (version 2) | ecosystem: Environmental > Terrestrial > Soil >...
CGCCGCCGATCTCACGGCCAAGATCTATTTCATCGCGACGACGGCCGAATACACCCCGCCGGTCATCTATAGCCTCGAGGAACGCAACAAGCTCGTGTACTTGATCCAGGCGCGGCCATCCCGGCCCGATGCCTTGCGGGTCGGCCAGCCGATCAGCGTGTTTCTCAACGCCAAGACGCCGGTAGCGGACAAGCAATGACCGCGGCGCCTGCTTCTGTATCCGACATTGCCATCGACGTCAGGGGCCTGACAAAATCCTTCGGCGGCCGCGAGGTCGTGCATGATTTGTCGATGCAGGTAAAGCGCGGCACCATCTACGGCTTCCTCGGCCCGAATGGGAGCGGCAAGACCACCACGATCCGCATGCTCTGCGGGTTGCTGACGCCCGACAGCGGCGAGGGGACGTGTTTGGGCTACGACATCCGCCGCGACGCCGACAAGATCAAACTCCAGGTCGGCTATATGACGCAGCGCTTTTCCCTGTACCAGGACCTGTCGGTCCGCGAGAACTTGGAATTCGTCGCGAGGCTCTATGGCGTGCCCGATCCACGAGGCACCGCGCGCGAGATGATAAAACGGCTCGGGCTGACCGGGCGCGAGGCACAGCTCGCCGGCGAACTTTCCGGCGGCTGGAAACAGCGGCTTGCGCTCGGCGCCTGCACGCTGCCGAATCCGCAATTGCTGCTGCTGGATGAGCCGACCGCGGGCGTCGATCCGAAGGCGCGCCGCGATTTCTGGAACGAGATCCATGCGCTGGCGGCGGCAGGGCTGACCGTGTTGGTCTCCACCCATTACATGGACGAAGCCGAACGCTGTCACGAGATCGCCTATATCGCCTATGGGCATTTGCTGGCGCACGGTACCGTCGACGAGGTGATCGCGAAATCGGCGCTGACGACCTATACGGTGACCGGTGAGGACCTCCACAAGCTCCAGGACGAGCTCACCGGCAAGCCCGGTATCGACATGGTGGCGCCGTTCGGCACCAGCCTGCATGTGTCCGGCCGCGACAGGGAAGCGCTCGAGGCCGCGATCGCGCCCTATCGCGAGGACAAGCGATGGCATTGGCAGCACAGCGAGCCGTCGCTGGAGGATGTCTTCATCGAACTGATGACCCGCTCGAAGGATAATTTCCAATGAGTGTCATCGCCGAGCAGGCCAATCATCGAAGCGACGTCGGCGAAGCGCGATTCGGCTTCTGGCGGCGCAGTTTTGCGATGGTGATCAAGGAATTCATCCAGCTCAAGCGCGACCGCGTCTCGTTCGGGATGATCGTGATGATCCCGGTGATGCAACTGCTGCTGTTCGGCTACGCCATCAACACCACGCCGCGCAATCTGCCGACCGCGGTATTGTTGCAAGAGGACAGCGACCTCGCGCGCTCGATCCTCAAAGCGCTGGAAAACACCGCCTATTTCCATTTCACCCGCGAAGTGCACGATGTCGCCGAGTTCGACAATCTGCTGCAGTCGGGCAAGGTATTGTTCGGTATCGAAATTCCACGCGGGTTTGAGCGCGCGGTGCGGCGCGGCGACCATCCTTCGCTGTTGGTAGCAGCCGATGCCACCGATCCGGTGGCGGCGAGCTCCGCGCTGTCGACGCTCAGCGTCGTGGTGCAGACCGCGCTGGAGCACGACCTGTTCGTGGGCGATCCGCCGTCGCTGCCGTTCGAAATCCGGGCGCATGCGCGCTACAACCCGGCGGGCTCGTCGCGGCTCAATATCGTGCCGGGCCTGGTCGGCACCATCCTGACCATGACCATGCTGATCTTCACGGCCCTTTCAGTGACCCGCGAGATCGAGCGCGGCACCATGGAAAGCCTGCTGTCGATGCCGATCAAGCCAGTCGAAGTGATGTTCGGCAAGATCATTCCCTACGTATTGGTCGGTTTCGTCCAGGCGACCCTGATCGTCAGCATCGGCGTGCTGCTGTTCGGCGTGCCGGTGCGCGGCAGCCTGATCCTGCTGGCGCTGCTCTCGACGCTGTTCATCACCACCAATCTTTCGATCGGCTACACGTTTTCGACCATCGTGCAGAACCAGCTGCAGGCGATGCAGCTCTCGATGATGTTCTTCCTGCCCAGCATCCTGTTGTCCGGCTTCATGTTTCCGTTCGCGGGCATGCCGATCTGGGCGCAATATATCGGCGAAGGCCTGCCTTTGACGCATTATGTGAGGATCGTCCGCGCCATCATGCTGAAGGGCGCGACACCGCAGAATTTGCAATATGACACCATTGCGTTGATCGCCCTGATGCTGCTGGCCATGACCATCGCCGTGACCCGCTTCCGCCGCACGCTCGATTGATGCAAGATGCGCATCGGAGCAGAGGCAATATGCTCAAGATGCTGGGGCGATGGTGGAGCAGCGGTAGCGCAGAACGGCCGGCGATGTCGGCCGAGTTCGATCATGTACTGATGCGGGAAGTGATGCGGACCGAACTGGTGCGGATCAAGGCGCTGATCGCTACCACGGTGCTTCTCCTCGTCGTTCTCTGGGCGGTCGATCTGATCGCGCCAGCGGGGCTCGACCACATCTGGCGGGGCCAGTTCCAGCCGATCTATCTCAGTGCGATCCTGCTTCCGTTTATCCTGTTCGAGCTCTGGGTGCACGGCAATATCCGCCGGCATCTGCGGCTCGACCGCGACGTGCCGGTGATCCGGCGATATCTGGGCGTGCTGATTGAGACGTCGTTGCCGACCATTGGGCTGGCGGTGCATATTCAAAAGATGGGACCGCTCGAGGCCCTCGGCTTTGTGATGCCGTTCGCCTACTTCATCTTCATCATTCTCTCGACGCTGCGGCTCGATTTCTGGCTCTCGACCTTTACCGGTTTCGTCGCGGCTGCCGAGTTGTTTTATATGGCGATGTTCTATCATCCCGTCGCGACCACGGATCCGGCGCCCGACATCTGGTATCACGGCGCGCGCAGCATGATGCTCCTGATTTCCGGGGTTCTGGCCGGTGCGGTCGCCGTTCAGTTGCGCCGGCAATTCGCCGCCAGCATCGTGGCCGCGACCGCGCGCGATCGCATCATCAGCCTGTTCGGCCAGCACGTCTCGCCGCAAGTGGCAGAACGGCTTCTGGTCGAGGGCGCCAGCACCGACAGCGACATCCGCCGGGTTGCCGTGATGTTCGTCGATTTCCGCAGTTTTACCGCGGCGGCGCGGTCGCGCTCGCCGAAAGACGTCGTCGACCGGCTCGACGGCGCGTTCGCGGTATTGGTCGAAATCCTCGACCGCCACGGCGGCATCGTGAACAAGTTTCTGGGCGATGGATTTTTGGCGCTGTTCGGCGCGCCGTTCGAGGTCGCCGACGCCGCGCATCGCGCCGTCGCCGCGGCCCGCGAAATGCTCGCGGCGATGGAGCACATCAACGAAGCGTCGCACTGGCCACTGCGGATCGGCATCGGCATTCATTTCGGCGAAGTGGTCGCAGGCAATATCGGCTCGCCCCGGCGCAAGGAATATACCGTGATCGGCGACACCGTGAATTTTGCCTCGCGGCTGGAAGCGCTAAATAAAGAATTCGATTCGCAGCTGTTGATCTCGGCCGCCGTTCGCGATGCGCTCGGCGAAGATGGCCGCGACGCGGTCTCGCTTGGCGAGGTCGCAGTCAGGGGTTATGACCACCCGATGACGGTGTGGCAGTTGGGATAGGGAGGCATCAAATGCAGCGGCGCTATATCACCGTGGACGTTTTCACCGACCGCGCCTTCGGCGGCAATCCGCTCGCGGTGGTGCTGGATGCTGGCGGGCTCTCGACCGCGCAGATGCAGGCGATCGCAACCGAGTTCAATTATTCCGAGACGACCTTCGTGCTGCCGCCGCGCGATTCCGCGCATGATGCAGAGGTCCGCATTTTTACGGTTCGCTCCGAAATCCCGTTCGCAGGCCATCCCAATGTCGGGACCGCCTACGTGCTGGCGACGCAAGCGCCAAAGCCGCCTGAGCGATTCCTGTTCGAGGAAGGCGCCGGCCTTGTGCCGGTGGCGATTCTGAAGGAGCAGGGCAAGGCGGTCGGCGCCGAACTAACAGCGCCGCAACCGCTCAAGAAGCTGACGCCATTCAGCGCCGAGCAGGCCGCGGCCTGCATCTCGCTGTCGGCAGCCGATATCAGAACCGACCGGCATCCGCCGCTGATTGCCTCCGTGGGCCTGCCGTTCCTGATCGTGGAATTAAACTCACGCGACGCGCTAAGGCGTGCAAAATCCGACGCTGCGGCTTTTGCCCGCGCATTGCCGTGCGACGGCAGCGATGCGGTCTATCTCTATACGCGCGATGTACCCCCGGCCGAGTTGCCATGCGACCTGCAGGCGCGGATGTTTCACCCGGGATCGAGCGGCCTTTCGGAGGATCCCGCCACCGGCAGCGCCACCGTGGCCGCCGCGGCGCTACTCGCTGACCTCGCGAGCGAACGGGATGGCGAGTTGAAGCTGCGCATCGGGCAGGGTTTTGACATGGGGCGGCCAAGCCTGTTGCTGACGCGGGTGCGGAAGGAGAATGGCGTCCTCGTGTCGGCACATGTCGGCGGGCGCTGCGTGCAGATGCTGGAGGGAACGTTCCGGCTGGCGGGAGAGGGGTGAGGCGGGCTAGCGCACCGCCCTCTCAGCTCGTCATGCCCGGGCTTGTCCCGGGCATCCACGTCTTTGGTGCTGCGAGCGCGTCAAGACGTGGATGGCCGGGACAAGCCCGGCCATGACGGAGAGTACGAGACAGCCTCACACCTGCGGCGCCACCAAATTCTCCACCTTCACTCCGTCGCGCGCCTCGATGATCTCGGCGATCCATTGCCGGTGGCAGTGCAGATGATCGCGCTCGTAACAGAGAATGCACACGGGTCCGGATTTCCTGACCAGCGCCGACAACTCGTCGAGTTCTTCTTTTGCCTGTGGCGTCTTCAGATGCTTCGCATAGATCTTGTGTAACGCGTCGAACTTGCCGGTGCGCGCGGCTTCGCGGCCGTCCTTCGGCGTGCCGAGGCCGCGCAGATGCAAGTAGGAAATGCCGCGTTCGTCTAATCCGGCGGCAAGCTGGTTCTTCGAAAACCCGGGCCGGCGCGAGGCGGCGACCGCGCGCACGTCGACCAATAGCTTCACCCCGGCATTTTCCAGCTCATCCAGCACGGCTTTGGACGGCGTCTGTTCATAGCCGATGGTGAAGAGCTTTTTGGCTTTGGGTGCCATGTCGGCGTCCAGGCGTTGGTTGTGTCATCTGCTTGACGCTACGTCACTCCTGCGTCGATTTCCATATCCGCGCGTTGCCGCCCGCAGCGGCATGTCGCATAGTCTGGTTACGGAAAAACGCCCTGTCAGGGCCGGTCTCGGGGGGAATAGAATGACTGGATTTTGCCGCGCGCTGGCATGCATCACCGCCGCGCTCGCGGCTGTTTACCTCAGTGCAGCCGCACAGGCGCAGGTCAATTATCCCGACCGCCCCGTAAAAATCATCGTCCCGATCGGTCCCGGCGGCAGCTACGATCTGGTCGGGCGGCTGCTCGCCGAAGCGCTCTCGAAGCGCACCGCAAAAACCTTCTTCGTTGAGAACAAGCCTGGCGCCGGCACTGTGGTGGGTACGCAAGTTGCCGCCCAGAGCAATCCGGATGGCTACACCTTGATGGTAGGCGGGCTCTCCAACATGGCGTTCAATTCGGCGCTGTATTCGAAGCTCGCTTACGATCCGCTCAGGGATTTCGTGCCGATCGCGGTGATCTACAGGTTCGGCTATGTGATGGTCGGCCGCAAGGATTTGCCACAGGCAAAACTGCAAGACATCGTCGCGGCTGCCAAGGCAAACCCCGGCTCGATCACGGTGGCGACCGCCGGCGTCGGGACTGGCCAGCAACTTGTGGCCGCTGCGTTCATGAAGGCGGCAGGGATAAAACTCACGGAAGTAACCTACAAGGGCTCGCCGCCTGCCTTCACCGATCTGCTCGCGGGCCGCATCGATCTGTTCTTTGATTCGATTGCGGCGGGCTTGCCATACGTAAAGTCGGGGCAGGCGAGGGGCATCGCGGTGCTGTCCTCAAAGCGCAGTCCGCTTGCGCCTGACGTGCCGACGATGTCGGAGGCCGGCGTGGCCGGTCTCGATGTCGATTCCTGGCTTGGAATCTTCGCCCCCGCAAAAACCCCGCCGGAACTCATCGCAAAGTTACGCGCCGATATCCGCGCCGCGTTGCCCGATCTGAAGGAGCGGTTCGAGCAGAGCGGCGGCGAGGCCTGGGATCTGCCGGACGACCGGCTCGATGCTTTTGTCGTTTCCGAATACGAAAGCTGGACCAAATTGATTCGCGAAGCCGGCATCAAGCTCGATTGAGCTACGCCACGCGTTCGATCAATTCCATCGCGCCTGCAGGCGCGCGTACCTTGCCTTCATGGATCACATAGGCGAACACATCGCGCGGGGCTTTTTTCGCACTTGTCGGATCGACGCGCGGCAAGTCGTCGGGCTCGCCGCCGGCGGCCCATAATTGCAGCCGCTTCGCCCAGGCGTCGAGCTCCTTCGGCGGATAGCAGGTCTTGATCTCGTCATTGCCCTTCTGGAGCCGCGCATAGACAAAATCGCCGACGACGTCTGATATCGCGGGATAGCTGCCGTGTTCGGCGAACACCACAGGCGTTTCAAACTTGCGCAACAGCGCGATGAACTCCGGTACGCAAAAACTGGGATTGCGGACCTCGACCACATGGCGGAGTTCGCGCCCCTCGAGCTTGCGCGGCAGTAATTCCAAAAACTTGCCAAAATCCGCTTCGTCGAACTTTTTGGTCGGCGCGAACTGCCAGAGCACGGGGCCGAGCCGGTCGCCAAGCTCCAGCACGCCGGTATTGTAGAAATGCTTGATGGAATCACCGGCCTCCGCCAGCACCCGGCGGTTGGTGGCAAAGCGCGGCCCTTTGACGGAGAAGACAAAACCATCCGGCACCTCGCGCGCCCATTTCCTAAAACTCTCCGGCTTCTGCGAGCCATAGTAAGTGCCGTTGATCTCGATCGAGGTCAGCTTTGACGCGGCGTATTCCAGCTCCTTCGCCTGCGTCAGTTTTTCCGGATAAAACACCCCGCGCCACGGCGCAAAGGTCCAGCCGCCGACGCCGATATAGATGTGGCCCGAATTTTTTGACGCGGATTTTGCGGGCGGCTTTTCAGAGGTCTTTGCAGGGGTCTTGGGGGTTTTGCTCACCGGCGGGACTCGTCGCGAAAGGAACTTTGGCAGGCCGAGCCTAATCAAATCAATCGTGATTGGCCAGTTGGCTGACGACCGTGCGGGGCACGTTTACGGCCGCCCGGCGTTCAAGCTAGGATGGCAAAAAAAGGAGAACAAAATGCGGGCGATCATTCTGGCAATACTAGCGATGACGGCTTCGCTGGCGATGGCGGACGACATTCAAGATGCGCACCGGGACGCGGTGGTGGGGCGCGACTCCTACTGGAATTGCCTCGCACAGGAATATTCGAAAGACGGCAACAAGGGCCTATCGGGGCAGGATTTCACCTCGCTTATCGCGAGCGCGTGTCCCTCCGAGCGACAGAATTTTCGGGTGACTCTGGTGGATTATTTGTCGATGCAATTCCCCGATGTCGATGCGGGAGCCCATATGACGACCGCCAACAACGCCATCGCGTCGGCGCAACAGGGTATTGTGACGGCCTTCATCAAGCATAAAGCGCCGAAATAATTACCCAAATTTTTAGTAAAGCGTTGTAGGTCTATTTCCACGGAGTGTATTTCCTTCAAAGAGGTGACCGGGATATCGGCAATGGACTCGGAAAAAGTAGCGGGCATTTTGGGTGCAATTGTAGCGGCAGCCGTGCTGGCGATCGCGTTCGTTTACGTGCCGATCGGACAGATCGCAAAGCCGCAAAAGCAGATGCAAAAGACCGAGCAGCCGGCGCAACCGGCGCCACCGGCGGTCAGGGGGCCGGTGGTCAGAGAAGTGCCGCAGTAGCCGGTGGCGGCGGAAATTGCCTCTTGCGGAAGGTCCGGATCGCGCCTATGTAGCACCCAACGGCGACGTCGATGCTTGATAGCTCCGGCGCTGGGACGACCACTGAATAGCTCGGCTGCGCCGGATGTACGCGCGCCCTCTGTTCGTGGTCGTTGGCATTTTGGGGCCTTTTTTTGGCCCGTTTTTTCTCCCGTCCGACCCCCAGGCTTTGGAGCTCCGCCTTGGCTTCCCCCGACGGCGCAGATATACGCTTGGCCCTCATGAATGAAGCCATCAGACCGGGCCCCCAAAACCCCCCGCAGGCCATCGCTTTGCCCGCGCTTTCGGTCGTCGTTCCCTCCTTCAACGAGCGTGACAACGTCTTGACGCTGTTTCGGCGGCTGGAGACCGCGCTCGCCGGCATCGCCTTTGAAGTCATCTTCGTCGACGACAATTCGCCCGATGGCACCTGGGATGTGGTGCGCGGGCTGGCGCGGCAGGATCCGCGCGTGCGCTGCATCAGGCGGATCGGGCGGCGGGGACTATCCGGTGCCTGCATCGAGGGCATCCTGGCGTCGAGCGCGGCCTACGCCGCTGTTATCGACGCCGACCTGCAACATGACGAGACGCAACTGGCAAAAATGCTGGGGCTGCTGCAGGGCGGCCAGGCCGATCTTGTGGTCGGCAGCCGCTATATCGAGGGCGGCAGCGCCGACAGTTTTAACCGGCAGCGCGCCGGCGCCAGCGCGCTCGCGACCGAAGTTGCAAAACGCGTGCTGCAGGTCAGGGTCGCCGATCCCATGAGCGGCTTCTTCATGATCCGCCGCGACCGTTTTGAGGAGCTGGCGCCGCAGCTTTCCACCCAAGGCTTCAAGATCCTGCTCGATATCGTCGCCACCGCGCGCGGCGATCTTCGCGTCAAGGAAATTCCCTACAGCTTCGGCTCGCGGCTGCACGGCGAGAGCAAGCTCGATTCCATGGTGGCGTTGGATTTCGTTGGCCTCGTGCTCGCCAAACTGACCAACGACACGGTGTCGCTGCGCTTTCTGTTGTTCGCGATGGTCGGATCGACCGGCCTGTTCGTGCACCTGGCAACGCTGTTCGTTGCGTTGCAGATTTTTGGCCTGCCATTTCCGCACGCGCAGGCCTGCGGCGCGGTTGTCGCCATGACCAGCAATTTCATCCTGAATAATTTTCTCACCTATCGCGACCAGCGTTTGAAGGGATTTGCGATCCTGCGCGGTCTGTTGTTGTTTTATCTCGTGTGCAGCGTCGGGCTGTTTGCCAATGTGGGCGTCGCATTCTCGGTTTACGATCAGGAGCCGATCTGGTGGCTGGCCGGTGCGGCCGGCGCGCTGATGGGCGTGGTATGGAATTATGCGATGTCCGGGCTGTTCGTCTGGCGCAAGCGATAAGCCTTTTAAGTGAGTCCAAACGATTTGCGGCTGGTACGCAACACCACGGTGACGATTTTGGCGTTGGTGGCGCTGCGGCTGGTCGCCGCCGCCTGGACGCCGCTGACCTTCGACGAAGCCTATTACTGGATGTGGTCGAAACATCTGGCCGGCGGCTATTACGATCATCCGCCCGGCGTCGCGGCCGTGATCCGGCTCGGCACTATGATCGCCGGCGACACCGAGCTGGGCGTGCGGCTGGTGTCGATCCTGCTGGCGCTGCCGATGAGCTGGGCGGTGTTTCGCACGGCTTCCATCCTGTTCGGGGGCATGCGGGTGGCGGCGACCGCGACCATCCTGCTCAATGTCACGCTGATGGCCGCGGTCGGCACAATGATCGTCACGCCGGATGCGCCGCTATTGGTGGCCTCGAGTTTTGTGCTGTTCTTTCTCGCCAAGGTGCTGGAAACCGGACGCGGGGCCTGGTGGCTTGCGGTCGGCGCCGCGGTCGGCGCGGCGCTACTCTCAAAATATACCGCGTTGTTTTTCGGCCCCGGGATCCTGATCTGGCTGGTCGCCGTTCCAAAACTGCGGCGCTGGCTGATCTCGCCTTGGCTCTATCTCGGCGGCGCGGTTGCGCTCCTGATATTTTCGCCGGTCATTCTCTGGAACGCCGATCACCAATGGGTCTCCTTCATTAAGCAGATCGGGCGCGCGCGAATTGAGGATTTCAAACCTGCGTTCATCGTCGAATTGATCCCGACCCAAATCGCCTTCGCTACCCCGCTGGTGTTCATCCTCGGCACGATGGGGCTCTACGCGCTCGCAAGGCGCAATACCGGCGCGTCCGCCGCGCGCATCCTGATCACTGCGACGTTCTGGACCATCGTGGCCTATTTCATCTGGCATTCGCTGCACGCCCGCGTCGAGGCGAACTGGTTCGCCCCGGTCTATCCGGCATTCGCGATCGCAGCCGCCGTCGCCGCCAACCTCGCGCGATGGGAAGTGCGTGCCCAGCGCATCGTCAATTTCTGCCTGCGCTGGGCCTCCCCGGTCGGCATCCTGATGTTTGCGCTGTTGATCGTGCAGGCCAACACCGGTTTTCTCACCGGCTATCGCCGCGACGCCACGGTCCGCAGCGTCGGCGTCGGCTGGCGCGAGCTCGCCGCAGGGATCGAGGCGGTTCGCCTGCGCACCGGCGCGACTTGCGTGCTGGCGCCGGATTACGGCACCACCAGCTGGCTCGCCTTCTATCTGCCAAAAGGCACCTGCGTCGAGCAGCCGACGCAACGCATCCGCTGGGTCAACATGCCCGAGCCGGATCCGGCGCTGCTCGCTGGAAAACTGCTCTATGTCGATGAAGTGCGGCCCGGCGGGCGGCCCTATCTGAAGCAAGATTTTGCGCGCGTCGAGCGGGTCGCGGAATTGCCACGCAAGCGCGGGCCGCTGACGATCGAGACCTATGCGCTGGATTTGCTGGAAGGGCCAAAGGGCGAGGTGCTCGACCATTCCCCGCCGCCGGAATTGCAGTGAGGGCTGACCTTTTGTCATGCCCCGCGGGTTTTTGTCATACCCCGCGAAAGCGGGGTATCCAGTACGCCGCGGCTTCTCGATTAATC
>Ga0209648_10005401_pt1 | contig 10933 bp, 12 predicted proteins | sample GraSoi2013_115cm_FD_185830 | JGI IMG/M metagenome (GOLD analysis project Ga0209648, IMG submission 185830) | Grasslands soil microbial communities from the Angelo Coastal Reserve, California, USA - Sample 9_17_2013_115cm (SPAdes) (version 2) | ecosystem: Environmental > Terrestrial > Soil >...
TTTTTTTCGGCTGAACGGAAAACTCCACTTGACACGAGGTGTACGTTAAGGTGGTAATGCTGGCCTTTGTTGCAAGCAGGAGGAACACGATGGCGCGGAGAACACCCAAGCCCGAAGCGCAGTTCAGGGCCACCTTGACGCCGCTTCGGCAAACCTGTGAACAGTGTGGCAATCGCTTGTGGGTCGCGTATCATTGTCGGAGGAAGGTGGTGACCTTGGAGGGAGTCTTCCAGCTCAGAGTAGTCATCTGTCAGTGCCATACTCCCGCCTGCTCGCTGTACCATGTCAGATATCATCCCGAAGAGGAGGGGCGCTGGGCGCTGCCGCATGGCGAATTCGGCTTAGACATCATTGCGCTCATTGGCTCCTGGCGTTTCAGGGAGCATCGCAGTGTCCCAGAGATGCATCAACGCTTACAGGCCCGAGGTCTGGCCATCTCAGAACGAGCCGTGACCCATTTAATGCAGCGCTATGAAGAATTGGTAAGCTTGAGAGTGACTGATCAGGAGCGGATCAAGGCCCGACTGCAGAAGCAAAAGCGGGTGATCCTGGCTCTCGACGGGTTGCAACCCGATGTGGGACATGAGGTTCTGTGGGTCGTGCGTGATTGCCTCTCCGAAGAGATCCTCTTGGCGCGTCCTTTACTCAGCAGTACTCAAGGCGATATAACGGCGTTGCTGCAAGAAGCCAAGCGACTGCTGGAGGCACTGGAGGTGCCAGTGAAAGGCGTGCTCTCCGATGGGGAAGAAACCATTGGCAGTGCCGTTGCGTTTGTCTTCCCAGAGGCCCCCCATCAGCTCTGTCAGTTTCATTATCTCAAAGATGCCATCAAGCCTTTCTACGAAGCCGATCGGCATGCCAAAACCCTCTTGAAGAAGCAGCTACGTGGGGTGCGACCCATCGAGCGCGCCTTGGAAGAACACCCAACGCCGGAAAACGACGCGATCCGCGATTACTGTCTGGCCGTGCGAGCCTCATTGACCGATGATGGGCGATCGCCGCTGGAGGCTTCCGGTCTCCGCTTGTACGACCGCATTACGCAGATCAGCGACTCGATTGGCCGGGTGCAGGGAAAAAAAGATTGCCCCCTGCTTTAAAGCAGTTGCACCAGCTGCTTACAAAAGGAGTGCAGGCCACGGCGCCGCTGTGGCCGCCGCTTCAGCACGCCTACCACTTCCTGGATCAGGCCAAAGCGATCCTGGCCAACGCGGAACAGGACACTGGTCAGCACATCCGGGAAAGGTATCTGGCACACTTGGCACAGATGCGGGGTGATCTCACCGCTCTGGGGCCACTTGAGGAGGCATTTGAGCACTTTTGCCACATCACAGACAACTTCGCCGCGGGATTGTTTCGGTGTTATGACATCGTGGGCTTACCTCGCACCAACAACGAATTAGAGCACTGTTTCGGGGTCGCGCGCGTCCATGAGCGACGAGCTACGGGCCGGCGTGGGGCCATTCCTGGCGTCGTGGTTCGTGGATCTGTTCGTGTGATGGCTGCCGTCACCAGCAAACAGCAGCTCTTCTCAGTTGAGGACCTCCGACCCAGGGATTATCAGCGCTGGCGCGACCTGCGGCGACAGTTACAACAGCGGGAGGAAGCTCGCCGACAGCAGTGGCGCTTTCGCAAAAAACCTGCCGCCTATCTGGCAGATATCGAAGCACGCTTGCTCCAGTGAAGTTTGCCGTTCAGCCGTTTTTTTTGACGAGAGGATACCTGGACTTGGTACAATTCAAAAGGAAGAACAGGCGGCCTGGGCGAGCCTTGAGAGATCAGAGCGAGGAATTAAGAGCAAGTTAGGGTCATGAGGAAACGTTGCATAACTAAAATTGCCCCACAACTGCCGACGTACAGCGGCTAAGACATCGCCAAAGGTGGCTTACTACTTGCGAGACCAGGCGGTCGGTTGGAAAGGAATATCTCCGGTCGGATGCAGAGCTTGTCCCAAGAGAGCTACCAGGCTGTAGAGGCCAAATAAACAAGGAGTCCTGCGTTCAATCGCTCGATCAGACCAGTGCCGCTGCGTTTGGATGCCCAGATGAGCCCGGCTTTCTTCGAAGGTGACTTCAATCGACCAGCGTTTGATGAAATCGAGCACTATGGACAGACCCGTCTGCTGTTGATCGGTCGAGCAGTAGGCCCGCACGGGCCGTTTGCCAGCCGGATCCCGCGTCATGACCCAGGGGATTGGCAAGGAAGACTGACCCGCCCGATACCATAACGCGGTACCGCTACACCATTGCACCACTTGGATGCTGCCATCGTACCAAGTCACTGGGGATCGCTGCCAGCTGGTTGCAGGATCAGCGAGTAGTTGGCTCAGCTTAGCGAAGCGCTTCCCTTTGATGCGTGGTCGCCCATTTTGACCGGGTTGCCGTTCAGGTGCTGGAGCGCACAAGCAGGCATCCAGACGCAAAGGGGCAATCAACGTGACGTGATAGCTGGCACAGGTTAATCGCCATCCGTGAGGCTGCTGAAGGCGCCATCCCCAATGAGCGTGATGGTGACGTTGGGAAACCAGCGGCGCACCAGGACCGCCATTTGTCCGGCCAGTTCTGGCACCGTCTTATGTCGACGTTCCAGCCGAGCGTCAATGTCAGCAGACGTGGCCAGCACACTCAAAAAGGGCAGCGCCCAGGGCCGTTTCGTCCAGGGTGGCGTGACGACCAGCGTCATGCAGACGAGAGCCGTAACCCGCTCCCGATTTGGGGATGCTCATGCGTTGAGCGGGCGCTATCAACGTCTCAGCCGCGTTTGCTGATGTGGAGGCCTTGGCGCCGTTCAAGCGTTTCATCGATCACGATCTCAAGGGCACCACCGGCCTGCACAAACGTCTTGACTAACATGTTGAGCAAACATTGACTCAGCTGCAAGGGCGACCAACGTGCGCGATTGAGCATCTGGTGGTATTTACTAAACTGGGGCGACTCTGCCAGCCCCATCTGACGTCAAGCGCTTATCACTGTGCGACGACCATGGGCCAATAATGTTCCGACCAACAAGACCATGGCTTTCTGCTAGGTCGGTTGGGTAAATGCGGGCTGAAGGGATGCGAGCAGTGCTATAGTTGGCTCTGGTAGGGACATGGCAGACCTCCTCGATTGCAGGCATCAGGCCCAATATGCGCATCAAATAGGCGCATGAGCGGGGCAGATCTTGGGCAGCGTGAAGGGATTCACAGCTACCACTCCAGGCGAGGCTGCAATCCGGTTCAGTTTCTCCCATGCGTCTGTCTGAACAAGCATACTGTGAGACTGCTGAAAATCAGCTCGCAACTCTTCAGGTGACATCGCCGTAGCCACCGGGATCGGCGCACCCGCCTCCCGTAAATCCCCGCATGGTGGGTTGACCATCGAATAGGCGTACACGCCCACCTGGCTCAGGATAGTATCCGCCCGGTCATAGGTAGTTTGAGCCGTGAATCTCACATGTACAAAACCCCAATAGATGTTTGGCGGCACATGGTTCCGCGGATACGCTTTATTGACATAGATAGGAGCAGGAGGAGGTGCGCTAGTTCCGGGGCTGTCCTGTCCGCTGCTTTGCCGACAAGAAACAGCGACAAAAAGAAGGGCGAGGGTCAGTCCGCCAAATAACAGCTGCTGCCTGCATCGCCCCCGGCGTTGATCCATCATGAACTCCTCTCCGCTACTGACAGTTTCCTACAGGATGAACGCGGTGAGGCATGCGAAAGTTCCTTGCTTTTCGAACCTTCCCCGTCGTGCCCTGAGATGCGTAAAGGGCATCCGTTACCACAGGAGGTATTGATTGTACTTGTAGCCCTTGGCACCTGAAAGATTGGCATCTTTTACCTGTTTCTCTCTTCTTCCATCCACTCTCTTTTTCTACAGCATGAGCACGAGCTCTTGTGATACTTTCACCTGTGTGAGATGGGCAACGGTGTGCGCCTCCATGGTAGAGGATTGAGATACACTGAGAAAACTCAAGCATTATGGGTAGTCCTCGTCCGGGCCCCGGGTACGCAAAACTGGTCATGAAGTGATCTCGGTTTGACATCTCAGAGCACCTGGCATTGACTTCCGCCTGTTTCTATGCTACTGTATGAACACTTGCTCATACAGTAAAGGAGAAGATCCTATGGCAAAGGGAGATGCACTTATCGCTATCGATGCCCAGGCCCTGCAGGCAGCGCGGGCGGCGGCTCTTCCCGAAGCACATCTCTTATTGCTTGTCGAGACATTTGAGGCGCTGGCCGACCCGACGCGGGCTCGCATGCTCTATGCGCTGATACGACAGCCCCTGTGCGTCCGCGATCTCGCCATGCTCGTCGGGGTTTCCGAGTCCGGGGTCTCGCACCAACTCCGCTTTTTACGGGAACGTCGCCTCGTCAAACCGCGGCGTGAGGGCAATATTGTCTACTATGCCGTCGATGACCACCATGTAGCCGCCCTCTTCAAAGAGGCCGATTACCACATCGACCATGTACGGCAGGGGCTCCCCGATCATCCCTATCCTTAATTCCTTAGGCCCGCGCCGTCCAGAGAACAGCGTTGGGTCCGTTTTTTGCATTACTATCTGACTAGTTGAACAAGTATACAGTTGAAGGAGGCACTATGGCTGCATCATCTCCTGCGCTTGCGCGTCTGCAGAGCGCCTGTGTGGCTTGTGCACGCGGAGGGCGACGCTTCATCGGGCGCTACCGCGACTTTTTGCTCGATCCGGGCACCATCTTTACCCTGGTGAGCTTCCTGCTGCTCATTGCCGCCACCATTGTCACCCCTGATGGTGTTATCAACTCGGCCCACGCGCATACCTGGCTCTACCTGGCAGCGGCGCTGGTGGGCTCACTCTACATCTGGTGGTCGGCCATCCAGGGCATCCGCGAGCGCGATTTCACCGCTGATATTCCCGTCTCGTTTGCCACGGCAGCGGCGCTCATCATCGGCCAGTATTCCGCCGCCGCCGTCGTCGCAGCGCTCCTGCTCCTGGGCGGCATGTTGGAGGAGTTCGTCTCCGCCCGCGCCGGCAACGCCCTGGACTCGTTAGCAAAGCTGCTCCCCGACCGGGTGACCGTCCGGCGCGACGGGGAGGATCGTGTGGTTCCCCTGGAAGAGGTACAGAGCGGGGACTTGGTGCTCATCCGTTCTGGGGACCGCATCCCGGTTGATGGAATAGTCGCGCTAGGAACCGCTTCGATCAATGAAGCCGCCATCACCGGTGAAAGCCTGGCGGTTGAGAAACAGCCAGGCGATACGGTCTTCGCGGGAACACTCAATGAACTGGGAGCACTCGAAGTGCGGACGACCAACGTGGGAGAGGAAACCACACTTGGCCAAATTCGCCGGATGGTTGAGGAAGCGAAGGCCCAGAAAGCCCCGATTGAGCGTATTCTTAACCGGTATGCCAAGTTCTATACGCCCGCCGCGCTCATCCTGGGGGCGTTGGTCTGGTGGTGGAGTGGCGATATCCTGCGCGCCATTACCATCCTGATTGTGTTCTGTCCGTGTGTCATGGTACTGGCCACACCAACAGCCCTGGTGGCCTCGATCGGCAATGCCGCGCTGCGCGGCAGCCTGGTCAAGAAAGGTGCAACCATTGAGGCGATGGCGAAAGTCACCGCCGTGGCGTTTGACAAGACTGGAACACTCACCTTTGGGCAGCCCAAGCTCACCACGCTTGACCCCCTTGGGCAGATGACCGAGACCGAGTTGCTCCGCCTGGCCGCCAGTGCGGAGAAGCTGAGTGAGCATCCGTTGGGACGGGCTGTGGTGCAAGCTGCCATCGCGCGTGAGGTGGCAGTTCCTGACCCAGAGGAGTTGACGGTGCTGCCAGGATTGGGTGTACGGGCACGCATCGAAGGAGCTGAGGTGATCATTGGCCGACCACGACTGCTCTCCGAGCAGGGCATCACCGTCGCTCCCCATGTGCAGGTCCGCGCGAGGAATCTGGCTGCCGTGGGACGCACCGTCATCCTGGTCGCACACAACAGCCAGATCGAGGGCCTCCTTGTGCTGGAAGATACCTTGCGGCCTCAAGCTAGCCAGGTGATCACGCGACTGAAGAAACTTGGCATCCGCACGGTCCTCGTGACTGGCGACAACACCGTGACGGCTGAGCGGATTGCTGGAGAACTGGGCATCAGCGAGGTGCATGCCGAAGTGCTTCCGGCGCAGAAAGTGGAGATCGTCAAGCAACTCCAGGCTCAGGGGCAGAGTGTCGCCTTTGTGGGTGACGGTGTGAACGATGGGCCTGCGCTCGCGACAGCCAATGTAGGTGTGGCGATGGGGTTGGGGGGCACGGATGTGGCTCTTGAAACAGCAGAGATCGCGCTTTTGTCCGATGACCTGACGAAGCTGCCCCATCTGCTGAGTCTCTCCCGACAAGCGATGCGGGCCATCAAGCAGAATCTGCTTTTCTCGCTTGGCGTTCTGACGATTGCGGTAGGACTGGCCATTCCAGGCATCCTCGCGCCTGTGACAGGCGCACTCCTGCATGAGTTGTCCTCCATTCCGGTGATTGCCAACTCTGCACGGCTGATCGGGAGCAAGGAACGAACTGAATGAGAAACATTTCATTCATAAGGAAGATGACAACCGAGAACAAAAAAGAGGAAAACTATGTGTACTTTTGAGAACGAACGGAGCGTCCTGGTGTGCGATCTCGCCATTCAGCAGGTGCGTGAAGCGGTCAGCGCAACCTTTGGCGATGCGGTCCAGTTTACGCCCGCAGAAGGCGCAGGCACGCGGGTTGAGATCTCGCCAACTGGAGATGAAGGAGCCTTTCAGGAGGTGACGCGCTCTGCGATTGCAGCCGCTCAGCAGAAGAACGCAACGCAGCACCAGTAATCATTTCAGCTCTTCGAGTTGTGTGAAAGGAAAGGGGGGAGAGGAAAGCCTCTGCCCACTTGTTCGTCCTCTTTCCTCTCCTACGACCGCCCACATGCGCGCATTTCCACCTTGGTTTCTCTGCCTGAAGCCTATCCCATGCCCTGGCGGCCTCATAGGTCTATTTCCGCTCCGAGGTTCGGTTCCTTTCCGTGAGTCGCCAGAGTATGAGTCCTGCGATGAGCACGGCAACCAGCACCAGGAAGGCAATCAGCGCACCAACAATGCTGAAAAGCGCATCGTAGACGAGGAAGACGCCGTTTTTCAGTCCGTCTATGACCCCCGTCGGTGGAGTGAGCGGGATGGGAGCCTGCGTATAATTGATCACCAGCACATCGCCATCGCTCTCATAATAATCGCCTCCCCCATTGCGGGCATACACAATGGGAGGAGTAAAGGCTGCGTCCGCTTCCTCTTTGACGAGACCAGTTTTTTCCAGGTCAGCGCCGACGGCATTTCGTTCCAGGTCCACGGTCGGAGCAATGTGATGGGTGGGAAGATGGGTGGTTCCACTCAGCTCAATCCCACTATCATAGGAGGCTTGCCCAATCCAGACGAGTTGTCCACCGATGAGCGTTCCTGTCTGCCAGAGGCGAATATGTCCGCGGTTTGCGACATCGTGGGTGGGCTTTTCAAAAGCGAGATCCTGGACTCGCCCAAAGACGTAGAGATTACTGACTGGTGCCGTGGGGTAGCTTCTATGAGCGAGACTCGCAACAGCAATTTTCTCGCTTGTTTGGGGAGTAATGGGATCTGGAATCAGCCACCCTGCCTGGTGAAAGCTGCGCGTAATCTGCTCTTGACTTCCAACAAAGATGAGATTGAGAGGGTCTCCCTCTGCTCCGGATTTTGTATGGGTGATCCTTGGATAGGCGGGGAAATTAGGGGTGTAAGGGTAAAAACGAAGAAGAGCAATGAGTACTGCTAAAAGTAGCAACACACTCCCGAGTATGCTCATGAGTCTAATGATGGTTGTTCGCATACCTCAAACCTCGTCGGATGATTGTACCATTTTTCGACAGATTGGTGTTTTCTGGAGCGTTCGGTGCTCTCCTCGGAGCAGTTTCAGCTTCTCTTTCACGCGGCTTTCGGCTCACCTGGGTGTACCGGATCGTCGTTTGAATGGCCGGCATCCAGCTTTTGGTAATATGCCCCAGGGAATAGGCCACCTCTTGCAGGCTCCAGCCACACTCTCGTGCCCGGTGCGCAAAATCGTGACGGAGATCGTGGAAATCGATGTCGTTGATGAATCTGGCTTCTGCCAGGCGCGCCCTCGCTTTGAGTTGCTGCCACCAGTGGTGGATGCCATCTTCCGTCCAGCGCCAGCCGTCGATCTCTTCCGCGCTCACGCGCTTTTTCGCGCGGCTTTCTGGTAAAGACGTAGGCGCTTGCTTTGCGCTCACCCCGCTGCAAGTAGGTATACAGCGGGCTCCGCGCCTCATTCACCAGGTCGATCGTTCGTTCCTTACCCCCTTATGCCCCACCGTCATCCATCCGGCCTTGAGGCTCGCATGGAGAGCATCGAGCAACAGCCAGGAGACGTCGCTCACCCGGCAGCCTGCGAAGTCGGCCAAGTGCGAAGACAGCTTTGCCGCGCAGGTTGGCCTCTCGCTCCACCAGGTCGCGGATCACGTACCGCTGGTCCTCGGACAACTCGCGCGGGGCAAGGAGCGCCTGCGCCGGAATGGAGACGCCCCACACGGGATTGCGCAAGAGGAGCTGATGATCTTCCTGGAGCCAACGGCAGAACCCGGACAGAGCGGCGCGGGCCTGCTTTTTGTAGCTGGAACTGGGCAGGGGATCAAAGAAAAACTCAAGTGCAGTGCGTGTGATCGCCTGGGGGTGAAATTGGTCGTGATTGCCGGGGCGCGTACTTAGCCACTCCGTAAATCGCTTCAGCATACGTGTGTAGGCCTCGATAGTCGCCCCGTCCTTGGCCGCCAGCACATCCTGTGTGTAGGCTGCGATCCAGGCCCCTGCTTCCGGATTCGCGGCCTCGCAGGCGCTCGGGAGCATGTTTGCGGACGTTGTTTCCATCTTTCTCCTTCCCAAAAAAGTTATGCCGTGAGAATTTCGCGCTGATTCGGGGGGACCGGGAAGACAGCGATCCCATTTTTGTGCGTGCGAGGGGAGCGCGTTCCGGTCTGACTCACGGGATAACTAGGATTATGCCACGAGTGCGCTCTGCTTGGCAAGACGGAGTCAGCGCATCTGGAATCCAGGTGTGGAGACGCTGACCCACATAAGCCTGCTTCTTTCCCGCATGGAAGGCCTGCGACACAGGCTGGAGGCGAGCGTTAGGCGCCCGCAAAGGTGACAATCAGATCGGTGACATAGCCCAGCAGGAAAACAATCAGGACGTCCCACATCACGATTTCAGGAGCTCTGAACCGTTTCGCCTGACCAAGCAGCTCGGCGACGACGTAGAGAATCGCACCGGCAGCCAGGGCGAGAAACAGAATGAACACTTGGGGTGAATGGAAGATGATGCCCACCACCGTTCCCAGGAAGGTGGGGCCGCCTCCAATCAGCCCTAAGAGCGCCATGAACTTCCAGGAAACGAACTGGCCGCTTAAAGGACCGGCGATGCCAAATCCTTCGGTCATCTTGTGCAGGCCAAAACCAATCAGCAGCACCACCGCAAGTTGGAGGGCTCCCGTCGCGGCGGATTGTCCGATCGCCAGCCCTTCGGAGAAGTTGTGGAGACCAATGCCGGTCGCGATGAGGAGAGCCAGCGTGCGGGGAGCGTGTTCTCCTTTCTCGGCCAGAGCGGTCACGCTGGTTGAGCGAGGTGGAGCAGAGGAATCGACCGAGGCCTGGACCACGGCAGGAGGAGCCGTGCGCAGTCGCACCCGTCCGAATAGCAATCGGTTGAAGTAGACCAGTCCCACCGAGCCTAGTCCAATGCCGAAGACGAGCAAGAACATATTCAGCGCGAACACTCCTGTTCCCGTATGTCGTGTCCGTACCTCGTCCAGGGAGGCATTGATGGGGTCGCTGGCCTTGCTCAGCACATCAAAGAGTAAAAAAATAAGGATCCCCGTGGCGAGCATCGTCAAAAATACTTTGAGCGATGGCGGGAGTTGCTTGAGGAAGACCAGGGGTAATCCCAGAAAAATCGTCAGTCCTGCGAAAGCTCCAAGCAGGAGAATGATTCCAATAGCCATAGGTCATCCCTTTCATTCCGTTCTGTCATGGGAAAGAGCAATGATATTAGGGTACCCTAATATCATTTGTCAAGCGTTCCCCTGGTGTTTTCTTTCGTGTGCCATGTCCATCTTGGGATTCCTTCATCCCTGAGACTCCCGGATGGAGAGAGGCAATTGAGTCAACCCGCCCCATTCGTAGGTGTGACGCAGTAGTGAGGGGGAAACATGCTCTTGAGATGCCTTTGTGAGCCGTGGCTTCCATACTCATCATGAGAGAGGAAACACAGTGGGACAGGACCAGGTGAGGTCGGCAGCAGTTCATTCTCCCTCATGGTTGTTCACGGGTCCGCGTCTTCCAGAGCCAATATGGGGTCATGACATTTTTTCGTACCATTTTCCCCGCTAACGCTTGGGAAGGCTGAGAGTAGAGCCATAATGACAGGATTGGTGGCTCCTCTCGACGAGGAAAAGCGGCACGACCGTTGTTCACGTGAACCTCTAGGAGCATCCCGATCATAGGATTCCAACCTGAATGTTTTTGGCGGGAATTTCGGTACGAAAAAATGGTATGACCCCGTATCGCTCCTGATCGGCGAGAGGTGGGGAAGGAGCAATGCTCCCTAGCAATTACCATCACTTTGTGGTAACCTGACGCCTATACTGTTCACATATCAGGCGTCAGGTTACCAGGGACATCGTGGTTGTTCCGTGCCATCGCTCCCCCTGAGGAGGGACTTATGACCGAGCCTGTGACCGCTCTGGTTCGATTCCCAGAGTGGCTCCCGTCCATCTGGGTCAGCCGCTTCGCTCAGGCGAAGCATACCAAGCAGGCGTCCAGCGTCGACTGGGATGACTTCGTCGCGTGGTGTATCCTGCACGGCTGCGAGCCCATGCCCACGATGCCCGAGTCCATCGCTGCGTCTCTCGCGAGCCCAG
>Ga0209648_10005402_pt1 | contig 10933 bp, 7 predicted proteins | sample GraSoi2013_115cm_FD_185830 | JGI IMG/M metagenome (GOLD analysis project Ga0209648, IMG submission 185830) | Grasslands soil microbial communities from the Angelo Coastal Reserve, California, USA - Sample 9_17_2013_115cm (SPAdes) (version 2) | ecosystem: Environmental > Terrestrial > Soil >...
GCGCCCAGCACTGAGCCGTCACCCATGGTCACGCCGTAGAGGATGAATGCACCGACCCCGAGCGTGCAGCGAGCGCCAATCGTGGTTCGGTCGCATTTGAACGTGCCGTCCTCCTGCGAGTGGCACTGGATCTCGCTCCAGTAGTTGAGGACAGACTCGTCCCCGATCGCGGTGAGCGACGGGTCGGAGATGTGGGCGCCGTCGTCGAAGACCCTCCTTCCGATCCGCACGCCCATCAGCCGCCAGAGCATGTTCTTGAACGGCGTGCCGTCGAACGCGTGGAGATAGTGAATCGGATTCACCTTAAACAGGCGCTCGGCCGACCAGAAATCCTGGTCGTAGATGGAACAGATCGTCGGCCGCACGGGATGCAGCGCCTCGACGCAGCGGTGGACCAGGGTGAGATAGACCGCGGTGATCACGATGCTGAGCGCGAAGAGCACGGCACTGACGACATGCGGCAGTACGTCGTACAGCTCGATGGCAGCGAGGTAGAGCAGGGCGAACAGGAAAACACCCACCCAGCGTGTGAAGAGGAACAGGCCGATGGTTCGAAGGTTGTAGCGGTTCTTGGCCGCAAGGCCGTGGCGCAGGGCCTCCCCCGTCCGGAGATGGTCGAATCGGCTGTCGCGCTCAACTGAGCGCGGAATCTCGAAACACGGCGCGCCCAGCAGGCCGACCCCTTCGCGAATCTTGCCGTCGAGGGGAACCATCACCTTCGTCCCGAGGAGGACGTTCTCGTCCGTCCTGCCGCCCGCGGGATACACGACGTCGTTCCCCACGAAGTTGCGGGGCCCGATCACTGCTCGGGATACGAGGAACGAGCTGCTCGAGACCTCGTCATTCACCAGAATCAGCCCGCTGGCAACCATCGTTCCGGTGCCGACGGCGCTCAGGGACGGGTTCGCGTGCATCACCTCGTTGCCGAAATTCGAGCCGGTCTGCTCGACTGGGGAAAGGTGGTATCCGAGCCACTGCAGAAAGTGCACGATGTAGGAGCTGTCTCCGAAAAGGCGCGTGAAGAACCTCATCCTCCCGATCCGTGCGATCGCGCGGTGCACCGCGTCATGGAGGCCGTACAGCGGATAGACCGTGTCCGGCCTGATGAACGAGCTCAACACGCGAGAAACAGCGACGGCGAGCAGGAGGCCGAGGAGCGCGAGGCCGAAGAAAAGGACCAGTGAGAGGATCGCCGCCTCGGCGATGAGCACCCTCAGTTCGCCGGCATGTGCAGTCGGTGCCAGCGCTCCGGCCAGTGACGCGGCCGCGCCAATCGCTAGGCTCGCGCCCACCTCCAGGAGCGGCAGGTAGAACAGCAGGACGACCGCGAGGGCGGCGGCGGAATATGCGGCCCGGCGCAGCGGGCCCGAGCGGGCGGGCGGGACTCTCAGGTAGTTCACGTCCGTGCGCTGCGCCGGAGAACCGTGCCACCGCTCGCGGGCCGGCACGGCTTGGCCGCTCTGCAGCGCGGAGGCGTGACCGAGCTGCGCCCCATCGCCCATCGACGTATTGATGTCGAGCACGCTCCGTTCGCCGACGAACGTGTTCCGGCCCAGGGTCACCGGGCCGATCTCGATCCGCCCGGACTGCGCCCGGTAGCCGTTGAAGAAGGACTCTTTGCGGATCACGGTATCCGCCCCAATCATCAGAAGATCAGTACACACAGGCACGCGCCGCGAGAGGATCACGACGCCCCGCCCGATCTTTGCGCCTAACGCCCGGAGATAGAGCGAGTACAGGGGGGTGCCGATGAACAGACGGGCGGCCGGGCTCGACCGGACGAGCGTCTTCACGATCCAGAAGCGGACATATGCGAGGCTCCACAGGCGGATCTGCTGGGCTTTCCAACGGCCGACGAGGACCCACTTTGCCGCGATTGGAACGGCACAGACAACAAGGAAAGCTAAGCTGCTGGCCACCATCAACCGCAGGTAAATCCCGACAGCGCTCGAACCTGTCGAGACCCACTTGTCGCCCTCCGCGATGGCCAACACAGCTGCATAGGAATACACAAGGAAAAACAGGCCCTGCAGCCCTCCGCAGAGGATGTATTCCCGCGTGCTGGTAGGCATCGCCGCCTCGATCGCCGCTGAGACCGGCGGCTGGGCAGGGCTGGGTGCCACGACCGCGAGCGCCGCTGCCAGGCTTCGGATCGTCGGATGCCGGTAGATGTCCTGCATGGATACCGACGGCAGATCCCCGCGCTTCCGCACTCGCGCGCAGAACTTGGCCATCACCAAGGAGTCAGCACCCAGTTTATCAAAGAAGTGGCTGTCGACTGACACGTTGTCGACGCGCAGAACGTCAGCGAGCACCTCGGCGAAGATGCCTTCGGCGCTGGTCGTTGCGGCGCTGCCCCGATTCTCAATCAACATAGATTCACCCGAACTCCCGGCTGCGCTCGGCATTGGTCTCCGTGTCCCTACTACGTAACTTGATATTGCTCATCTTATATCTCCCTCGCCGGGTTTCCCCCCCACCGCGCGCTTGCTGGGACATCCTCTCCCTTCATGAGAAAGGAGTCGGCGGCGAGCACTGAGCCGTCACCCATCGTCACGCCGTAGTGGACGACTGCGCCAACCCCGATCGTGCAGCCGGCGCGAAGCGTGCTGCGGTCGGATTTGAAAGTGCCGTCCTCCAGCGAGTGGCACTGGATCTTGCTCCACTGATTGAACACGCAGTCGTCGCCGATGGTCGTCAGAGTCCTTTCCGTGATGTGGACGCCGTCGTCGAAAACCCTCCTGCCGATCCGAACACCCATCAGCCGCCAGATCACGTTTTTGAACGGGGTACCGTCGAAGGCGTGGAGATGCTCCAACGCAGGCAACTTCCAAAGGCGCTCGTGCAGCCAGTAGTACGGATCGTAGATAGAGCAAATTGTGGGCTGCAGCGAGCGAAATCCCGCTAGGCAGCGCTCCACCAGGGCGTAGTACAACGCGCTGACCAAAAGGCCCAGCGCGAAGAGTGCGGCCATGGGCACATTTCCATACGCGCTGTAAAGATCGAGGGCAGCAAGGTCGAGTACTGAGACCACGAAGAAGCCCAGCCATCGGGCGAAGAGGAAAATACCTATCGTCCGAATGTTGTGACGGTTTTTCGCGACGAGCCCGCGACGGAGCTCGTCGCCCGTCCGGAGATGGTCGAATCGGCTGTCGCGCTCAACCGAGCGCGGAATCTCGAAGCAAGGCGAGCCGAGCAGGCCGACCCCTTCGCGAATTTTGCCGTCGAGCGGAATCATCGCCTTTGTCGCGAGCAGGCAGTTGTGCCCGGTCTTGCCTCCAGCGGGATAGGCGACGTCGTTCCCCACGAAGTTGTGTGGCCCAATCGACGCCCGACAGACGCAAAACGAGGTGCTCGAGACCTCGTCATTGATCACCATCAGCCCGTCGGCGACCATCGTTCCGGTACCTACGGAGCACAGGTACGGGTTCGCCTGCAGCACCACGAGCCCGAAGTTCGCCCCGGTCTGTTCGACCGGGGAAAGGTGGTACCCCAGGCAGCTCAAATAGTGAACGATGTAGGAACTGTCACCGAAGAGACGCACAAAGAACTTTATTCTGCCCATCCGCGCGATCGCCCGGTGCACCCAGTCATGGAAGCCATAAAGCGGATAGACCGTGTCCGGCTTGATAAACAGGTTCAACACGCGAGGAACAGTGACCGCGAGCAGGAGGCCGACGAGGGCCCCACCGAAGAAGAGCACAAGCGAGAGGACCAGCGCTTCGATGAAGAGCCCCCGCAACGTCATCGCACCGGTGCTCGCACCCACGCTCGGATCCAGCACCTTACCCAGCGACGGCACCACGCCCACCAGCAGGCTTAGGCCCCCCTCAAAGAGCGGCAGATACAGGAAGAGGACACCGAGCAAGGTGAGGACGGAAAAGCTGGCCCGACGCAGCGTGCCGCACTGAGCCGGCGCGACTCTCAGGTAATTCAGCTTCGTGCGCTGTGCCGGAGATCCGTGCCACCGCTCGCCGTCCGGTACCGCCTGGCCGCTGTGTAGCGCGGACGCGTGACCGAGTTGCGCCCCGTCGCCCATCGACGTGTTGATGTCGAGCACGGTCCTTTCGCCGACGAACACCTCCCGTCCGAGGGTGACCGCTCCAGTCTCGATCTGCCCGGCTTGGGCCCGGTAACAGAGGAAGAACGACTCTTTTCGGATTACCGCGCCTGCGCCGATAGTGAACAGATCGGTACACACCGGCACGCGTCGCGAAAAGATAGCGACGCCCGGCCCGACTTTCGCGCCCAGCGCCCTCAGATAGAGCACGTACAGGGGCGAACCGATGAACAGAAGGGCGCCCGGGTTCGACCGGATCAGGGTCTTCACGATCCAGAAGCGGACGTATGCGAGGCTCCAGATACGGATCTTCTGGGGTTTCCAACGACCGATGAGCACCCACTTCGCCACGATTGGAACGGTGCACACAACGAGGAAACACGCTCCGCTGAATAGGACCAGCCGCAGGTAAATCTCGACACCACCTGATCCCGCGGAGATCCACTCGTAGCCCTGGGCGGCGGCGAGCACGGCAACGTAGGAATATCCGAGGAAAAACAGGAGCTGCAGCCCTCCGCAGAGGACGTACTCCAGCGTGCTTGTCGGTGTCGCGACCTCGATCGCTGCTGCAACCGACGACTTGGCAGAGCTAGGCGGGACGTCCGCGAGCGCCGCTGCCAGGCTTCTGATCGTCGGATGCGCGTAGATGTCATTCATCGATACCGACGGCAGGCCTCCTCGCTTCCTCACTCGCGCACAGAAATGGGCCATCACCAACGAGTCAGCGCCCAGCTCATCAAAGAAGTGGCTATCGACTGACACTCGGTCAACGCGCAGGACGTCAGCGAGCACCTCAGCGAAGATGCTTTCGGCGTCGGTCGTCGTGGCGCTGTCCCGATCCTCAATCAACATAGATTCACCCATTGCCCGAGCACGATGACCTTCACCCCTTGTGGTCGCATCCGCTTCAAACGCACGGTCATGGAACTCGACGGCCGCGTCACGCATTGGACGAGGCGGTGTGCTGCCGGCGGGAGAACTGCGGTCTGAACCCTGCGCCAAGTGCTCATCGCACCGTCTCGTAGAAGAAGTCGGACAGGCGCAGTTCCTGGCCGCTGGCGACCGCTTGCTCGTACACCCGCTTGCTCGTACACCCACTTGCCGACTGCCAGGTCCAGTATCCCCATACCGAAAGGCGAAAAAATGATCGGACGGCTGTGATTCACTGATCGTCGTCCGATCATGATGTCGGCAAGAATGCCCGTCACGAAGCTTCGATTTCCTGTCTTCTGCTCGGCGAGATGGGGGGAGGTGTTGGCCTTCATGACGTGGTCTACATCGTCAACCACGTTCTGCGATCTCAGGAGTATCTCGGGTGCGAGATCGCGAAGGGAAATATGCAGCACGACCGGGTTGTGCTCGAGGAGGGAAGCGTCGGTGACGTATGGCGTGGACGCGACGGTCGTGAAAAGGATCAGGTCAGAGGCCCTCATCAGTTGTGTCAGCTCGGGAACGACTGTGACGGCGCGGTGGTGCTCGGGACGGCACGCTGTGTTTCTGAATTTCTCGCTCTCGACAGGCGACTTGTCATATAAGCGAACTTCTTCAATCTCCCATCCTGTGTCGACCAGGAAGTCGTACACGTACCGGGCGATGAACCCGGTGCCCACGATTCCCAGCGAATGCGCCCGGCGCGATTGCCCAGTCAGCCAGTAGGCGGCAAGAGCAGCTGACGCGGCCGTTCGGGCCGCCGAGATGATCGAGCTTTCGAGGATGGCAAAGGGATACCCATTCTCGTAGTTGTTGAGCACGAGCACAGCCGACGCGCGCGGAAAGCCCCGCTGGACGTTCCCAGGATAACTGGCGATCCACTTCAGCCCGGCCACGCCGAAGCCGTCTCCGAGGAAGGCCGGAAGCGCGATGACCCGGCAATCGGGCTTTTCGGGGAACCGCAGGAAGTAGCTGTGCGGGTTGACGCACTGCCCCTTGGCGTGCGTGAGATACGCGTTGCGAACGACATCGATGCATTCGGCCCGATGGGCGCGGATGATGTCGAACACGGTCTTGCCGTTGATGATCGAGAGCTCGAATTGCATCGCTACGCTCCGCTACTCAAGCCTGGCCGCCCAGGTGGGATCGAAGACCGTGTCAAGGTAGGGCGTGCCGCGGTCCGCGCACAGGAACAGCACGGTGGGATGCTTGTACGTCGGCATCCTCGCCGCATACCGCTTGACCGCCGCGAACGCTGTGCCGCTGGATCCGCCCACGAACAGTCCGTGGCTCGTGAGGAGTTCCCGGCACGCTTGAACGGTCTCCCGCTCGGATACCAAGACAACGTCGTCGATTTTGGCATGCGACAGCAACTGCGGGACGATGCTTGATCCAATGCCGGGAATGTGGCGTTTGCGCGGTGTCCCACCGAAGATGGCGGAGCCTTCGGTATCGACGGCGATGACCCGAATGTTGGGATAGTGCTCTTTGAGCCGACGAGACACTCCGGCGATCGTTCCCCCCGTGCTGACGCCGATGAAGACAAAATCAAGCGAGTCAAAGTCGGCGCAGATCTCAGTCGCCGTGAGCTCGTAGTGCGCCTCTATGGCGTCTAGATTTCCGTACTGGTTCGTCCAGTAGGCGTTCGGAATGGTGTTACATAGTTCCTTCAGCTTCTGCAGGCGGGTCTTCAGGAATCCACCGGTATCGTCGCGGTCCTCGACCTTCACCACCGTGGGACAGATGCGCCGGAGGAAAGACTCGTAGGTGCCAGAGATATTGGGGTCGATCACCGGGATGAACCGCAGGCCGACCAGGTGCGTGAAGGCCGCGAGAGCACAGGCAAAGTTCCCGGAGGAGGACTCGATTACCGTTGTCTCGTCACAGATCTCACCTCGCTCGGCCGACCGCTTGAGGATCCAGTAGGCGGAGCGGTCCTTGATGCTCCCAACCGGGTTGACATACTCGAGCTTTGCAAAGAGATTCATCCCCTTCATAGCCAACTGCACATGTGGAGTGGGTCGTAGAGTGTTTCGGAGCAGTTCCAAACCTATGGAGAGACGAGACTTCGAGATCTGATCGAGAAGAGCCGAAGGCATGGTTGTCACTCCTTATAACGTCGCTGTGTCGGGTTCGACGAATCTGGATCTGTTCGAGAAGAGCCGAAGGCACGGTCATAGGCCTGGTTGAAAGTAGACGAGGCGCACCCGGTGTCGATTGAGATTCCGAGTTCATTCTTTTCCCGGAGGTGCCTTTCATACTTCATGCCGGCTTCACCGAAGTACGCGCCTTTGTGACTCAAGACGTCAAAGCTGTGGGACGTGAAGAGTCGGATTGGACCGGCCGGATAAGAAAGCTTTATTGAGCCCTCCATTGACTTGGACGTTCCGACGTTTAGCGGATCGTGATACCAATAGGAATCGAGCGTTGGTTCAATCTTGAGCTTCCGCCAGTCGTGTTCGTAAGTCAGGATAAGATCCGTCGCCCGCGGGCGCGTTCCTTCGGTCGTGTCACTCAGGGCAAGAGTGTTCGCTGCAATGAAACTGAATCCATACTTGGAAATCCACCCCGCGTTGGAAACGACCGGCCGGTCGCTGATCGCGAAGCTGCGCCACGCAGAACCCGAAGTGAAATCACTCTCCGCGCCATAGACAATTTTTGAATTTTCTTCGGATGGTTTTTCTCCTAGAGGATTGGAAGAATCTTGCGCGAGAACAACAGAACACGCCGGCAGGAATGTCAGCAATAAGACGAAAGCAGTCTCTGCCAATTTTAGGGCCGCCACGAACCTGTTCATGCCGCACTCCACAGAAACTACTTGCGGGTCCCAAAGAGACAGTGAGACCGGCAACTGGGCGAAAACATTACTTGGCGGGCAGCTGCAGACTAGCGAGCGGGGTCAGCCATCACAATCAAGAGATACCCCTAATGTGGGGTCAGGTGAACACCTGATGGAGTGCCTTCGCAGCTCTCGCAAATGATTGCATAAGTTGTCGCCACGAATCGAATCAATGACCCAAACATATCTGTCTTGCATTGCGCCCCCAGGAGTGACGTAGGGTGCTCGGAGTATGGACGCTATGCTAATCCAGCTTGGCGGCAACCGATTCGAGCGCTTTCTTGCCATTTCTCAAGACTTCTGTGACCTTTTCTTCCCCGTCAGCCACCGCATCTTGTAGCTGTCTGATCGACCGGCGGCCCATGCGGCGCAACCCCTTAAATCTCCGTTCCGCTGTATCGGCAATCCATTCTCGTGTCTCTTCACCCGACTGAGGGGCAAAAAGAACGGCGAGCGCGGTTCCGATCCCAAGGCCCGTGAGAAAAGTAAGGGTCGTGCGTCCGGTATTGTTCATAAAATTCTCCTTCTACGGATAAGGATCTTCTCGGTCGCGCCAACGGACCTCAATGTTGGCCCACGAAGGGGCACCGCTCAGGTGCACACTTCGTAGTCGGCTAGCGCGTCGGAATTGTTTTCAGAATCATGTCCTTCCATTCTTGACGCTAGTTGACAGAGTGAGCAGTTGCGTTCGTGGTTCTGCAACATCGTGTAAGCTCGAGCATACTTCGCTTGCAATCGCAGGAGTTCGTCACCTGCTTCTCTTGCGATAAAACGAAACTGACAAAACTCAGCGCGGTGCTCGTTCCAGATTTCCAAAGCACGCTGAGATTCTTCGAGCAATCTTTGATGCTCGCTACAGACTGTTGCATTGACGGAGAGTTGCATGCTCATGCTCTTCTCCCTTCATTGAGGCGTGTGCATTTTGTTCGCCAACAAACGTAAGTCACGAGTCTTGGGGACTTTGAAACACGAAACTGCCTTTCTAAGAATAGGTTCTAGTACGCAGAAAGGGACTGTTTCCCTTCCCAGCTTGTACTTTCTACACGCTTCGCATTTCAAGTCTCACTGCCTGTTGCCCAACGAGACTGTCCTATGCGATTGAATCTTCAGCCCGTTATCAAATCCAAGGCGAGTTTGGGGCGGAGGTTGCCCTTCCAACCATGGGACCAAGAGTCCAAACGGCATCAGCCCGCTCAAGAGAGAAAACGGTAATGTGCACTGAGAAACAAACCAGGCGCTCAAGGAGGCGCTTCGAATGAACCTCAAAAAGTGCTGCATAGTCCTAGTGGGGGGCCTGCTGGCTTTGGGACCATTGTCGCCTGCGAATCCTAGGGAAGCAAAAACCGAGCAGGATCGTCTTCAAAACGCAGGAACGGTCATGCAGGAGACCCTCAAGGTTCCTGACGACATTCCACAAGACCTGCTCGACAAGGCCCGCTGCGTTGTCGTGATGCCGTCGGTGTTGAAAGCCGCGTTTGTTGTAGGCGGCAGCTACGGTCGCGGCACCATGATATGCCGCACCGGTAAGGATTTCACCGGTCCTTGGGGCGCACCGGCCATGTATGCACTGGAAGGCGGCAGCGTTGGTTTGCAGATTGGTGGAGAAGCCACTGATTTCGTTTTTCTCGTGATGAACGACCGTGGCGCAGGTAGCCTGCTGCGTACCAAGGTGAAATTGGGAGCCGACGCATCTATCGCCGCTGGACCGAAGGGACGTTCGGCTGCAGCCGATACAGACGCCTATATGCGCGCGGAAATTCTGAGCTACTCCCGCGCGCGAGGTGTTTTTGCGGGCATATCTCTCGATGGCTCGACCCTCCGGCCCGACGAAGATGCAAATCGTAAGCTCTACGGCAAATCCACAAGCGCCGCAAAAATCATTCTGGAATCGGATGTCCCTGCTCCGGACGCGGCGCATGACCTAATCGCGGCTCTGCAAAACTCCTCTCCTCAGCTCAAGCGTTAGTCAATCGCATTGCAACCGGCCTGGACTAATGCCAGCAAGGACGACTTGCTCAATGAGGTGCGTCGAACTGGCAGTCGGCCGTACTCCCCAAATTCTAGGGACGCCCGGCGAACAAAAGGGAGGTGAGAATCATGCGTATCGCTCGTTTCATTTGTTCGTTTATGCTCGGCGTTGGACTCCTTGCGATCCCTGTTCAATCCCGAGCGCAAGTTGCTGTGGGCATCTCCGTTCGGATTGGTCCTCCGGAGTTACCAGTCTACGAGCAGCCTCTTTGCCCGGGCGAGGGTTATATCTGGACCCCGGGTTATTGGGCCTGGGCCGATGACGACTATTACTGGGTGCCGGGCACATGGGTTTTAGCTCCGGAAGTCGGTTTCTTCTGGACCCCGGGCTATTGGGCTTGGGACGGTAGCGGTTTCATTTTTTACGATGGCTATTGGGGTCCCGTTGTAGGTTTTTATGGTGGCATTAACTATGGCTACGGTTACTTCGGCCACGGTTATGAAGGAGGTCGTTGGGACAACGGACGCTTTTATTACAACCGTTCGGTGAACAACGTGAATGTCACTGAGATTCACAACGTTTACAAAACCACGGTGATCAACAAGACGACGGTGACTCGCGTCAGCTACAACGGCGGCAACGGCGGGATCAACCAGCGTCCGACGCCCCAAGAAGAAGCCGCCGCACACGAGAAACACATCTCGCCCGTACCCGTTCAAATTCAACACGTGCAGGCCGCGCGCGCAAACCAAGCGCTGCAGGCCTCCGAGAACCATGGCAAGCCGCCGGTCGCTCCTACTCCTCAACCAGCAGCATTGAACGATCGCGGAATCGTACCAGCCAAAGAGGGAGGACGTTACAACCCGCCTGCCCGGTCGGAGACCAACTCCGCTCGTCCCAGCACTCCCGTCCACCCTAACGAACTTCCGGCTATCACGCGCCCGACGCCTTCTAGCGCGGGGAACCCGAACGCGGACAGGAAATACCAGCAAGAGCAGGAAAAGCTAAACGCCAAGCAGGAGCAGGAACGCCAGAAACTCCAGCAGAAACAGGAGCAGGAGCATCAACGACAGACGCAGCAGAAGGCGGACGAATCGAGAAAACAGCAGCTAGAGCAGCAACACCAGCGACAGAC
>Ga0209648_10005403_pt1 | contig 10933 bp, 5 predicted proteins | sample GraSoi2013_115cm_FD_185830 | JGI IMG/M metagenome (GOLD analysis project Ga0209648, IMG submission 185830) | Grasslands soil microbial communities from the Angelo Coastal Reserve, California, USA - Sample 9_17_2013_115cm (SPAdes) (version 2) | ecosystem: Environmental > Terrestrial > Soil >...
GGCAAGAATTGGCGGGACATGGAATAAGGCATCAGGTAAGAAAAAACTCTGTCAGCTCTGTTCCCAATTCGGATTATTTCGGTGGATCTAAAGAGCGTTCTTCCATAACCTCCCGCAGAAGCCGATCATGACGGATTCGCTCGATTCGCCTTGCGCGCAGAGGTCCTTTGAGGAAAGCTCGATAAAAAACCCAGAGAGGCCAGGCAAAACTCAAAGGGAGCAGCGCCAGCAGAACCAATTGCAGAAGCATCATGGTGTCAAAGATTGTGGCCTTCATGATGAATTCCGGCGCTATCAGCAGGCAGATGGCCATGAAGATAAAAAATATTTCTCGCAGCTTCGGCTTTGGCCATTTGAAATGAGCGGGCATCACACCCCCAGGGTGGTCTGCAGAGCGGTTGCAATTGCTTCGGTCCACTCCTTCGTCTTCTCTTCCGATTCGGCTTCTACCATCACGCGCGCCAGGGACTCGGTGCCGGAGTAGCGCACCACCACGCGTCCGTTGCCTTTCAGATCGCTTTCCGCCTGTGCGATGGTTTGGGCTACATTCGGAATTTCGGAAAAAGGCTTCTTCTCACGCACGCGTACGTTCTTGATGATCTGGGGAAAAACTTTAAGGTCGGCAACTAATTCAGCCAGCGATTTGCCGCTCTCGCTGATGATCTCAAGTACGCGCAGGGCGGTCAGCAATCCATCGCCGGTGGTAGCATCACCGTCGCGGAAGATGATATGGCCTGATTGTTCTCCGCCGAGCGTAGCGCCGCTCTTGAGCATCTCTTCCAGCACATATTTGTCGCCCACCGGAGCGCGCAACATCTGGATACCCGAGCGCTGCAGCGCGATCTCCAGTCCCATGTTCGACATGGTAGTAGCCACAACCACATTGCCAACGAGCTTGCCTTGGAATTGCATATGACGCGCTACCAGCAGAAGCACGGCGTCGCCGTTGACCACGTTGCCACGATCATCGGCAAACAGGGCGCGGTCGGCGTCCCCATCAAAAGTAACTCCCAGCTCAGCGCGTTGCAGGGCGACCTCGCGCGCCACCAACTCAGGATGCAAAGCGCCGCAGTTTTCATTGATGTTGCGGCCATCGGGCGAGTGGTGAATGAATATCGCATCGCACCCGACCGCCTGAAAAACCTCAGCAGCAATTTCGCTGGCAGCACCGTTGGCACAGTCGAAGACCACCTTCATGCGCTTCATCTTCTCATGCATCTTCTGATTCATTCGGCGAAGGTTGACTTGTTGCTTTAACCAATCCACGTAGGACTTATGCAATGCTGCAACGCTTTCCAGGTGCGGAGCAGCCTGCGTAGCGGAACTTGGTTTTTCAAGCAGCGCAAAGATTTCGCGCTCAATCTCGAGCTCGGCGTTGTCTGTGAGTTTGTAGCCATCGTGTCCGAAGATCTTGATGCCGTTATCGGTCCAGGGATTATGCGAAGCTGAAATCACAATGCCGGCGTCGAAATCCTGCGTGCGGGCCAAAAAAGCCACTCCCGGAGTCGTAATCACACCGGCGTTTTTTACCACGACTCCGGCGTGGCCAAGTCCTTCGGCAACGCATTCGGCGATCCAATAGCTCGATTCGCGCGTGTCCTCGCCGATGACTACCTGCGCCCGTTTGTTTTTTTGCAGAAGAAAATGGCCCAGGGCTTCGCCGATGATGGTCGTGGTGTCACCATCAAGAGGGAAGTGCTCCGCAACTCCGCGGATGCCGTCCGTGCCAAAAAGTTTTCGCTTATCAATGCTCATGTTCAAGAGGAATGAAGAAACTCATTGTAATAGATAGAGGCGTCTGGGCTACGACATGATTCGAGCGCGCCGAGCTCTATCGGTTTAATGCGAGCAAACGCGCTTCTGCAACTGCCGGCATCATCATTTCTTCACCACTGCCCCAAAGGTCCCTTTGGCAACGCGCGCCGTGACTTCGTCTCCTGATTTTACTTGCGCGGGATCTTTGACCAGTTTGCCTGAAACATCAAATACCAATGCATAGCCACGTTCAAGAATTTTAACGGGGGAGAGAGATTCCAGATGGGCCGACGCTTCCCCCAATCGTGCTGCACGACGCAAAAGCAGGTTTTGCATGGCGGCATGCAGCGTTCCACCGCGCGCATCAATTTCACGGCGCATGCCGCTGAGCACGCGGCGCAAATCAAAGTGTCGCAGGCGTGTAGCGGCAACTTCAAGCCGACGTCGTTTCTGCAACGAATTGGACTCATACGCCCGGCCCAGGCGGTAGATAAGATCATCGAGCCGCTGCTGCCGCCGTGTAATCGCGTCCCTGATGGTTGCCATCGCCCCGTGTTGCGCCAAATCATTCAGCGCCTGCCGTGCCAGCATAAACTGATAGCGCACTGCCCGGCTCAGCCGCTGCCGCAGGCTGGCCATAGAGTCTTCCAGTTCGTTGCGCGATTGGATAACCAGTTCGGCTGCGGCCGACGGAGTAGGCGCGCGCAGATCGGCAACAAAGTCGGCAATCGTGAAATCGGTTTCATGTCCGATGGCGGAGATGACCGGCAACCGCGAATCGGCAATCGTGCGCGCCAGGGCTTCGTCGTTAAATGTAGCCAGGTCTTCCATCGAGCCACCGCCGCGCGCGATGATGATTACATCTATACCTTTGGTGCGATTGAAATATTTGATTCCAGCGCTGACCTCGCCGGCCGCCGCTTCCCCTTGCACCTGTGCGGGATAGATGATCACGTTCACGCCCGCATGACGCCGCTGCAGAATATTCAATATGTCCTGGATGGCTGCCCCGCGCGGCGAGGTCACAATGCCGATCCGCTTGGGCAACGCAGGAATTTGCTTTTTGCGTTCTTGATCGAACAGACCCTCGGCTTGCAGCCTGGCCTTGAGTTGTTCAAAGGCAACCTGCAGCGCGCCGGCGCCCTTGGGTTCCAGGTACTCGGCAGAGAGTTGCAACTCGCCGCGGGCTTCGTAGATGGTGACGCGTCCGCGGGCGAGGACCTGCAGGCCGTTTTCCGGACGAAAGCGCAGCAACCTCGCCTGCGTTCGGAACACCACCACGCGCAACTGGGCGTCATCATCTTTTAATGTGAAATAAAGATGGCCCGACTCCGCCGGACGGAAGTTAGAAACCTCGCCTTCCACCCAGATGTCTCCGTACTCGCGTTCCACCTGAGTGCGCACGCTCGACATGAGTGTGCGTGGAGTCCAGACGCGCCGTGTGGCCGCAGCCGGCTGAAAGGTGAAACCAAGCTGTCCTACCTCTGCCATTTGAACTAAGTTTATATGTTTTGCGGGAAGATGACGTAGGAGGTATGCGCTGATCATCTTTTCCAACGGCCAATGATCAACAGCAACAACGAAAGCAGGATGCTGAGCAAAATCGAGGTCCCCAGCGGAAAATAGACGACTACATTTTTCCCACGGTAAGTGATGTCGCCGGGCAGTCGGCCCAGAGGAAGATGGAAGCGTCCGGCCAAGATCAAGATCAGGCCGATGATTGCGAGAAAGGCCCCCGCGAGCAGCAGCAGTTTTCCCAGCTCCGACACAATGTCTCCATTGTAGTCAGATTTTATGGCATGCAAGCTGGTTGGCAGGAAGCGCCCTGTTTCGCAATTGGCATTTGCCGTTTGATTATCTTAAGCCACCCGTATTCCGGACCCGGAAGTAGTGCTCCCTCCCCTCATTGCTTAAAGCAGTGTCTGCAGCTCTAAATCATTGGCATTCAATTTCTTACGGAGGGGGACAGGGCAATGGGAGTAATGGCTGATAGGCGCCAGTAACGTTGCACATCTGCAAACATAACGCGGAGGTTGAGTACACCTTGACGCTATGAGCGGTGAACCGTCACGAGCAATCCAGGCGGTAGATTTTTCAAAGAACCCTTAGGGGAATTCCCCCGCATCCCGTGGGATGCTTTTAGATACACTTCCGGAACAAGGGTATCTTGCTCTTCCCCAGGACTCAACACTTTGATATCGAAATGGCACCATGGTCAGGCTGAAAGAGACTTGGAAACGAGCATAACTTGACGAAAGGTCTGGTTTCGTGGGATATATTGGAGGTCAATTACATTATTAGTTGTGACGCAGTTTCTCCCGGGCCCCCTTACTGCGGGTATTAACCCTTTGAAACAGGGCCCCTTCGGCCTGCTTTTCAAAGACCTGCAAGACAAAAAAATCAACTCTAAGCTGCAAGAAACACAAATCAGCGCGTTCTTAAATAGCATTTCGCGGTTAGTTTTTAATCCTTGAGTTAAGTATTAACTAGATAGTTAAGGAGATAGTTTCATAATGGAAATTCTCGATACGGCCCGGAGGCTTGCTTTAGTTGGCCATTGGTCACGTTGCTGCGTGACTGCCGTCACGGCCCACCCTTCCAAGGCTGGTTCAGAATCGGCGCGCAGACAAATTGATATCAACATGGCACTACATGAAAGTTTTTTCGGTTTTTTGTCATAGGGTGTAAGAGGTTAAGAGAATTTCACTTTTCCGGGAACAAAGAGCTGTTTTCATTTGTCTTTAATGTTGAGTGGGTACTCTGCTTAAATCCGCGGGGACTGTTTCGCTCATACTGCTGTTAATTGCTGTTTGCAAAACGTTGGCAAGGAGACGGTATATGGCAAAGGCTGGGATGTCGGTTTGCAAGATTGCAGGCGCGATTTTATTAATTTTGACTACAGCTTCGTTGGGCTGGTCGCAGATGCCGGATATCCCCGACAAGGGCTTTCGGCCGTTTGGTTCCTATCAATTGTCCGACATTGATTCGGTGAACCTGGCCAATGGGAACCTGATCTTGCATATTCCCATCGTTTCCTATACGCAGCGGGGAGATGTGCCGCCGTTGTCATTGTCTGTGCGCTTCAACAATCCGCGCTGGTTGGTAAAGTTCCGGTACGCCGGAAAGACGACTTTTGGAGAGGACATTTGGTTTGCTCTTTGGGGCGATGACGGGGCCGGGACTGAGATTGTGCGCGACAATACCTATTCCCTGGCCGAATATATCTACAACCTTTACGGCATTGACCAAAACCAGGCTGAAACCGCTGTCCTCCACGTCGTGGACAGCATGGGCGCACACCATGTTGTGGAGAACACCTCGGGTGATCCCAACCAGGGGTTTGGCAGCACGATGGAGTCCATCGACGGTACGGGTCTTGAGGTGCAAAACGCTTCGACGGTCATTGATGGAAACGGCGTCCGTCACATGGTTGAGATTAATCAGGTGGATCATCCTACTCCCCCCGACAATGCGGGTAATGAAGAGCGCGCAGCCTATGAGATCTCGACTGCTCGTGGCTTCGGGGAGAGCACAGAGGATGCGAACGGAAACAAAATCACTGCCCTCCCGGGGAGTGGGTGGACAGATACCATGGGCAGGTTCATTCCCGCTCCCCATGAGGGCTCGGGTTGCGAGACTCTGAACTTTCCGGGAACCAATGGAGGGACGACACCCATTACGTTTTGCTACGGGAGCAACGGGACCGCAATTCAATCGAATTTTGGCCTGTCCGATGTGTTTGATGGCAATTATCACGCCGATAGCTATGCCGGTTTGGCGGCCATCGCAAGCATAACGCTGCCCAACGGCACAAGCTGGCAATTCCACTACAACAATTTTGGGTTTATCTCTTCCATCAGCCTGCCGACCGGCGGCACCATTTCGTATACCTGGCAGGTTTCGCCGCAATGTGCCGGGTGGCTCCAGATGGAGCGAAATCGGGGAGGCACTCCGCAGTGGCACGGCGATTCGGAGGTTTGCGATTTTCTAGTTACCAGCCGCACCTTCAATGCCAACGACGGCAGCGCGCTCCAAACCTGGAGGTATTCCGGCGACACCCCTAGCAACACCAGCGGCCTGGTTACGGTTACCGATCCCCAGGGGAATGACACCGTCCATACTTTCGGTGGAGGGTTTGACAACGCACTCTATGAGACCAAGACACAGTACTTCAATGGTCCGCAGGGCAACAACCAACTGGTGAAGACGGTCGACACAGAATATCCAGCCGGCTATCTTTACAACCCCAACCAACCCTGGCAACCCCCGCAGTGCGGCTCATGGGATGGTATGGCCGACGGCCAGGGGCGTGGACCTGTGATCAACCCAATTTCGAAGACGACAACCTGGGCCACCACAAATCAGGTGAGCAAAACCACCTTCACCTATGACTCAGGTGCTACGGTTCTGGTGACGACGAATGGTTATAACCAGACTAATACCTGCCCCCTGACCTATGGCAGGGTAATCCAGGAGTCGGAATACGGCTACGGCACAGGCACACCTGGCTCCCTGCTGCGCACCACCAACACGCAATACCAGGCCTTCCACGACAGTAACTACCTGGCGAAGAACTTGCTCAATCTGCCGTACTCGGTGCAGGTGACCGATGGTACCAACCAGGTGGCCTACAGCTATAACGAATACGACCAGACTGGCTTGCAACCATCGGGTGTGAGCACACAATTGGACGCCAATCCGCCCGGCGCGCCCTATCGTGGCAACCTGACGACGACGCATCGCTGGCTAAATCCCTCCGGCACGTATCTCAATACAAGCACTTCGTACTACGACACCGGCATGCCTTACCAGGAAACCGATGCCAAGGGCAATACCACGACGCTCTCCTATGACTCAGCCGGGGCCTATGTCACGAAGGTGCAGATGCCCACTACCAGCAATGGCGTTCAGCACATTACTTATTCGTCCTACGACTTCAATACCGGTTTAAAGACCAGCTTCACCGATCAAAACGGCACCGGTGCGGGCGACCTGGCCCATACGACGAACTACACCTATGACAACATGGCGCGATTGAAAAGCGTCACCGGGCCGCCCGATCCAGGCAATGGCGGACAGAGCAGCCAGACCATCTATACCTATTACGACCTCCCGAATGTCTCTTTACCGGAAGTTGAAGTGCAGCAGCAGATTGATTCCCGCCAAACCTTGTCGTGGACCTTGTTCGATGGCTTGGGCCGGGCCACGCGCACAGCCACGTGGAATGATGAAGACCCCAACAATCCCTACGACCAGGTTGATACCTGCTTTGACGGTTTGGGGCAGAAGTACTTTACCAGCTATCCTTACCGCTCCACCGGATTCAATGTGGCCAAGGCCTGCAGCAACTCGCAGGAGCCAGGCGAAACCTTCAGCTATGACGCTCTTGGCCGAGTGACGCAAGTCGCCCACGCTGACAACAACTTCGTCAGCACGGACTATTCACAGTTCCCCACGACGACAGTGACGGATGAAGCCGGCAACCAGCGGCGCAACCGGACGGACGTGTTGGGACGGTTGCTGGAAGTGGATGAACCTCTCCCGACTTTGGCCACAACAGCTACCGGCTCGGCGACGGTTGCAGGCAGCGAGCAAGTGATTACCAGCAGCAGCGCTACGGCGGGAACGGGCTGGGCAGCAGTGGGAGGGAATGAGCAATCGGTGACCGCTCCGCCTACCGTGAGCACAGGTGCGGTGACCATCACCGGCTCCGAGCAGATAGTAGCAGTGCCAACGACCTGCTATGACAACCCAGATGGCATTGCCACTCAGTGCACAGAGAACGACTGGGACCAAGGTTCTCTCTCCATCACGGTCAATGGACATCTGGACAGCGTCAGTTATGATCAGAGCAGCACTTCCGCGGCCCTGGCTGCAGCTCTGGCGGGTGCAATCAATGCAGACTCGGCGGCCCCGGTCACCGCGGCCGTCTCGGGGAGCACGCTCTACCTGACCAGCAAGGCGGCCGGAGCGGGAACTAACTACAGCGTCACTACCAGCGCGGACTCAGGTCTGTGTGGAAGTGGATCCTATGGTCAATGCGTAGGAACCTCTCCCTCGTATGCCTTCTCTCCCTCTGCCTTCAACCTCACCGGCGGCAGCGATGGTGTGCCAACAACGTATGATGCAGGCAAAGTGTGGGTTTCGGTGAATGGAACCCAATATCCAACGAATTACGGACAAGGGGACACTGCCGCTACGGTCGTTCCCAGGCTCCAGGCAGCGTTGAGTTCTGCGCCGGTGACGGTGTCACTCTCAGGTTCGACCATTAACCTTACGGCAAACCAGACTGGCCATGGCAGCAACTATGCGCTCTCCGGAGGCTCTTCGACGAACCTGCCCGGGACGTTCTCGCAACCGTCTTTTGCGGTTTCCGTTTCGGGCGCCACGCTCACCGGCGGCCATGACGCTAATACGACCTACGACAGCGGTACGGTCTGGGTTGCACTGAATGGAACTTCGTACCCGGCGAACTATGGCCAAGGGGACACAGTGGCAACTGTGATGAGCAGGCTGCAAACCGCGCTGGGTACGGCGCCGGTGACGGTTTCGCCCGCAGGCTCGACGATCATGCTGACCGCCAAGCAACCTGGGGCCAGCGGAAACTATGCTCTCTCAGCGGGCTCCGCGAGCAGCCAGCCGGGAGTCTTCCCGCAGCCGTCGTTTACAGTGGCCGCCTCGGGAGCCTCCATGACCGGAGGCAACGATGCCCAGCCGCCCTCGCTCTCGACTCCGGCGATCACGCTGTATTCCTATGACACGCTGGATAATATGCTTTGCGTGGAGCAGCACGGCAATGTGTCGGGAACGGGTTGCAGCGCCTCCCCCAACCAGGACGCAACCAGCCCATGGCGCGTGCGGCGTTTCAGTTATGACTCGTTTTCGCGGCTGCTGACCGCGACGAATCCTGAATCGGGAACGATCACTTACCTCTACGATGCGAATGGCAACCTGATTTCCAAGGACTCACCATTACCTAATCAGACAAATCCCATATTGATAGTCAGGTATGACTACAGCTACGACGAACTGAACCGGTTGATCGAGCGTTCCGGTTCCCATCAGCTCAATGAGGTGTACACCTATGACCTGGGTACGGTACTGGGTACAACCGTGCACAATCCTGTTGGACGATTAGTGATGACGTCTTCCGAAACCAGAGCGCTGATAATCGGAACGGAACAGATTGTAGCTACCGTCCACAGCTACGATGTAATGGGGCACCCGGAATTTGAGATTCAGTATCCCAAGCGCAGTCGCTTCGTCTCTGGACAGAGCCTATCGAAGCAGTTCAGCTATACCTACAACCTGGATGGCTCAGTAAAGACGATTACTTATCCTAGCGGGCGAGTAGTCAACTACACTTACAATCTTGCGCAGAGACCGACCACGGTGGTCGATAGCAACGGCATTAATTTTGCCGCCAACGCACATTACACTGCCTGGGGCGCGTTGAGCAGCGTTGGCAATGGCAATATGACCACTACTACCGATACTTATAACGCCCGCATGCAGCCCTCGGAGTTGAAGACCTCTGCTGGCGCCAATACAGTGCTGGACTTGGGGTACGACTTTACCTCCTGCAACGGCAACGGAGGTAACAATGGTAACGTTTGCCGGCTGGTAAACAACAAGGATGGCTCACGCACCCAGGGCTTTGCCTACGACGCGCTGAACCGCTTGCTCTCCGCCAATTCCAGTAATTGGAGCCAAAGCTACGGCTATGACAGTTGGGGGAACCTGCTGCATAAAACTGCCGTCGGAGGGGATACGCCTCTGGATAAGACGGTGACTGCGAAGAACCAAGTGGATAGCTGGTGCTATGACGCGGCGGGGAATGTTATTGATCCAACCCAGCCTTGCCCAACCCCTGCTCCCAATAGCTATCCCAATGTTTACGATGGTGAAAATCGGCTCATCCGGGCTACAGTCGGAGGTGTCGCCAGCTATTATGACTACGACGCTAACGGGCAGCGGGTCGAAAAGACTGGAAGCACGAATACGCTTTACTGGTACGGATCGGGCGGCGAGGTGCTGGAAGAGACTGACCTGAGTGGCACTTTGCAGAATGAGTACGTCTTCTTCGGCGGCAAGCGGGTTGCCCGCTACAGCGCGACCAACGGATATTCGTTCTACTTCAGCGATCATCTCGGTTCGGCCGATGTAGTGACCGACGCCCTGGGGAATATCAAAGAAGAATCGGATTACTATCCCTTCGGCGGCGAGCGCATAGTCACTGACCTTGGCATCGGCAACAACTATAAGTTCACCGGCAAAGAACGCGACCCCGAAACCGGCTGCGATTACTTCGGAGCCCGCTATTACTGCAATCCTATCGGCCGCTTCATAACGCCAGATTGGGCGGCTGCGCCTACGGCAGTGCCTTATGCCCACTTCGGCAATCCTCAGTCGCTAAATCTCTACAGCTACGTCCAGAACAACCCGACGACGTTTGGTGATCCCGATGGGCACCAGGAGCCAATCGAAAACACAGTTGAGGTGGGATTAGGATGGGCTGCCTGGGAAGCACTTAAGGAGCTCAGCCCACACGCCGCTGGAATATTGGCGGGAACTGCCGCCGGACTGTGGATAAAATCGAAAGTTGACAGCGCCAGGGACACTATCACCGATGTTCTCAACCATCCAGGCTCCGCCGCGCCGACCTTCTGTGCTTCACCCTGTGGCCCAGTAGACCAGTACCAGATGCAGAGCAACAATACGAACGCAAACGAGCCAGGCCACACCACTCAGCCACCCGTACCAGACAAGAGCACCGTCGTTATCGGGAAAGTAGCTGATCTCAACAAACCCGGCGCATTGCAACCGGGAGAACGTAAACTTGATCTTCCGAACCAGGGAAGCCCCAAGGCGAACTGGGCGCAGAATAGCAGCAAATTGCGCGAGGCAATGAATGAAGGAAACCCAATTCGTGATGCTGCGGTTAACAAGGACGGTACGCTGAGGGACAACACGGGCTTCTTGCGCGCAGAACGAAACGAACTTCGAAACAAGGGCTGGACCTATGACAAGAAAACAACGACGTGGAACGCGCCGCAGTGATGTGTGACGTGGCAGATACTGGACCAGAGCGCGCACAACTAGGATTTAAGGAAGCTGTGTTGTCCAGCTTCAGTTTCCTAGCCACTTACGGCTTGAGACCCGTGCATGAGGAAATTAC
>Ga0209648_10005404_pt1 | contig 10933 bp, 14 predicted proteins | sample GraSoi2013_115cm_FD_185830 | JGI IMG/M metagenome (GOLD analysis project Ga0209648, IMG submission 185830) | Grasslands soil microbial communities from the Angelo Coastal Reserve, California, USA - Sample 9_17_2013_115cm (SPAdes) (version 2) | ecosystem: Environmental > Terrestrial > Soil >...
CGAGGTGCTCGTGAAGAGGTCGAGCACGGCGATCACGCTGGTCCCCGGGGCGCTCGGGTTGCCCTGCGTCGCGTACCACGAGATCATCGTCTGCGTCACCAGCTCCGGCTGGAAGGCGCCGCCGGTGATCCCGCACAGCGTGCGCGGAGCCTTGGCGTTGGAGACGTCTGCCAGCACCGGGTTGGCCGTGCCCTGAAGCTGCAGCACCGCCTCCTGCGCCGCCGGCCCGCTGATGCAGCTTCCGTGCATCGCCGCCCAGGCGGGCACGACCACGGGGCTCGGCTGGACGCTGGGCGACGGCGAAGGGCTCGGCGTCGGGCTCTCGATGGGGCTCGGGGTCGGGCTGGGCGACGGCGAGGGCGTCTGCCGCTTTGCGGACGGGCTCGTCTGAGGCGCGAGGGGGCCGTTCGGGGTGCAGCCTGCGATCGCGGCCAGGCACAGGAGGAGCACTACCCCGTTCCTCACGACAGGTTGAAACGAACATAGGTATGGACGCGTTACGGGCATCCCCTTCCGGCGCAAGTCGCACAGAATACCGCCTGGGCGTTTAGCGCTGGGTTAAGGATCGACGACGTTGATTAAGTTTGGTGCCCTCGTCGCTGCGTTTCTGACGGCCGGCGTCTGCTCGAACCCGGTTCCGTTCAGCGCCTCCGTCGACGCGGTCGCAACGCATGAGGTCAAGGCAGGCTCAGCGGCCCAGCTCGTGGTCAAGGTCACCAACACCGGTCCTGCCATCCCCCACCTCGGCCTGGTCTTCCGGACCGCCGACCGCTGGTACGAACGCCACAAGATGACCGCCCTGGGCGGCTGCGTCATCGCGACGGACGCGTCGGCCTTCGACTGCGGAAACCTCGGGCCGGGTGAGGTGAAGACGTACTCGTTCTCGGGCGACGCCGCGACGGCCGGCGCATTCCACTACGAGATGGTGCTGCGCGAGCTCGTCCAGCCGTTCGACTACGTGAACGACCATCCCGACGGGGCGGACGCGCAGGTGTGGGACGAAACCGTCACGTAGAAATCGCCGTTAAGCGACTGACGGATATTTCATCAGGGGGAGGTGGTCGCGGGCGCAGGTCGAGCAGTCGCCGGTTCACGCTCGGCAAGGGGGATTCGGATCGCCTCACACAAAACGGAGTCTGCAATCATGATCGTTCGGCGCTTTGCACTTGTTCTATCCATCGTCTTCTGTGGTTCTCTAGCTCTGGCCGCGGCGGCGGTGGCCGCGGGTGGCATGGGTCCCGGCAAGTACACGTTCCACAGCTCGAGCGCCAACGCGTTTTTCGGCATGGGCAAGAAGGGCGGCCCACCCTCCGCGTCCTGGAGCGTCAACGTCAACCAGGGCCTCAACTCTTTCAAACCCACGCAGCCCACCGGGCCGCGCATCGTGAATGACAGCACCATGGTCTTCGTCACCGAGTTCGATGCGACGGGCAAAGGTGGCTTCGGGTGCTTCATCGTCCCGGACGGCGACTTCAACGTGAGCCGCGACCTCTCGTCGGCCTCTCTCCATACGACGCTGGCGGCCGGCGAGGCGTGCCCTGGATTTGGCACGCCAATTGGCGGAAGCAAGGACGTCGCATTCGCGGGCGGCAACGGCGGCCTGGTCCTCCCGATCACGGTCGACGTGACATGGAGTGCAACGGGCGCAGTGACCACGTACAAGCAGACCTTCAGCGTGCAGTGCCTCGACTACAACGAGGACGGCAACAGCACGAACCTGTCGACCGGCGCCGGTGCGTCGGGATCGATCTCGGCGCTGAGCGGACAGTTCGCGAGCGAGTTCGCCAACGTGAACGCGAGCGACGGCAAGCTGAACATCAACGGAGCTCCACCCTCTGGATGCTTCGGCTACTGATTTAGCAATGACAGGCCGGCGCGCCTCGGCCGTTCAGCCGCGCGCCGGTCTTTTCTCTTTCTCACGCTCGGCGGTGACGCGCTGCCAGGGCGCGACCGGCACGAGCTTGTTGCCATCCGAGTCCTTGGGGCTCGCGACAGGCGTGACGGCTCCACGAATGAGGAATCCCAGCAGCGCCGCCAGGAACATGTTGGTCGCGCCGATCTGCTGGTAGCTCATGTGGATCACGGAAAAGACGATCAGCAGGTTGACGAACGCCAGCACGAGCGCGGAGATCGCCACGGGCTCCCGATTCCACAACGCGACAAGTGGGCGCACCGCCGCAGACAGTATCTTCATCGTCTTTCCCCCAGTACCCAGTCGCTGGACCCGGGGCAACGATATCACCCGCCATACTTTTTGCCGTGGTGGGCGGGCGGGTCGTCAGGACGAATCAGGCCCCTGCCTCTCCGGCATACAGCCAGGCGGTTGTCGCCGGAGGGCTCGTCTTCGTTTCCGGCACAGCTCCGACCGACCCGACTACCGGCGAGATCCGCGGCGAGACGATCCAGGAGCAGACTCGACAGTGCCTGACCAACGTGCGAGCAATTCTCGAGGCGGCAGGCAGCTCGCTCGAGCGCGTCGTGAGCGCGACTTTCATCCTCGCCGAGCCCAGCGATTTCGCCGGGATGAACGAGGAGTGGCGGCGCTGGTTCCCGACTAACCCTCCCGCGAGGCAGGGCGCGAAGCTGCCGGTGGCGGTTCCAGGACTGAAGCTCACCGTCGCGGTCATCGCCACGGCCGACGAAGCTACCTCGGCGCGGCACGACCCCTGACGCGAAGCCCAGGGTCCGCCAGGTAGCCCTGGACCGCCGGTCCGAGCCAGGCGGCGACGACTTCCGGCCTCGCGCTCGCCAGCGGCTCGAGCTTGATCACGTAACGCAGCATCGCCATGCCGATTAGGGTGCTGGCGGCAAGGCTGGCGCGCAGCTGGGGTTGGTCGACCTTCAGCGTCTTGGCGATCCGACCGAGCACCTCACGCCCGACGAACTCGCGCATCAGCGAGGCGGCCTCTTCGCTCGCGACCACGGAGCGGATGAGGGCGAGCAGCGGACGCCCGGCGGGCGAGTCCCATGTTTCCAGGAAGAAGTGGACCAGCCGTTCGCCCAGGCCGTCCAGCCCTGGCGCGAGGAGCTTTGGAATGAACTCCGAAGGATCGACGGGAAAGTCGACCGAGGCGCGAAAGAGGCCCTGCTTCGAACCGAAGTAGTGGAGGACCAGGGCCGGGTCCACACCGGAGTCGGCGGCGATGGCGCGAATCGTCCCGCCTTCGTAGCCAACCCTGGCGAAGTTGGCGCGGGCGGCCGTCAGGATCTTCTCCGCCGTGCCGCCCGTCCCCGGTCGCCGTCCAGTCCGAGGCAATATTTCTAGTTGGCCGGCTGGGGCACCGGTGCGCTGCGATGCGTCACGGAGAAGACGAGCTCGCCCACCAGCATCAGCACAAGGCCGCTCGCGAGCCAGGCCGCCAGGACTGCGATCGAGCTCCCCGCCCCTGAACCATCGAAGTACAGGGCTCCGCGAAGGCCGCTGTACAGCTGGGCCGCGGGCATCCAGGGCGCCATCCATCGATAGAAGTCGGGAAGGAACTGGCTGCCGGCCGGGCCGCCCGACGAAACGAGGTCGAGCAGCACGACGACGAGCGCCGCGAGGCCGAAGCCGGGGCGCCCGAGCAGTCGCACGAGACCCGAAACGACCGCGCCCACCGCCGCCGAGGCGAGCATCAGCAGACCGATCGCGGACCAAAGCCCGGGTCCATAGTCGCCGGCGATCCAGTCGGCGGTGCCCATCGCGGTGGGTCCGGCGAGAACCGCGAAGCCGAGAACCACTGCTAGGCGCGTGGCGAACCTCGTTTCTCTCGTCGCCAGGAGCACGACCTGGACCACGAGCGAAGAGATGATCACGGCCACCACCACGAAGAAGAGGACGAGGCCATGCGCATCACCGGCAAAGAATGGATGCACCACCTCGACGTCAAGCTTCACCCCCTGGGCTTGGAAGACGTTCGTCAGAGCCGCAGTGATGACACCGGTGTTCGCGTCCCCGGCCGCCCCGGCGACGATGAGGTGTGCAGACTGGCCGAGGAGGAGCGCCGCGTCGATGTCGCGCGAGTCGATCGCCGCTCTCCCGTCGGCCTCGGAGCCGTATGAGGTGAAAGCAAACACTCCCGGTGCGTTGGTAGCGAATGCGCTGGTGATCTGCTGGACGGCAGGCGCCGGCCCGACGAGTCCGACCCGCAGGTCGTGCGGATGCGGATCCCGGATCGCTGTGCCGATGAGCCCCAGCAGCGCCACGAGGACCACCAGGCCCGCTATGACCGGCGGCACCAGCCGCCTGATCCGTGTCGCCATACTCACTTCCTCCTGTCGATCCGGAATTCTACAAGCGTTGAATTACCGGGTCAAGCTTGGTATTCCAGCCACGTTTGAGGCGGTTCGCTTGTGTGGCGCCAAAAACGTGTATCGAGGTCGGTGATAAGACGTCTTTGGCGCCAAAAACGTCGAACAGGAACCTTGAGATAGAGAGTTGGTAGCCCCGGCGGGATTCGAACCCGCGATCTCAGCCTTGAGAGGGCTGCGTCCTAGGCCGCTAGACGACGGGGCCACTGTCTGGTGGGCGGCATTGGGTTTGAACCAATGACCTCTTGCGTGTGAGGCAAGCGCTCTCCCACTGAGCTAGCCGCCCCATGGGAGGTCTCATTCTAGCCGCCCACGTACGATGCTCAGCGGTATGGCCACGCCCCTCGCCGAGCGCCACTGCGAAGTCTGCACGCCCGACACGCCCACCCTCTCGCGCCCCGAGATCGACCGGCTCCTGGCCGAGCTGCCGGGCTGGACGGTGGTCGAGTCCGGCGGCCACCTCGAGCTGACCAGGACCTTGAAGTTCAAAGGCTTCATGCCCGGGGTCGAGCTGGTCAACCGCATCGCGGCGATCGCCGAAGCGGAGGGCCACCACCCCGACCTCCTCGTCACCTATGGATCGCTGACGGTCCGGCTCTGGACCCACGTCGCCGGCGGGCTGACCGAGAACGACTTCGTGCTCGCGGCCAAGATCGACCGAATCCAGGCCGCGGGGCGCTGATTCACACGATCTTTACCGCGTTTCCTTCGTTTTGTCGGCGAATTCGAGATACAGTTTCCCGGCCTGATGCACTTCATTCTCTGTTGGCTGCTTCATCAGAAAGAGCGCGAGGTGCTGCTGAAGGGGATCTTGCCCGGGGGGATCGACGCTGTGGTTTTCTGCTGGCGCTGTGACCGCATGCGCGGCCGAGCCGTGCGGGTCCTCCAGATGACCCCCAGCGGCATCCACGCCTGCAGCGCCCACTCAGCGCTCTAGAACTACCGCCGGGTAGTAGGCCTGTAGCGTCGTCAGCCGCGGAAACGCCTGCGCCGCCATGTCCCGCAGGCCCAGGTCGACGCCCCAGCTGACGACGACAACGACGTCGCAGGCCGCCAGCTGCTCCGGGCGCGTCACCACGCTGAAGTCGGTCGTGTACGCGGAGAGGATCTGCTCGTCGCTGTGGATCACGCAGGCCCTGCCACCCGTCGCGTGGACGCGCTCCACCGCCGCGGCCGCCTGCGGGAGCGCCAGCGGGTCCTGGGTGTAGCCGGGCGCCTGGCCGACCACCGCAGCCGCCGCTCCCAGCGCGACCACCGGCGCGAGCACCCACCAGCGGGCGACCGCGGCCGCCATCAGGTAGGCGCACGCTGGAACCAGGAAGATGAAGAAGCGCGGGTAGAGGAATGCCGGCTGGAGCCCCAACCACAGCACAAGCACAACAGCCGCAACCACCGCGAGCGCAGCCCACAGCCATGGCTCACGCCTCTGCGTCCACAGCCCTAGGCCGACGCTCGCCAGCCACAGGCCGACGGGCAGGAGGACCGGCGCCCCGACCAGGAACAGGACAGCGTCGCGAGGGAACGTCGGATAGAACAGCCGCGGTGGCAGGCCGTGCTGGGTGAGCTCGGTGAAGTAGATGGGCGCGTTGGCCGCCAGCCCGATCACCAGGGCGCCGATCCACGCGGGAGCGAGCTGGACCAGCTCCGGACGAGACCGTCGGGTCAGGAGCCAGGCGACATGGAGCAGCAGCACGACGCCGGCGAACAGCTGGGCGGCGATCGCCAAACCCATGACGATGGCGTACGCGGCCAGCCGCCACGCGGTCCACCTCCCCGTCAACAGCAAGGTCCCGAGCACCGAGCCAATGGCCGCCAGGCTGTAGCCCCGCAGGTCACGCCCGTTGTCGACGAACAGCGGGTCGGTCGCGATGTACAGCCCCGCGCATATCCCGGCCAGCAGCCCGAACCGGCGAGCCAGGGCCCCGGTCGCGAGGCCGACGGTCCCGCCTGCGGCCAACCCGGGGAGCAGGCGGTACACCACCTCGCTGCGTGATCCGGTCGCCGAATAGATCGCGTGGCTCACGAGCGACACCAGCACGTGGTCGTTGGTCGCCACCTGGCTAACGGGGATCGTCGGGATCACCGAGCGCACGGCGAACGCGTCCCAGATCGAGGGCGTTGCGATGAAGTTGGCGAAGCTGGCGGCGGCGTCGTAGCCGAAGGAACGGTTCGAGCCGATCATGTAGACGGCGAACGTCGCGACTCCGAGCGTGAGGCCTGCCAGGACCTCCGCTTTCTTCACCTACTGGGAAGAGACGACTTCTTCCGGAAGAATCTCGGAGTATTCGCCGGTGTACGCGGCCGCCTGCATGCGGAAGAGTTTCGCGTAGCGGCCGTTCAGGCGCATGAGCTCTTCATGCGTGCCCTCCTCGACCAGGCGACCATGCTCGAGGAAGATGATGCGGTCCGCGCGCCGCACGGTCGAGAAGCGGTGCGAGATGTAGACCGCGGTGCGGCCATGGGTCAGCGACTGCAGGCGCTCGAACAGGTCGAACTCGGCTTGCGCGTCGAGGGCTGACGTCGGTTCGTCGAGGAGCAGGATCCTCGCGTCCTCGCGCATGAACGCCCGCGCCAGCGCGACCTTCTGCCACTCACCGCCGGAGAGGTTGACTCCCGCGTCGAACCACTTGCCGAGCGCCGTGTCGTAGCCCGCCGGCAGCCTGGCGATGAGCTCATCCGACCCCGCCTGCTTGCTGGCGTTGACCACCGCGTCGCGGTTGCCGATGTCCGGCAGGTTGCCGAGTCCGATGTTCTCGGCCGCGGTCGCCTGGTAGTCGACATAGTCCTGGAACATGGCGCCGATCTGACGCCGCACCGCTGAAGGCTCGAAGTCGCGGAGGTCGATGCCGTCGATCAGAATGCGGCCCTCGGTCGGGTCGTACAGGCGGCAGATGAGCTTGAACAGCGTGGTCTTCCCCGCACCGTTCCTGCCCACCACAGCCAGCGTCTCGCCTGCACTCACCGTGAAAGAGACCTTGTCGAGGGCAAGGTTTTCCGAGCCCGGGTAGGCGAAGCTCACGTCCTCGAAGCGGATCTCCCCGCGCAGCGGCTGGGGCACCGCCACCGGCTTCGCCGCCACCGGCATCGACGGCTGCTTGGCCATCAGCTCGACCAGGTTGTTCAGGTACAGGTTGTGCTCATACATGCCCGAGAAGCCGCTGAGCACGCTCTGAATCGAGTTCTGCACCTGCACCGCGGCCTGGGTGTATGCGGTCAGGGCGCCCAGCGACAGCCGGCCCGCGACGGCCTGCAGCGCGATGTACAGATAGGTGAGCGACGTCGCGACCGTGCTGACGTTGCCGAGCGCGAAACCCGTCATATAGCGGCGGACGACCTGCGAGCGCTGGCTGTCGTAGAAGGCGCTGGCGATCAGCCGGTAGCGCTCGATGAAGTAATGGCCGAGCCCGAAGAGCTTCACTTCCTTGGCGAACGAGTCGGTCGTGACGAGGTTGACCATGTAGTTCATGCGGCGCAGCAGGCGTGAGCCCCAGCGCGCGATGTTGTAACCGCGCCAGCCGTAGCGGGTGTCGGCGATGAAGGCGGGGATCGGCGAGATGATCACGATCACGGCGAGGATCCAGCTGACCCCGAACAGCAGCACGATCATGGTGGCCAGGGTGAGCAGCGTCTGGAGGAGGCCGAACGCGGTCGCGATCATCAACACTGGCCGGTTGATGGAATCGTTCTGCGCGCGCCGCAGCAGGTCGTAGGACGCCGGGTCCTCGTAGAACTGCAGGTCGAGCGAAGCGGCCTTCTCCATGACCATCAGCTGGATGCGCATCGAGACCGAGTTCTGCAGGAGCTGCTGCGAGATGTTGCGCAGCGTGTTCAGCAGCGCGCTGATCGCGAAGATCACGAGCTGCAGCACGGCAAGGAAGACGATCATCCCGACCGCGCTGAATGTCGGGCCCGGCAGCCACGGCACGCCGAGGTCGGAGAGCCTCACGTGGTCTGGCTGGTGGAAGGCGTTGATCTTGATCCCCGCCACGACTGCGTTGGTGAGCATGAGGGTCAGCCCCACCGAGATCGTCGGGATGATGCCGGCGAGGGCTGTGGTGACGAAGAGGCCAATGGTGACTGGGCGGCTCGCCTCCCAGACCAGGCTCAGGACCTGGGGCAGCGCAGCGGTCGTGCCGGCGACGGCCTGCTTGAGGCCCTCCCAGCGCCCGCGCAGGTCCTTCGGACCTTCGGGCTGCTGCGGCGGCTCGAGCGTCGGGTCGCCGGTGAGACCGCTGTTCGCGGGGCCGCTTTCCGGGTTGCGCCGGCCGCGTCCCCACCCTCCCCACCAGATCACTGGCCCGCCGGAGCCCGGCGGCATCATTCCCATGTGAACGTGAGCTTACGCGAGGTTGCCGGCAGGGCCGCCGGCCCCTCCGGCCCGCCCATGGAGAGGGAGCAGCCTGCCTCCACTTGACTTTCCATTTATTACAGTGTAATCATGTAATGCATGGATGAGAAAGAGCTCGGTTCGGTCAAGGGTTGGTTTGCCGGAAGGCTCCCGGACGGCTGGTTCGCGGGGGTAGAGGTCGCCGTCGAGGACGACCAGATCGTGGTCATCGGCACGCTGCCGGAGACCAACCTCGGCTCCTCCCCGGAGGAGAAGGAGGGCGCCGCGGCGGGCCGGATCGCGCGGTTCCGAGAGGAGACGCGCGGTCAGCGCATCGGCATCGCCCGGGAGGCGGAGGAGCGATTCAAGAAGTACGTCACGTGGGGCGCGAAGCTCGACGGCGTCACGAAGCGCTTCAACCCGGGTGGCGGCGGCGGGGGCGGGCGCGGCGACGACCGGCGGAGCGTGATGATCCGGCGCTGGATGCGCCGGCACCGCGGCCGGAACGAGAGGCAGGCGGAGGCGCGCTCGCAGGTCTTCTAACTCTCGCTCACCGCGGAGTACATGCTCCCCAACCAGCGGCTCGGGATGGTTCGTAGAAGCCTCGTGCTTCTGAAGCCAGCCCGGGCCGCCATCTTTTCCCAGTGCTCGTAGGGGAACGGGTGCGGGACCCACGGGTTCCCGCGGTCAGCTCCGTACTCGACGACGATCAGCCGGCCGCCCGGACGGAGCATCTGTTGCACCGCCTCGAGGACGGGCTGCTTGTCGCGCACGAAGTGCAGCGAGTTGGCCATCACGATCCCGTCCAGGTCGTGCAGGTCGAGTGGTTTTGTGAAGTCGGCGACGCGGGTCTCGATGTTGCCACCGATCGCGCGTAAGGCGCCTGCATCTTTGTCGACGGCGATGATGTGCGCTTCGGGGCCGAGCAGATCGGACAGCGCGCGGGTGAAGTTCCCCTCGCCGGCGCCGAGGTCGGCCCAGCGTCCTCCCCGCTCCCCCACTCCGTCCCTGATGAGTGCGACCAGATCGGCGTGATTCAACTTCTTCGCAGCTTGCGCACTCGGGCCGAGTGCCGGCTTCTATTTCTTGCGCCCGAAGACGGCCCGCCAGATTAGCAGCAGGATCACCGCCCCGGCGAACGCGATCACGATCTCGCCGAAGATGCCGAACCCGATCGAGAAGTGCAGCAGGCCGGCGAGCCAGTTGCCGATGACCGCGCCGAGGATGCCGATGACGATGTCCCAGAACCATCCCCTGCCCTTGCCGAAGACGACCCGGCTTGCCAGGAAGCCGGCGATCAGGCCGACGACGATGATGACGACGATGCTCTCGAGACTCATCTGCGCTATTTAAGCGCGTTCCGCACGTTTTCTTGTCCTTATTCGAGGCGAAGGCCATCATTGAGGAGAGGAAAACGCGTGAAGGAGAAGAGCTGATGCGGGTCGCGATTCTCGGAACCGGAAAGATGGGCGGCGCGATCGCCAGGCGGCTGAACGAGACAGGTCACGACCTCGTCCTGTGGAATCGGACCGGGTCGCGCGCCGAGGCCCTTGGAATTGGGAGGGTCGCTCCGACGCCGGCAGACGCAGCGAAGGACGCCGGCGTCGTGGTTTCGATCCTCACCGACGCCGACGCGGTGCGGGCAGCCTACCTCGGTGAGAATGGCGCGACGAAGGCGGCTCGAAACCAGGTGTTCATCGAGATGAGCACGGCAGGGCCTGAGGTGGTGCCCGAGCTTAAGGCGGCGGTGGAGCGGGCCGGAGCGAAGTTCATCGAGTGCCCGGTGTCGGGCAGCATTGGGGCCATGGAGACCGGCAAGGGAATCCTCTACGCCGCCGGCGACGATGACGCGATCGAGCGAGCGCGCCCTGTGCTGGACGCCCTTGGCGAGATGCACCGGATCAAAGACGCCGAGAGCGCGGCAAAGTTGAAGCTCATCGCGAACACGATGCTGGCCGGCGTCAGCGCGCTGGGGGCAGAGCTGCTGGCCGCGGGCAGGGCGGCGAGGGTCGAGGCCGAGGACGTCTTCTGGGTGCTGAATCGATTCGCGCCAGGGCTGGCTTCGCGCCGAGCGGGTTATGTCGATCACAAGTACGAACCGGTCACATTCGCGCTTAGCGACGCGGCGAAGGACCTGCGGCTGGCGACGCACGTCTACCGCGAAGCGGGCGCGACCACGCCGATGACCGACACGGCCAAAGAGCTCTACGACCGGGCCGCGAAGACGGCAGGCGCCCTCGACATGTCCGCGATCATGACTGTGTACGAGAAGCAGCCGGTCGAGCGAAAGGCCTAGATCGAGTCGACGATCGCGCG
>Ga0209648_10005405_pt1 | contig 10933 bp, 4 predicted proteins | sample GraSoi2013_115cm_FD_185830 | JGI IMG/M metagenome (GOLD analysis project Ga0209648, IMG submission 185830) | Grasslands soil microbial communities from the Angelo Coastal Reserve, California, USA - Sample 9_17_2013_115cm (SPAdes) (version 2) | ecosystem: Environmental > Terrestrial > Soil >...
TGGGTGGCGCGCTCGTAATGTGCGCAGGCGCGGCTTTGCTGGCTGTGGCCTCTTCAACCGCAGCTCCAGCGGCGCATTCCCTGCGCGGTGTTTGGGCCGCACTGGGCGCGGGAATTCTCTGGGGGACGATGTACATCCCTTATCGCAAAGCCTACTTGACCGGGATGAATCCACTTTCTTTTGTCACCTTCTTCACGTTCGGGGAACTGGGCATGATGGCCACTCTCGCCGTCAGCTATCTCGGCTTGGCTCCCTTGTGGCACGAACTGACGAGCGCGCGCGACGTTCTTTTCTGGCTGATGCTGGGCGGCTTTGTTTGGGTGATCGGCGATGTCTTTCAGCAATATGCGGCCAAGTACGTGGGCATCAGCCGGGGCATTCCGCTCTCAAATTCGAATCAGCTGTGGGGTCTGTTGTGGGGCATTTTGGTTTTTGGCGAGTTGCACGGCCGCAGTGCCTCGACCTACACGCAAGTCATCGGAGGCTCCGTCCTGATGATGTTGGGGGTCGGCGCAATTGCTTTTTCTTCCGCAATCGGCAAGGAGCAACTGCGCTGGAAAGACGCCGCGCAGCGCGAATCCCAGCGATACGGCGTTTCGGCAGACTACGTTGAAGCCCGCATGGACGGGCGTCAAGCCGCCGGTGAACTAAAACCTTCTCGGAGCGCGCTGGACTGGTTCCTGGTTGCCGTGGCCACCGGTATCTTCGTGGTTTTTGCAATGATGGCGCGCGCCCCGCGCCTCTCTTTCCATTGGGGGCCCGCCGCCGTCTTGAGCGCCGCCACATTGGTCCTTCTTCTCGTTTGCGGCTTCAAACTCTGGCGAACGACGCGTTTTCACTGAGTCAGCCGTCCCGCCTTTGCAAATTCCAGCGCTTCGTCTACAGTGGCGCAGACAAAAATGGCTGAATCCTCCAAGGTTGATGTCGTCGGCGTGGGTCTGAACGCCACTGACACGCTGATTCCCGTCGCACACTATCCCGCGCGCGGGTCCAAAGTCGAATTTCGCTCCGCGAAAGTGTTGCCCGGCGGCCAAGTCGCCACCGCCATGATTGCGTGCCAGCAGTGGGGCTTGCGCACGCGCTACGTGGGCAAGGTCGGGGACGACAGCGCCGCAGCGCTTCATCGCGCGGAATTTGCGCGCCTCGGTGTCGAGGCGCATCTTTTCGCCGCACCCGGATGTCCCAGCCAGCAGGCTTTCATCCTTGTCGATGACTCCGGCGAGCGCACCGTTCTTTGGAAACGGGACGACCGCTTGACTCTGCGTCCGGAAGAACTCCATCGCGATTGGATCGTCAATTCCCGCGCACTTCACGTTGATGGACACGATACGGCCGCGGCGGCTGCAGCCGCAGGATGGGCTCGCGCCGCCGGCATTCCTGTCATCGCCGACGTGGATGAACTTTATCCTGGCGTGGACGCACTCTTGAAGAGCGTCGACTATCTCATTACCAGCAGGGATATTCCGGGGCGGCTGATGGAAGCACCGGACTTGCGCAAGTCCCTGCCCGCGCTTCGGGAACGATTTGGCTGCCGCCTTACCGCTGCAACGCTGGGCGAAGAAGGCGTATTGGCCTGGGATGGGACGCAATTCCACTACGCCACCGCTTTTTGCGTGCAGCCGGTTGACACCACCGGCGCGGGAGACATTTTTCACGCGGGCTTCATCTACGGACTCTTGCAGGGCTGGCATTTGCAACGGCAGCTCGATTTCGCCTGCGCCGCCGCCGCGCTCAATTGCACCGCCATCGGCGCCCGTGGAGGAATCCAGTCCGTCGAAATCATCGAACGGCTGATGGCAACAGGCGACCGGCATGCATCAGCTTACGACTTGTCGAAAATGAATTGAACGACCTCTCCCGAACCACGAATTCTGAAATACCCCATGGCCGATGATCACGGAATTCAACAATTGTCATCTGCAGAATGGAGAGACTATTGTAAAATCCGCGTTTATGATCGCCGAACTCGCTCCGAATTCTGTCAGAACTTACCGCTTGGCCCCCGAAGGATTCAATGTAGTTCGCAAGAAGCTCCTTGGACAGAGGGCTATTATATTCACGGGGATAATCGTCTTTACCATGATCATCACGTTTCGCCAGCTCGACATGGACTGGCAGAGAGTTTCCTTCGTATCCCTTGCCCCCTATTTCATTTTGACAATGCTTCTTATCGGCGCACTCGCATCCGGGCTCCTCAAAGGAATGAAGCAGAATCGTGAAGCGTGGAACACATATGAACTGATCATTGGCGAAGATTTCCTGATTAGGAGAATCAAGAATTTTCCGGAGCTCGAGATTCGGCGGGACGAGATCACATCAATCAAAGAGAGTCCTGCCGGCCTTCAAGTTGAGACGAATTCAAGAGATCGCACCATTGGAATCGCTTCTTCTTTGGTCGACTACGAGGATGCAAGAGCGCGACTAAGTCAATGGATGACGCCGACGCGGCGAACACAACTAGGATGGCTGAACCCTGCTCGGTGGATGATAGCGCTCCCTTTGCTCGTGCTGCTGCTTTTCGGTTTGTTCCTTTTGTCTGCAAGGAGTTGGGTGTTGATATCCACCGGGACGCCGTTGCTCGCGATCCTGGTGTGGAGTTTTATACTAATCCGAAAGAGTGTTCAAATATCGGATCGCGTGAAGCGTACGTCTTTGCTCGTATTCCTTCCTATCTTGGCTGTTGCGACAAAGCTGGTCATGGCGATTATCAACTGGCAATAACAACCACATTTGTTTCTGCGATCCCGGGTAGTGCCCAATTCGCATCCCACATATTTCGACTTCTTTTCTACCCCTGTGGTTGAGCCCCCGCCGACGCGAGTGTTATCCTGCCTTCTATGGCGGATCCCGTCATCTCCCCGCCGGAAGTGGCGTTCACATCCCCGCTCGAACACTCCCGGCATCAGCTCGAAGCCTTGCTCGAAGTAAGCGAGGCCATCGCCCAGCAGCGCGATCTCCCCGCGCTTTTCCACGACCTTGCCGGGCGCCTCCATTCCGTCGTCGACTTCGACTTCCTCACGCTCGTTCTTCACGACGCTTCGCGCAACGTCATGCGCCTCCACGTTCTGGAAACGCGTATCCCCGGCGAAAAGCCCACCGGCAGTGAGTCTCCCGTCGAGGGCAACCCCTCCGGTTGGGTCTGGCAAACGCAGCAGCCCTTTGTGGTTAGCGACACGGAAGACGAGACGCGCTTCCCGGATTTCCTGAAGCGCTTCCGTGAGCATAATGTGCGCTCGCTCGCGATCCTTCCGCTCACGACCGCCCAGCACCGCCTCGGCGCCATGGGCTTCGGCCGCCTGGTCCCGCAGCGCATCACAGACACCGAGCTGCAATTCATGGAGCGCGTCGCCAGCCAGGTGGCCGTTGCGGTCGATAACGCCCTTAATTTCGAGACTTCCCAGGCCTATCAATCGCAACTCGCACGCGAGCGCGACCGCCTCCGCGTTCTTCTCGAAATCAACAATGTCCTGATCACCAGCCGCGAAATCCCTGAACTTTTCCGCGGCATCGTCAAAACTCTGGAGCGCGTCATCCACCACGACTACACCAGCCTCGCGCTCCTCGATTCCCAAACCGGGCTGCTCAAGATTCACGCGCTTGATTTTCCCGGCAACCAGAGCCTCATCAAGCAGGAAATCACGGTTTCCCGCGACACTTCCCCCTCCGGTCAGGCGATTGCCAACGGCCAGCCGTTTCTCGCGCGCGGCACGGAGATTGACCGTTACCAGAACGAAATCATGCGCGCCCTTCGTACCTCAGGCGTGCAAACCATTTGTTGCGTTCCGCTGATCACCCACGGGCACGCCTTTGGCACTCTCAACGCGGCGAGCCGCCGAAACGATGCTTTCTCCCCGCAAGATGTGGAGCTCCTGCAGCAGGTCGCCGCGCAGATCGCCATCGCCGTTGAAAATGCATTGGCGTTCAAGGAAATCGACGCCCTGAAGAACAAGCTCGCCGAAGAGAAGCTCTACCTTGAGGAGGAAATTCGCAGTGAATTCAATTTTGAGGAAATCGTCGGCGAGAGTCCCGCGCTCAAGCGCGCCCTGGCCCAGGTGGAGCTCGCCGCTCCCGCCGGCACCACCGTCCTGCTCCTGGGCGAAACCGGCACCGGCAAAGAGCTTTTCGCCCGCGCCATCCATAATCTCAGTCCGCGCCGCGATCGCACCTTCGTTAAAATCAATTGCGCCGCCATTCCCAGCGGTCTTCTCGAATCCGAGCTCTTCGGCCACGAGCGCGGCGCCTTCACCGGCGCCATCAGCCAGAAAATCGGCCGTTTCGAACTCGCCGACCGCGGCACGCTCTTCCTCGACGAAGTCGGCGACCTTCCCCTCGAACTTCAGCCGAAACTTCTTCGCGTGCTTCAAGAGCAGGAATTCGAACGGCTCGGCGGCAATCGCACCCAGCGCGTGGACGTCCGCGTCGTCGCCGCAACCAACGCCGATCTTTCGAAACGCGTAGCAGAGCGCGCCTTCCGCAGCGACCTCTATTACCGCCTGAACGTTTTCCCCATCCAGATCCCCGCGCTCCGCGAGCGCCCCGAAGACATCCCGCTCCTGGTCCGCTACTTCGTGCAAAAATTCAGCCGCAGCCTTAATAAAGGTGTCGAGTACATTCCCGCCGACGCCATGGACGCTCTTGCCCATTACTCCTGGCCCGGCAACGTTCGCGAACTTGAAAATCTCCTCGAGCGCGCCGTTCTCCTCTCGCCAGGCAATGAACTCCGCGTTCCGGTCGCTGAATTGAAGTCCGCTGCCATCTCCGGCGCGGCCTCAGGCGCCGATCCCTCTTCATCCGTCGCGTCCTTTACCTCCTTAACTTCCTCTACCTCATCACCTTCCTCGATCTCAACTCTCGAGGAAGCCGAACGCCAGCACATCCTCCGCGCCATGAAGCAGACGCAGTGGCGCATCGCCGGCCCCAAGGGCGCCGCCGTCCTCCTCGGCATGAAGCGCACCACACTTCAGGCTCGCATGCGCAAGCTCGGCATCCGCCGCCCGGTTTAGCCTCACCCGAATTCCTCAGGTCGCCTCCGCGGCTCGCCCTGATGCCCCAGAATAATTCGCACGAGATCGCGGTCCTGCACGCGAGCTGAGATCCTACTCCTTCGGGCAGCCGGTTTTGTCCAGCTCATGCAGCCTCTTGATTGCTTCAGCGTTCCGCTTTTCAGACGCAACCAGCAATAGCACTCGCGCCTGGTTGCAATTCTGGGGGACTCCTTCACCCTTGATGTACAGATCAGCCAGCGCCACTGCCGCCTTGCTGTTGCCACTCTGCACCGAGGCCCACATCTGTTCGAGTGTCATGGAAGTTTTCCGCTGGCTTTGGTTGCCGTCCATGTGTGGCTGATGAGCAGTTCGCCCCGATGGACTTGACGCTGTGGGTTCCGGCGCGCGTGCATTCGGATGCCCATCGGTTGCGGCCGCCGGATTGCCCGGAGTGTGGTCCCGCGTCGCTCCGTTTCTCTGTTTGCCGATAGAGAAGATATCTGCGGAACTACCGCTTGCCGCAGATGGGCTCATAGGAATCGATGGCAAGGTTTGTCCTCCGCTCTCTTGTGCCGATAATTCTGTAGGCGCTTTTCCCAAGCCCCTGTTCTCGTGGCGATAGTTCGAATATTTGATTGCTGATACGGCTGCGGCCGCGGAAATGCAGATGCCCAGTAACAAGCCAAGAATAAGCTGACGCCGTTTTGCGGAGAGATACCGATGCCTTGGCACAAGCTCCCCACTCGCCTCCACTTTTCGCAAATTGGGGAAAAGGGTGCCTGAAACTCCAGCACCTTCTGCGCCGGACAAAAACGCAGCGTGTTGGGGACGCGCTTTCGACACAAACCTTGCGACCGCGTCTGGTTCGCTCGCCCCAATCCTGGCAGCCGTATTCGTCGCCATGGCCCGGCGCAAGAATTCCTCACCAGGAACTTCCTGCGAGGTGGGGCGTGACAACCATTCGCGAATCTGTGCGCGGGATTCCTCGGAGATGATCAGGAACCTCAGCCCCCCGGACTTTTTCGCCGCGTTGGTCCAGACCAGTTCACCCCACACTTCGATCCGGTCCCGGAGATTGAGCGAAAACCAAAAATGAACTGGTCCGTTTTGATCCACGGGAGCAAAGGTCTCAAAGCGCAAGCCCCCTTCGGAGACATCTAGCACGGTTCCTCCGTCATCCTGTTCCAATTGTAGAAATGCAAATTTATCCGGCACCTTTCTGAATTCTTGGCGTCGATCCAGGGTCATATTCCTCGAGAGGCTTTTCTGATTTTCGGAGCGACCTTCAACGGTGGGGGATGAAGGAATGCCGAATTGGCGGGCCCAGGGTGGGTGTGGGGCCTAGCCTGCGGGCCTCACGAACGCCATTATACTCATACGGCCAAGGATTGAAAACATTCGGGCCTGCAGGCACTTCTTGACGGGTGACGTGCGATTAACGGCGCACGCCTCAGGCAGGCATCGCGGGTCCAAGGGCGCCGCCCCCCGCCAACTTTTTTCGAGTCTCTGGGTTCTATTGACAAGTCATCGAGAGACGCTGGTATCCTGAACGTCTCACCAGCCGTGCCCAGCCTCCCCACCTCGGGGGAATAGAGGCAGCGAGTCATGAATCCAGAGAAACTACGCGCCGCGCGCGAAAAACTCACCCGTGTGTTCCGCTACCTGGAAGCCCTCAACCAGCACCGCAATCCGGCCAAGCGCCAGATTCGCGAACAACTCTGGAGCCTCTGGCTGCACGATCTCCCGGACCATCCCTCCATCAAACAAGGCGCCTCTAAATCCGGTCCCGCGAAAAGCAAAGCCGCGGAGTTTCAGAATTCTGACGCGAACTCCGGCGGATTCGTTCTGAAGGTGCAGCGTCCGGCGCTGACTTCTCCTCCTGAACCTCCAGGCACGATTGCTTCGTGGCTTGAAGGCGGATGGGACGACCCGTCAAAGGAGCCTTCCGTCAGTGCTTCCCGGAATGAACCGGACCAAGAAGGCCAAACGCGCATCGCCAACTTCGCCGATGATCCGGCGAGGCCGGCCGCTTTGCAGCGTTGGAAAGTGGCGCGCGATGAATGGGCCAAAAACGAAAAGCCGGCTCGCGCCGCGATGAAAATCTTCGAGACCCTGTACTCGCTCTATGGCCGCATCGACCGCGAAGCTGAGCGCGTCGAGCTGGTTCTCGGAGATGGCATTCTCAGTTGGTGCCGCGCCGAAGGCGGCATCTACCATCCCATTCTCCTGCAACGCCTGCAACTTCAGTTCGATGCCGCGGTACCAGAATTCACTCTCTTGGAAGCAGACTACCCGGTCGAACTCTATTCCGCTCTCTTCCAATCCATGACCGACGTGGACGGACGCGCCATCGGCCGCTGCCGCGAAGAGTTGGAGCACGAAGGCTTTCATCCGCTCATCAATGGCGCGACCTCCGGATTTCTCAAGCGCCTGGTTGTTCAGCTCTCGCCGCGCGGCGAGTTGCTCGAGGACCGCGCACCGGCCGGTGAAGCGAATGATCCCCAAATCGGCCGCGATCCGATTCTATTCCTGCGCGCCCGCACCCTGGGTTTCGCCGCAGCTATCGAGGGCATTCTTGCGGACCTTCGAACACGCGAAGATTTGCCCTGGTCTCTCTTGAATATTGTTGGCGAGGAATCTCCCCTTCCTGACACGGGAGAAACCGATCCTTCGGCAAATCGTTACAGCGAAGCCGACGCCGAAGTTCTTCTCAGCAAACCCGCCAACCCCGAGCAAATTCGAATTGCCAGGCAGCTCGAGGAATACGGTGGCGTCCTGGTTCAAGGTCCTCCCGGCACTGGAAAGACTCACACGATTGGAAATCTGATTGGGCACTTACTGGCCCAGGGGAAAAGTGTCCTCGTCACCAGCCATACGACAAAAGCGTTGCGCATGGTGCGCCATCACATCGTTCCCGAACTGCGTCCCCTGTGCGTCAGCCTTCTCGAAAGCGACCTGGACAGCCGCAAACAATTGGAAAGCGCGGTCGGCTCCATTGCGGAAAGGTTGTCGCGTGCCGATGCGGGTTCGCTCGAAATCGAATGGAAGAAATTGGAAACGGAACGCACCGACCTGCTGAAAAAGCTTGAAGATGTCCGAAACCAATTCGCCGAAGCCCGTGCCGACGAGTATCGTGACATCGTCATCGCGGGAAAATCCTGGGCCCCTTCCGACGCAGCGCGGAAAGTCGCGCAGGAAAAAGACACTCTCGGTTGGATCCCCGGTCCCGTCGCTGCTGTGGCTCCCTTGCCCCTCTCTCCGGGTGAATTGGCCAACCTTTACCGCACTAACGTTTCTGTCACCCGCGAAGACGAGGCCGAACTTTCAAGTCACCTGCCTGAACTTCATGATCTGCCCCGTCCCGAAGACTTCGAGGCCTCTGTCAGCGAGCGCAATCGCCTCAGTATGGAAGACCTCGATGTGCGTTTCGATCTCTGGCCATCCGGCGCGCCTCAGGGTTCTCCCGATGAATTGGAATCTCTCGCCGCTAACTTGACCCAAGCCGTCGAGCCTCTTTCCGGAAAAGAGAAGTGGAAGCTGGCCGCCGTTTACGCCGGCAAATACGGCGACGCGCACCGCCAGCCTTGGGATCAACTCGTTAGCTTCGTTCGTCTCGTTCATCGCGAAGCCGCCAACGCTCAGGAATCTTTCCTTAAATTCGGTCCACAACTTTCTCACGAACATCCGCTCGAGGACCAGGAGCGCATCGCGGGCGAAATCCTCGCCCATCTCGAGCATGGCGGCAAGCTTGGCTCTTTCGCGCTTCTCACTCACAACGCTTGGAGCCACTTCATCGAAGCAACAAAGGTCAAAAACGCCCGTCCGCGCCTCCCTGAACACTTTCAAGCCCTGCGCCAACTTTCGCGCCTCATGAACCTGCGCCAGGACCTCGCCGGTCGTTGGGACCGTCAGGTAGCCGCCCTCGGAACGCCACCTTCCAGCGAAATGGGCGAAGAAGTCGAAAAAACGCTCATGCAGTTTTGTGATGCCATCGAGAATTGCCTCGGCTGGCATGAGCACACCTGGCTCCCGCTGCAACAGCAACTCGAGGATCTCGGTTTTCGCTGGGAAAAATTTCTTGCCGAACAACCCCCGGTCTTGGGCGCCGACGGCGAACTGGTGCGCATCGGCAAAGCCGTCAATCACGCGCTCCTTCCCATCCTGGACTCACGTTACAAAAAACTGAAGCTGTTCCAGCTCGAAGAGGAAATCCGCGACCTCAAGAACCGTCTCAAACTCGCCGCTCGCCTTGCCAAATCTTCCAAGGTCAATTCCAAGCTCCTCGCCGCCTTGAAGGACGAGGATTCGAACGACTACCGCGAAGCTTACGAGCGCCTCCTCGAACTCAAGAGCCGCCAGGCCGACCTCGATCTGCGCCGCGCCTTGCTCACCAAGCTCGAAGGAGCTGCTCCCGCGTGGGCAGGAGCGATCCGTAATCGCACCGGGGTCCACGGCCGCGGAGAGCCGCCCCGCGATCCCGCCGCGGCCTGGACTTGGCGCCAGCTCAACGATGAACTCGACCGCCGCGCCGGCGTTTCCCTCGAAGCGCTCCAGACCAAGAGCGAAAAACTTCGTGAACAGCTTCGCCGCGTCACCGTCGGCCTGATTGACAAGCGCGCCTGGTCCGCTCAGGCCCGCCGCACTTCCTCCCGCCAGCGCCAGGCGCTGGTCGGATGGCTGGACACCATTCGCCGCATCGGCAAAGGACACGGCATTCGCGTTTCTCTCCTCCGCGCTGAAGCCGCCAGGAAAATGTCTGAATGCCGCAGCGCCGTTCCCGTCTGGGTGATGCCTCTTTCTCGCGTGGTCGAAAATTTCGACCCGCGCACCGCTCGCTTCGACGTGGTTATCATTGACGAAGCTAGCCAGAGCGACGTCATGGCTCTCGTCGCTCTCTATCTTGGAAAAACCGTCCTCGTTGTTGGAGACCACGAACAAGTCAGCCCTTCCGCGGTCGGCCAGGATCTCGGCATCATCCAGAACCTTATCTTCCAGTACCTTCCGGGTATCCCCAATTCCGATCTCTTCGATGGGCAAATTTCCATCTACGACCTCGCGCGCCAGTCCTTTGGCGGCACCACTTGCCTCGTCGAACATTTCCGTTGCGTCCCGGAAATCATCCAGTTCAGCAACCTGATTTCGTACGATTACCGCATCAAGCCCTTGCGCGATGCCAGTCGCGTCCATCTCCGGCCGCACACGATCGCCTATCGCGTCTCCGGCTCAAGCCGCGACGGCAAGATCAATCGTCAGGAGGCCCTGGCCACCGCCTCCCTCCTCGCCGCGGCGATCGAGCAGCCGGAATATAAGAAAAACGATGCGGGACAGCCCACCAGCTTCGGCGTGGTTTCTCTGGTCGGCGATGAACAGGCCATCGAGATTGACAATCTTCTCCGTTCTCATCTCTCGCCCGACCGCTACGAGCTCCACCGCTTCCTCTGCGGAAACGCTGCCCAATTCCAGGGCGACGAACGCGACGTCATCTTCATCTCGCTGGTTGACACTGCGCAGCGCGGCCCGCTCTCCCTCCGCGACCAGGAATTGTTCAAGCAGCGCTTCAACGTCGCCGCCAGCCGCGCCCGCGACCAGATGTGGATTGTCCACTCCCTCAGTCCCAACAACGACCTCAAGGCTGACGACCTTCGTCGCCAATTGATCGAACACGCGCAGGATCCCAGCCGCCTCATGCGCGCGCTCGAAGAAAAGGACAAGCGCACCCAGTCCGCCTTTGAGCGCGAAGTCATGAAGCGCCTCATTGCCGCCGGCTATCGTGTTGCTCCACAATGGCGCGTAGGTGCGTTTCGAATCGACCTGGTTGTCGAAGGCGACGGCCGCCGCCTGGCCATCGAGTGCGATGGCGACCGCTATCATCCCCTCGAAAAACTTCCGGAGGACATGGACCGCCAGTCGGTCCTCGAGCGCATGGGCTGGATCTTCACGCGCATCCG
>Ga0209648_10005406_pt1 | contig 10932 bp, 6 predicted proteins | sample GraSoi2013_115cm_FD_185830 | JGI IMG/M metagenome (GOLD analysis project Ga0209648, IMG submission 185830) | Grasslands soil microbial communities from the Angelo Coastal Reserve, California, USA - Sample 9_17_2013_115cm (SPAdes) (version 2) | ecosystem: Environmental > Terrestrial > Soil >...
AGATTGTCTTGTTTTGCGTGAAAACGACAGACAACGCAACGACGGCGCGCGCGCTGGCTCCGCTGCTCGGTCGCGGCGCTCTCGTCCTCAGCCTGCAAAACGGCGTGGACAACGTGGAGCAGATTCGCGCCGCGGCAGCGATCGACGCGGTCCCGGCCGTCGTTTACGTCGCGGCCTCGGTGCCCGAAGCCGGCCGCGTGAAACACGTCGGGCGGGGTGATCTGGTGGTGGGGCCGGAAAACGAGAAGACGAAGCGCATCGCGGCACTTTTTTCGCGCGCCCAAGTACCATGCCGGATTTCGGACAACATCGAAGGCGAGCTGTGGACCAAGCTGGTGTGGAATTGCGCGCTGAACGCCGTCTCCGCGCTGGGCCGGGCGAAGTATGGATTAATCGCCGCGAGCCCGGATGCGTGGAAAGTGGTCGAAACCGCCGTTTATGAAGTCCTTGCGGTGGCGCGGGCCGCGGGAATTGATCCGCCCGGATTGGAAGACCCGAAGGCGGCGCTGGCGGGGGCCCTCAAGATTGCCACGCAGATGGCGGAGGCGCTTTCGTCAACCGGGCAGGACATGAATCGCGGGAAGCGCACCGAGATTGACTCCCTGAATGGCTACATCTCCCGCCGTGGCGCGGAGTTGGGGGTGCCAACCCCGGTGAATCATGCGCTCTTCGCCCTCGTCAAGCTGGCCGAAGGCCGTTCGTAGCAACGTCACCCTCCTGCCCGCCCCTGGGGAAGTTTCTAGTTAACAATAACTGGCCCCCTCCCCCTGTTTTTTTGTAAGTGTTGCATCTAAAGGGCTTAGCAATGCCACAAGTCCTTTAGAATCAACACTTGTGAAGTCCCGCGGAAGTGTTGATTCTAAAGCTAGTTACGTCCGATTTTTTCTTCCTTAGGCGAGTGCTGATTCTAAAAGACTTAGTACTGCAGAATTAAGTGGGGATTGGACTAAGAAAGAAAAGCGGGAGCAAGCTTCCGCACTCCACATGGAGTTTTCTATAGGGTTAATTATAGCAGAGAATAGCAGAGAGTCAAGGGCAACTTTGGGGTTTATCAAAGCTCGTTAGAAATGTCCCCTTTCCACCTCGATTAAAACGTCCCCCGGAGATAGGGTCGGAATTGGAACGATTGTAACTGGATATTGTTGACGGCCGGGCACTTGGGGCGCAGCGTGCTGCGCCCCTACAAGGACAAATTCGAACCGGTGAAAATTTAAACCGGATGCGGGCGAATGAGGGACTGCGGGCTAGCGGTCGGGTGGGGCGTGGAAGGGGATGTGGACTATGGCTTCGAGTTCGACGGGGGTTCCCTGTTTGGTCGCGGGGCGGAACTTCCACTGGCTGAGGGCTGCCATGGCGTTGGCGTCGAGTTGATCGTCGATGCCGCTTACCAATTGGATGCTGTCGACCGAGCCGTCGCTGCGAATCACGGCGTAGAGCACGACTTCGCCCTCGACATGCTCGTTGATCAACGTGGGCGGATACTTCGGGTCGACCTTCCTTAGAGGTCCTGGGGCGGAAACGTCCGAGGAAGCCAGCCGAGGGCCGCCGGAATTCACGCGCAGCTCGGAAAAATTCAGAATCCAGCTGCCCGTCGCGCTGTTCAGGTTGGGCATGTTGACGAGCATCTTGTAGATTTTTCTCGAGGCGAAGATTTGCTCCGGCTGCGCGCCGGCCGGGAGCGCGGCGAAATTCGGCGGACCGGTTCTCTCGGGTGCATCATCGGTCTTCGTGTGCGCATCGGGCCTGGTGATGAGCGCGTGCGGAACTTTCGGGGAGCCGCCCAGGCCAGCGATGACATTGTTTGCGGGCGGATGCCCTCCACTGATGCTTACGTCCATGCCATTTTTTTCGCCGCTGTTGCCGGTTGCGGTTCCGCCGCTGCTTCCGGGTCCGCCCCCTGCGCCCCCGGTTACGCCGGGAATTCCGTTCGGCGGGCCTCCGGGTACGCCGGGTTGCTTGCCTTCGGGTGAAATGGAAACGCGCGCGGCCAGATTGCCTTGCGGCGGCGGCGCGACGGGCGCAGGAGGACCAGGCGCCGCGGAGAGGGCGATGAACGTCGAGGCGTTTCCATTCGCGACGCTGGATTGGGCGGAGCTTACTTCGGGCGCGGGTTCTACAGCACTGGTTTGCGTGCGCTGCGCCACGCGTGGGGCGGCGCCGGCGTTCAGTTCCAATTTGGGACGTGCGGGTGCGTTCGGCAACATGGACGGGGCGATATCCGAGAGTTTTTGGTCGAGCGTTGGAAGGTCGGGAGCCGGCGCGGAGGTCAACTTAACCTTGCGAAGCTCGCGGGGGCGGAGCTTGGAAAGTGTCTCCGAGCTAATCTGGAGGCGCGGACGCGGCGGACCGGGCATCTCCTGGAATTGCACGATATTGGGAAGGGACGGAAGAATCTTCGGGGGCTCGAGGGGAGCGGCGGAATTGATCAACGTCTGGCGCGGATGCGTCGGGTGCACGGGATCGGTGAAGATGTGCTGGCGCGGGTGGAAGGCGTCGGCACCCTCCGGAGGGAGGGGCTTATCTGGTTCTCCACGCGGGCTCGGTTTCGCTTTGGGAGCTTTCCTGTCGACCAAAGGGAAATCGGTGATGGGGCCGGACCAGGTGAGTTCGGTGTTCTCGAAGGCAGAATAGTGGGTTGCGGCGGCGGGGAGGCGCGGGGACGGCATGACGATAAAAACGATATGCCAAAGGGCGGCGGCGACAAGGGCACGGCGGGGGATTTTGCCCTCGACCCAGCATTCCTTGAAGAAGCTGCCAGCCAGAAAGTTTTTGGGGACACGGGTCCACGTCAGAACGGCGGCGATGCTGCTGCCGATGCCTTGGTGGAAAGAGCCCCAGGCGACATATAGCTTTGGGCCTTGGCCAGCTTCGAGACGCACGGGGGGGGCAGGTTCGGCGGCCTGTCCCAAGAGATTCAGTGAGTTGCTGACGTGGTTCAGAGACATTTCCTTTGGCCGATTGTATTGTGCGCGGCCGGGTTGGCGCAGGCAAGACCACGGGTTTAAAGACCCGCCACGACAAAAGCGTGAAAACCGCGGGCCTGAAGGCTCACGCTACACCTTATGATAGATGAAGCTCGGCTTGCGGGGGGTTTACTCAGCCGAGTTGTTTTTGCCGCCCGTGAGGCGCCGGGCTAAAGCCCGACCTCTACAAAGGCAGGCGGCGGTAAAAGCTCAGGGCGGCATCGCCCTGCCTGAGAACGCGGAACCTGTGTAGTGCGCCGGCTTCTTCGCGCAAGTCGAAGTTGCGGCGATGCTCGGCGACTACGAGGCCGCCGGGCGCGAGAAGATCCGCGGAACCTAGGAATTCTAGCACGCGGGAGTAGTCTTGGGCAGCAGCGTAGGGCGGATCGAGAAAAACGCAGTCGTAGCCGGGGGCGGATTGCTGCTTTCGGGAGGCCAGCAGGGCCAGGCCGCGAAGAGCGTCCACGGCGAGCACGGTCACGCCGGAGTTGATGCCCAGCGACTCTAGATTGCGGCGAATCAAGGTGGCGGCGGGGGCGTGATTCTCGATGAAGACGACTTCGGCGGCGCCGCGGCTGAGGGCTTCGATGCCGATGGCGCCGGTTCCGGCGAAGAGATCGACGAAGCGGGAGCCGGGTATGTTGGGGACCAGGACGTTGAAGAGGGTTTCGCGCAGGCGGTCGCTGGTGGGGCGCAGGGCGAGGCCCTTGAGGCTTTTCAGGATGCGGCTGCGGTAGATTCCGGCGATGACGCGCATGAGTGCAGTTATTAGTTGTCAGTTTTTAGGTCTTAGCCAACGAATACAGAATCAGGGCAGCTGACTCGCTTGAGTTGTGCAAAGAGGCCGCTGTTCCCCAAGTCTCGTTGGTAACTAGCGGCAAGGACACGTCCGGCGCTCCGACTACACAGCGATTGACACCTATGAGCATCAATGGGGATCCTTTGGATCGTGCTGATGGTGCCAAGCTATTATTTGGTCTCCGAGATAATCAGGTCCCCTGAATTGCACATCAAAATGCTTGGCGGCGTAAGCGTTGATGATGGTAGCCTTTTGCGTGATAGGCAAAAAAGCCTCATGGTATATGATCACTCGCCCAGAGAAAGTCAGATCTTGGATACTGTTCATCTCGCCTCGGTATCCACCACTTATGGCCACCTTTTTTGGTATTTCATCGAGCGCCTGCTGCACTGCCTCGGCAAGCCTTACACACGCCTGAAAGTCTTTCCCAGAGGCTAATGGGTCAGAAGAAGGAACGTAGAATCCTGCAAATTTCGTTTTGGCTGGAAAATCTAAGTAGACCTGACGCTTGATATGCAAAATTGTCCCGTCGTTCCACTTAATGCCCAGGGAATCGTCCGTGACTTTCAGAATGGTGGAGAAATCCTTAGTAAATAGTTCGGCCAAAGTAGGCGGTTTTTCAACAGGTTTTGGTGGAGCTTGCTTTTCCTGCCCTGTAGATAGAGATGGCGGTGGCCACACCCAAATGCCGAATCGGAAGACTACAAACACAACGCAAGCAAACGTCAGAGACGCACGCCATACTCGCAGACCAGCAGACGGCGGTGCCCATATCCAAGGAATCATAAATGCTGCACCTATCCAGAGTGCGGCAATTAGACATAACAAGACTACGGTGATCACGGGGGTGTTCTTGCCAGCCTTGTCGATTAGATAGAGGGCAAGTGGCACGGCGAGCCCAGCAACAGCAAGAAGGATTCCCCAAATTTCTGTCTTTGACATATTGGAGGAAGTATACAACTAAGTTTACGTGAGGTAGTTAAGCGCGCCCCAAACAAACCAATCAGATTGGTGAGGTCGAGGTGACTCATTCAGCCGATGCGGGCGAGGTGGTAGCGGCGCTGCCATTCGGGGGGGAGCTGGCGGAGGAGGCGCTGCATGGTTTCGTGCTGGGCGGAATCGGCGGCGAGGGCGAAGGCTTCGCGGCGGGCAAGTTCGAGGAGTTCGCGGTCGCGGAGGGGGTTGGCGATGTGGAAGCCGAGATCGCCGGACTGGCGGGTGCCGAAAAATTCGCCGGGGCCGCGGAGGAGGAGATCGGTTTCGGCGATTTCGAAACCGTTGGAGGTGCGCACCATGGTTTCGAGGCGGGCGCGGGCTTCATCTGTCATTCGGAAAGGGGCGACGAGGATGCAATGGGATTTTTGCGCGCCGCGGCCGATGCGCCCGCGAAGCTGGTGAAGCTGGGCGAGGCCGAAGCGTTCGGCGTGCTCGATGACCATGACGGTGGCGTTGGGGACGTCGACGCCGACTTCCACGACGGTGGTGGCGACGAGAATCTGGGCTTCGTTTTTGCGGAAGCGCTGCATGACTTCTTCTTTTTCGTCGCTGGAGAGGCGGCCGTGCAAGAGGCCGAGCTTGAGCTTGGGAAAAACTTCGCGGGACAGGCGCTCGTACTCTTCCATGGCGGCTTTCAGCTCGAGCTTCGATTCCTCGATGACGGGATAAACGACGTAGCCCTGGTGTCCGGCGGCGACTTCGCGGCGGAGAGATTCCCAAACGCCGGGGAGATGCTGTTCGGTGGTCATGCGCGTGACGATGGGCGTGCGTCCGGGCGGGAGCTCATCGAGAACGGAAACGTCGAGGTCGCCGTAAAGAGTGAGCGAGAGCGTGCGCGGGATGGGCGTGGCGGTGAGGACCAGGGCGTGCGGGGCGTGGCCGTGCGCGGCGGCTTTATCCATCAGGCGCTTGCGCTGCAGGACGCCGAAGCGATGCTGTTCATCGATGGCGACAAAACCGAGCCGCGCGAATTCCACGTTGTCTTCGATCAGCGCGTGCGTGCCGATGACGAGTTGGGCTTCGCCGGAACGGATACGATTTAGGACGGCGGTTTTCTCCGAGGCTTTCAGGCCGCTGATCAGGAGCTCCACGCGATAGCCTGCTTTGGCGAGGATGCGGCGGGCGGAAAGAAAATGCTGCACCGCGAGAATTTCCGTGGGCGCCATCAGCGCCGCTTGCGTGCCGTTTTCGATGGCGATTACTGCGGCTTGGAGCGCGATGATGGTTTTGCCGCTGCCGACGTCGCCCTGGAGAAGACGATTCATCGGAGCGGGCTTTTCCAAATCCGCGGCGATCTCGGCCAGCACGCGCTTCTGCGCCGCCGTCGGCTTGAATGGCAGGATGCGCTTCAGCGCTTCGCGGACGGCGTCTTCCCGCAGACGGAACGCGATGGCATTTTCCTTGCGAGTGGCCTTGCGGTCCAAAGCGAGGCTGAGCTGATAGAGGAAAAATTCCTCGAAGATGAGCCGCTGCTGGGCGGGCGAGCGAAACGTGTTCAAGGCATCGAGGGACTCGCCGGGTTCGGGAAAGTGCGTGTGAATCAGGGCTTCGCCGCGCGAGGGATAGCCAAGGCGGGCGCGCAACTGTTCGGGCAGGACATCGGGCATTCTTTGATCGATGAGCTGCACCGCGGCGTACATCGCGCGGCGAATCTGGCGGGAGCCGAACGAGCCGATGGCTTCGTAGATGGGGACGATGCGGCCGACTTCGGTGGAGTCCATTTCTTCGTTGCTGAGGACTTCGATTTGCGGATTGATCATTTCCAGGCGCGCGGGGCGGAGCTTGTCGATATCCGCTTTGCCATGAAGGATGAGGAGTTGGCCGGGCTTCAAGCGACCTTCGAGGTATCCACCGTGAAAAAACTTGCACGGCAGCGAACCGCCGGCGTCGTCCTGCACCAGCAGGTGATAGATGGCATCGCGGCCGCCGCGCATGCTGCGGATCGCCTGGCCGCTCATCACGCGGGCGCGAATGGTGTACGTGCCGTTCGGCTGGATGTCTTTCACCTTGGAAAAATGGATGCGGTCTTCGTAGCGAAAGGGGAGGTAGCCGAGGAGATCCTCAAGCGTGTAGATGCCGCGCTGCGCGAGGAGTTCGGCGCGCTGCGGGCCAACGCCTTTGATCATGCGAACTTCGGTGCCGAGATTCATGGCCATTGGTGAGTGCGACCGCAAAGCGGGCGACGCATCCTCTTTATATCATTCTCGCTCCGAACATTTTCAGGCACGGCCGCAGAGCCGCCAGTTGGGGAAGTTTCGGACTATTTGAAGACGAGGTGAGCCACTCTGAATTCGAGATTCCAGTAGATGATCGCGAGCGCGGCCAGGTCGAACGCGGCGTGCGCGACCATCGGCATCCATATCCGGCCCGTGACGGCGAAGATTGTTCCGAACACTAGCCCCGTAATCGTGGCCTGTTCGGTGCCGGCCAGCCCTTGCACCGGGTAGTGGACCAGTCCAAACCATACGGAGGTGAGCAGGACTATGAATGTCTTGGCGGCTGCGCTAGGCCCGAAGATTTTGCCGAGGCGTTCAAACGCATACCCGCGGAACACGGTCTCTTCTCCGAAGCCGGCGACGACAATCATCGCGTAGATGGCACCCGGGAGCGCGGCCCGGTTTCCTGCCAGGTAGTGGTACGCATGATTGATCGGATCGGCGCCGAGTAGTGGCATCACAATCGCTTTCATCAGAAGTTTAAACAAACAGCCGAAAACGATACCGATAGCCACGCTGGCGATCCAGCTCTTTGGCTGCACGTAGCCGATCTGGCGCCACGGCGTGCGCGAGCGCCAAACCCATACCAACACCAGAACGGCGCTGAGGGGCGCAAACACCGCATTGCCCGCGAGGATGAAGAGAATTGCGAGGATTCCTAGCGGCCCGAATCCGCGCAGGCTCGCGGAGAAACTATCGGCAGGAGGGGCTGCGACTGGCATTTCGCCCGAGGCATTGGTGGCCCGTTTCAGCAATTTCGACTCGTCACTTGACATGTTGAGATTCCACCAGATCGCTCGAAGCAAAAACAATACTATCGCTGAATCACTTGAACACCAACCGCTAGAACACGACTGACTTGAATTGGGACAGTCCCGCTAGACGCGAAACTTGCGCCCCGGCCATCCGTATCGATAGAGTGAGGATTGGGTGTCTCAAACGGGGAGGCCCATGTGACGGGAGACCGTCTGACAGGTTCCGACAAGCGCGCGCTGTTTTTGTGGGTTGCAGCAGGAATTCTCGGCATCCTCTTTGCGCAAAAATACTTCTTTCGCGCGTTCCCGGAAGCCTCCATTAATTTTCACGTCTCGCGCGAAGAAGCGCTGGCGCGCGCGCAGAAGTTCGTCACCGGGCTGGGGGAGAACGCCAGCGGCTACCGATCCACGGTCGCTTTCGATGTGGACGAGGATGCAAAGACATACCTCGAGCGTGAACTGGGCCTGCAGAAGGCGAACCAGATCATGTCGTCAGACGTTCACGTCTGGTTCTGGAATGTGCGCTTCTTCAAGCCGCAGCAGGAGGAAGAATTCCGCGTGCGCGTGAGCCCGGGCGGACAGATCGGCGGCTACAGCCACAAAATCGAGGAATCGCGAGCCGGGCCTTCGCTGGACCGCGCCGCCGCGCAAAGCGCCGCGCAAGACTATCTGACGTCGAAGCTCGGGATTGATTTGAAAGCCTGGGATGTTCTTCCCGAAGAATCCAATTCGAACAAACGGCCGAACCGCCTGGATTGGTCGTTCACGTGGGAGAAGCATGGCTTCCGCGCGAAAGACGCGCCTTACCGGCTGCAAGTGAGCTTGCAGGGCGACCGCGTTGGCGGCAGCGAAGAGTTCCTGAAAGTGCCTGAAGCGTGGGAGCGGAGCTTTGCGCGGCTGCGCTCCGGCAACGACACGCTGGCCCTTGTTTTTACCGTGCCCTATATCGCGCTGCTGGTGATGGCGGTCTGGCTGGCGATTCGATTCACAAAACAAGGGCAGGCGTCATGGCGGGGGGCCATTCTGCTCGGCTTGATGGTTGCGGCGCTGTTGTTCCTGCAAAACCTGAACGACTGGCCACACTGGGCATCGAACTACGATACCAATCAATCTTACGGAATCTTCCTTACACGGAAGATCGTAATGGCGTTGCTTGTCTCCTTGCTTTCCGCGCTGACGATCACCCTGGTGCTGCCTTCCGCCGAGCCACTGTATCGGGCTTCTCAGCCGGGACGGTTGCGGCTGTCGCGCGCGTTCACGTTGCGCGGCCTGCGTTCGAAAGAATTTTTCTCGGCGGCAGTGGTGGGAGTATCCATGGCCGCGGCGCACATCGGCTATGTCGTGGCGTTTTATGTGCTGGCGAGCCGGTTTGGCGCCTGGGCGCCGCAGGAACTGAATTTCGATGATTCCGTGAACACCGCCTTTCCCTGGATCTCCGGCGCGGCGATCGGGCTGCTGGCATCGACGAACGAGGAATTCACCTTCCGCCTGTTTGCCATTCCCTTTTTCAAACGGATTACCGGTTCGCGGTGGATCGCGGTGATTGTTCCCGCGTTCCTCTGGAGCTTTCTGCACAGCAACTATCCGCAGGAACCGGCGTATATCCGGGGCATCGAAATCGGACTCGTGGGGATCGTCGCGGGCATCGTCATGCTGCGCTGGGGAATTCTGGCGACGCTGATCTGGCATTACACCGTGGACGCTTCGCTGGTCGGTTTGCTGTTGATGCGCTCCAACAGTTTGTACTTCAAGGTTTCGGGAGCGGTGGTGGCCGCGGCAGCGCTCGCGCCTCTGGCGTTTGCGTGCATTTCGTATCTCTCCCGCGGCGGATTCGAAACGGACGAAGACCTGCTCAATCGTGCCGAGCCCGCTCCTGAAATCGATTTCACCGCGGAACCCGCCGCCGCGACGGCGGAGACCAAATCGATTCGCTATGATGCGCTTGCTCCCGCGATGATTGCGTTCCTGGCTGTCTGCGTGCTGGTTGGTGGAGCGTTGGCCTGGCGGCTGAAGCCTCAGGCGATTGGCGACTATTTGAAACTCTCCGTGAATGCGCGCTCGGCGCGTGCGCGCGCGGACGAGGTCTTGCGGCAACGCCACCTGGATCCGAATTCCTACAGCCATGCCACTGTTCTCGCGGAAATCGCCGATCCGATCATTAATGAATATCTGCGTCAGCGCGCCAGCGTCCCCGGAGTCAATGCAATATACGCAAATCAGGTTCCCGCGGCGCTGTGGCGCGTGCGTTATTTTCGCGACAGCCAGCCTGAGGAGTTTGCGGTCATTTTGCGGCCCGGTGGTTCACTTCACTCCGTCCACCACACTCTGGCCGAAGAAACGCCAGGCGCGTCGCTGACGAAAGAAGAAGCCAAGGCGCGTGCGGAAAAATTCCTCGCGGAAGAAAAGAAGATCGATCTCAAGGCTTGGACGCTCGTCGAATCCAGCTCCGATAAGAAGCCCCACAGGATCGACCACGCCTTGACCTGGCAGCAGAATGCGCCGCTCGACGCCTTTCCAGCCTCCGCCTCCAACGCAGCCGATCACGCCTACGCGCGAATCGATGTCCTGGTCTTGGGCGACGAAGTGACGAATTACCGCACGTATATCAAAATTCCCGATGAGTGGGTGCGCAAGCAAAAGGAGGTTACACCTTCCCGCACAATCGTTAGCCTTGGAATTCCCGGGCTCTTTTTCGGCGGGCTCGGCATCACGGCGCTGATTGTATTCCTCAAGAATTTTAAGTCGGAAGCGGCGCGCGCGATACCCTGGAAACGCATTGGATTGTGGTCTCTCTGGGGACTTTGCGGCTATCTTGCGGTATTCGCGTTTGGCAGCCGCATCGCTGACTTGTTGAACCTGTACGACACTTCGAATCCGTTGAAGTTCACCTACGCCGGAATTGCCATCGCGGTGCTGTTCGGAGCTCCGCTCTATTTCAGCGGCATCGCGCTGTTGTTTGGCATGACGTGGTATTACGCCAACCGGGCGTTCGGTGAAGATCGTTTGCCGAGCTGGGCGGGGATGCCCGCGAGTTACTATCGTGACGCGCTCTGGATCGGTTTAGGGGGAGCGGCAGGTCTGCTCGGACTCGAGCGTCTCCTCGCAGTTGCGTCGACCCACTGGCCGACGGTGCATCGCTCGCTCGAGGCTTCGTTCGGTTCGGACTTTGATGCCCTGCTCCCAGGTGCCTCCATTCTCGGAGG
>Ga0209648_10005407_pt1 | contig 10932 bp, 8 predicted proteins | sample GraSoi2013_115cm_FD_185830 | JGI IMG/M metagenome (GOLD analysis project Ga0209648, IMG submission 185830) | Grasslands soil microbial communities from the Angelo Coastal Reserve, California, USA - Sample 9_17_2013_115cm (SPAdes) (version 2) | ecosystem: Environmental > Terrestrial > Soil >...
CTGAATATTTCCCGCTTTGTCCACCAGTGCAAAGCTGTCGAAACTCTCAGCGCGCTGAGATTCGGCTGCCTTGTAGCTAGCTAAAGCGACGAGCGTGAGCATGGCAAATAAGGCCCGAGCGATCATGTATCTGTTCCCCCCGCTCGCCGAATCCAAGTTTCCGCGCGCAGATCTACTAGGCACTGAACTTGCCAAACTCGACGAAATCCTGCAGCGTCCGCTAACGAATTGAATGGCAACGACTATTGATTCCATCGGTCTCAACCTTGGGAAAACTCATGCGCAATTCTCTGTCCACCCACGGTCAGCGTGGCGTTCCCTCGACACGTAAGTTGACCCGATGGCATCTTTCCTCGTTCAGAGATTTTCCCCATCGGTCGACATGTGTGGCCGTCGCCTAAAGTACGCCCACGGTCCGCGGTAAAAAATTCTGTCTCTATCCTTCTCCTGCACCATCCGGTTCGTTGAACGTTCTCAAACCAGAGAGGGTTGATACGGCAAGAACCAAACATCACGAGAACGTGAAGGAAGGCTGTAATGATTGCTCCCGGCGAAGTTCGACAAGTTGCAAGCCAAATAGAATCTCCGCTGGCTGTTCGGGAAGAGACAAAAAGTGCGACCGAAGCCAGTCTTTGCACGCTTGGATCAGAACGCGGCCACGACTCCCTTTGAGATCAACCTATCGGGCGCCCAAATGCTGGCGGGACTTGCAAGTGCCCTGTCCATCGTGGCCAAAGTGTTGTGAGCCCTCATTAAACTCTGGCTCTTTGAGCAATGAGACTTGCTTCGCTGACGAGTGGCCGTGCCACCGATAAACCAGCATCGGTTGTGCGGAAAACTCTCGATCGCAGTATTGACTGGCCCAGCTGAAATTGCCCAGTTTGGAAGCAGCCGCATTTTCCATGATTTTCCAAGTACTGGAAAATTGGGTTCTGCCTCACCGCTTCAAGATGCTGCTGTCGCCTCACGCATGCATCTGTGTTAGTATGTATCTCGCATGAGCGCACAGAGATTTGTAGGCAGTTTGGGGGCGGTTGCGCCGGAAACAGCCGCATTCTTTGACAAGGAATGCAGATCGTGCGCTGTATGCGAATCTTGCAAAGGCTTTATTTGTAAGATTTTAGGCTAAGTTGTTGATTCCACGGTTGGGGACGTAGTTCAGTTGGTTAGAACGCTGCCCTGTCGTTGGTTAGAATCCCACACTGTCACGGCCCCCAACACCTATCTACCCTACTCTTTCCTCTGTTTGCTTTGTTTCCTGCCATACATTCCCACATCTTGTGTGCATTCGAACTGGCCTCAATGCAGTTTTGACCCTTACAACGGTTTAGCAAAGGAAGCCGTCTCAGGCCCCGTTGTTCGGAATCAATAACTTACGATGGCCGAAGATGCTCGTTTTCGGGCGTTGGAGCTCTTGTTCGGAAACACTTGTTCCTTCGCGGGCGCGATTCAAGAACCCGCACGGCAACCCACGATATTCTGTGTTCTTGAAAAAATTCACCTGCTGACCGGAATACGAGCCGCGAGCGAGAGCCCTCAAATTTCCGGAGAAGTCCTGAAGCGGTTCTTATCGATTTTCAGCGACTTGATCTTCGATTCCAGCGTTGACCGCGGTATGCCCAACTTGGCCGCGGCCCCCGTGGGTCCAAACACGCGCCCACGGCTCGCTTTTAGAGCCTCCTCAATCATGTCCTTCTCTTGCTCCTCGAGTCTTCGAGGAAGCTCAATTTGGTTTTTCGATTTTGCTGTTAGAAATGGCTGTGGATCCTGTGGCAACCAGCTTTCGTCGATCGAAAAAGTCTCCGTTTCGCAAAGGATCACGGAACGCTCGATGACGTTCTGCAGTTCACGGATGTTTCCGGGCCAAGCGTATGACTGAAGCAATTCGAGTGTTTCTTGGCTGACATGTCTGATGTCCTTGCCCGCTTTTCGCGCGTAGCGCTCGATAAAATATTCCACCAGCAGAGCAATATCCTCTCTTCGCTCTCGAAGCGGAGGAATCTGGATCGGGAAAACCTGCAGGCGATAAAACAAATCACTACGGAACGATCCGCTGGCTACCGCAGCATCCAGATCACGATTCGTGGCGGCGATGACACGAACATCGACCTTGATGGACTGGGTGCCTCCTACCCGCTCGAATTCCCTTTCTTGAAGGACTCTCAAGAGCGCGACTTGAGTGTCCAGGGGCAGTTCGCCCACTTCGTCCAGGAAAATTGTTCCGCCGTCGGCTAGCTCGAAGCGGCCGAGTCGGCGCTGCATGGCTCCGGTGAAAGCGCCCTTCTCATGGCCAAATAACTCCGATGAAATCAGCGTCGGGGCAAATGCCGCACAGTTGACACTGATGAAGGCGTGCTCCGACCGCTGGGAGCGTTTGTGGACGGCGCGAGCAATGAGCTCCTTGCCGGTGCCGGTCGCCCCCGTAATCAAGACCGTAGAATCCGTTGGAGCGACTTTGGCAGTCTGGGAAAGAACAGCCTTTAGCGGCTTCGACGTTCCCACAATTTCGTCGAACATCGAGGCCCTGTCGATTTCTTCACGGAGCGCGACGTTTTCATGTTGCAGTCTTTCCTCGGCTCTCTTGCGATCTTCGATATCGGTCCCGGTGACGTACCAGCGGGTAATCTGTCCGTGTTCGTCACGCAATGGGTTATAACGATACAGGAACCACCGGCAGAGGCCCTCCTTCCCTGCCGTTCTTGCTTCGATTTCAAACGGGTTATTCGCCGAAAGCCCACGTTCGCGAACCGCTCGCATCCTCTCGATATCATCGGGATGGATTACTCGAGCAATTACGTCCACTGACCGATACTCGTCAATAGTCAGACCGGAGTATTCTCTAGCCACACGGTTTGCGTAAGTGATCTTGCCGTTTGGCGACAGAACCGTAATGATGTGGCGAACGAAATCAACAAGCTGTCGAAGTTCTTCCTCGGCGTGTTTGCGCTCGGTAATGTCCATGGAGCTACCCACGAACTGGACGAGTTCTCCTGCTGTGCTCAAGACGGGATGGCCCACCGTTTGCACCCACTTGATCGTTCCGTCAGGCAGCAGAATTCGACACTGTACGTCGTAATCCGACTTCTCTTGAATTGCACGTTCGATTGTTCCCTGCCACTCGCCTCGATCTTCGAGATGTACCCGCTGCAGCTGTGCTTCCCACCGTGGCATCCCTAGTCTCGGATCAAATCCGTATATGCGGTACCATTCCTGTGAAAGATGCAGCGCGTCTCCTCCTGCTACCTGCCAGACCCAACTGCCCATGTGCGCAAGCCGCTGCGCTTCTGCGAGATACGCTTCACTGCTTTGTATCTGCCGATAAAGCTCTCGCAGTTTGGCGGTTGTTTCATTGAAGACAGCCCCGAGGTGAGCGAGTTCATCATTCCCGCTGATCGTCACTTGGTGTTGGAACTCACCCCGCGCCAATGCTTCTGAACCTTCCACCAAGCGCTCAAGTGGCCGTTTAATGCTGCGCGTAATGGCCAAGCCCACAGCAGCGGCAATTAACAACGTGACGATAGCCGTTATCGGCACAATCAGGAGAACTTGCCCTTGTACGCGCTTTACGTTCTGCACCGTCTGTGCCCGCTCTTCTCCAACGTCGGAGTCGACTTTCTGGACTAGCCTCAGGGTCAGGGATTCAAGTGGCTGTACTTGGTTTGCCAGGCGAAGTCGAACGCCCCTCCAGTCGCCCGCCGCAGCCAAAGAGGTGATGGCCTCAAGCTGCGCTGGCAGGGCAATCTGAATGGTTAAGAGTGTTTCCACGATTATCGGATCTTGTTGGAGGTCGGAAGGCAAGTGACTGAGCGAGGCCCTTGCGCGCTGCGTGTCCTCCAGGACTGCAGTACGAAGAGAACCGGCTTCTGCCGCCATTCGGGCGGCGTCTTCGGACTCCGCGAGAGCTTCTAGTCTGTCGTAAAATGCCAAAAGACCGGTATAAACACGTAACACTGCAACTAGCTTCTGATCGATACCGTTCAGACGCTCTGCCTGCGCACGGACAAGGTGGAATTGCCAAAGGACGACCGCGTCAGCCCCAAGCATCAACAGAATTATGAACACGAAGCAGAGTATCAAACGGGGAGCAATGTTAAGCTGATCGGCACGAAAGAGTTTCTTTAATTGGGGTTCTGCCCTTTCCGTCCCGGTGTGACGCTGCATTGATTGTTCCTATTCGGCATTGCTCGCCTCGAGCTCAGACCACGGCCCTCCCCATTGGCACACGAAGCAGACGCCGGGCGGGGAGAGACTGAGGGGCCGGCTCAGAACTTCCCTTCGGGGGTGGTGTTCCCCCTGGGAGGCGGTCCCTTCTTGAACCCGGTGATGCGAATCAACTCCTTCTCCAGTGCTGCTACAGCTCGCGGTGCGGTCACCTCTCCAGTCAATACGGAATGCACAGCATGCATGTATGCATGGGTTACGTCCTCGTATTTCTTGTCAGTGGCGTTAGAAGGTCGTGAAACCACATTGTTAGCCAACGCATGGGTCAAAAGGGCAAAATCAGGATTCGCCTCAGATCCCAGAAGTGCCTCATGGAGTTTCGGTTCAGTGGTCGGGCCTGTGAGCACTCGAGACCGCTTTACCCGTACGTCTCTACTGATGAGGTATCGGACCAGGTCTAAGGCTTCCCGGGGATGAGTCGAGAATCGGGAAACCGCCAATCCGGCCCCCCCCAGAGTTCCCACCCGGCCCGCTTTACCCGCAGGCAGCAAGGTTACATCGAATTTATCTCGGATTGGCACTCCCGCCTCCCGGCTCCCAGCGTAGGCCACCGTCCAACCCCGCATGAAAGCCGCATCGCCTGCAACCCAAACATTCTGAGCATCCCATTCCTTGAATGCCACCACACTGGGCGGTGAAATTGAACCCACCCAACGCGCTGCCCTTTGCCACGCGCGGACCGTCTCCGCGTTGTTCACGCTTATCGCCTTATTTTTCTCAATTATCTGTCCACCGCCTTCCGAGGCTTGCCATTCCAAAGCGTCACAAGTCAAGGCTTCGGAGTCCGCCCCTTGCCACACAAAGCCCCAAAACTCTTTCCTACCCTTGGCTCGTTCGCCCGCCTGAATCCGCGCCGCCATGGTTCCCAACTCATCCCAGGTCCTGGGCGGTGCGCGATATCCATACTGCTGCAGAAGGTCGGTGCGATAATACAAGAGCCCGAGCTCGACGCGATACGGCACGGCTACCAACTTGTCGTCCACGGTGTAGGCAGCGACTACCGGTGGAAAGTCCTCGGAGATCTCGTTAGCGAAATATGGCTTGAGATCTATCAAATCTTCGTTCAGGACCCCCGCCCAAATCGCGTCGATTCCGTATAGGTCAGGACCCGAGGCGCCTGTTTTCAATAGCTCTTGCCACAAAGCCAGCTGTTCATCTGTCGACTCCGGCGACGGAAGTAGGTTAACCAGGATTCCTGTTTCCCGAGTAAAATCTTGTAGCTCCTTCTGGTACTCCTCGAGATATGGTTTGCTTACAGACTCCCGATCCAGAAGAACCAAAGTAACCGGTGCATGAACAGCTGGCCGTGTGCAACCTTCCAGAAGCATAAGAAGCGATGCAATGCAAACGCCGGTTCTCATCTCACCGGACTTCGACCATTTAGCCCATAGACCGCGAATTCCCCATGCGACCACTCCCTGAATTATCGTCAGCATTTCGAATGCGCTCCTTGACCGGACCGAGGATTTAGTCCAGGAGAAGAATTTTTATATGACAGCCATGGGCTGTGAAGAAGAAAAGATCTGGATTATCATGAGTATGCTTTCATCTCGGGTTGTTCTGGCGTCGCTGCCTGACCGAATATCGGACGAGAGCTCTCAAGTTGCCGGAGAAGGCTTGAAGTGATTCTTGTCGATTTTCAGTGACCGAATCTTCGATTCCAGCGTGGACCGCGCTATGCCCAACTTGGCCGCGGCCCCCGTGGGTCCGAACACGCGCCCGCCGCTTTCTTTCAGGGCGGCCCCAATAATGTCCATCTCTTCCGCTTGGAGTCTTCCGGAGAGCTCAATTTGGTTTCTCGGTTCTGTCAGAAACGGCTGCTGTGGTAACCAGCTTTCGTCGATCGAAAAAATCTCTGTTTCGCAAAGTATTACCGATCGCTCGATGACGTTTTGGAGTTCCCGGATGTTTCCCGGCCAATAATATCGGCGCAGGGCATCCATCGTCGCGGACGAGATGGTATCAATCACCTTGTTCATACGCCTGGCGAACTGCTGTGTGAAATGCCACACCAGGAGCGGAATGTCGTCCTTCCGTTCTCGGAGGGGTGGCACCTCGACGGGAAAGACGTTTAGGCGATAAAAGAGGTCCGCGCGGAAGGTCCCGTTGGCCATGGCTGTCTTCAAATCACGATTCGTGGCAGCGATGACGCGAACGTCTACTCGAATTGGTCGTCCTCCCCCAACTCGCTCGAACTCCCGTTCCTGTAGCACCCTCAATAACGCGACCTGGGTGTCGGGTAGAAGTTCGCCCACTTCGTCCAGGAAAATCGTCCCCCCATCCGCCAGTTCGAAACGGCCAAGCCGGCGCTGCATCGCTCCAGTGAACGCGCCCTTCTCGTGACCGAAGAGCTCCGAAGGAATCAGTGATGGTGGCAGCGCGGCACAGTTCACGCTTACGAAGGCTCGCCCGGATCTTTGAGACTTCTTGTGGATTGAGTGCGCGATGAGCTCCTTGCCTGTACCTGTCTCGCCGTAAATCAGCACGGTTGAATCGGTCGGCGCTACGGTTCCTACTTGCTTGAGGAGCCCGCGCAGGGAAGCACTGTTTCCTATGATCCCGCCGAAATTCATTTCTGAGCGGGTTTCGTCTTCCAGGTAAATCTTTTCTTGAGTGAGCTTGCCATTGAATTGATCCCGAGGTTGCCGATTGAACGTGTGATATCGGCCGAAGCAGCGCCGGATGGCGCTCAGGAGCTCTTCTTTCTCGAACGGTTTCGTCAAAAAGTCAGCTGCACCGGCTTGGATCGCCCGGACAGTCATTGGGATGTCGCCATAACCCGTCAGGAATATAATCGGGAGATTAGCTCCGGATCTCACAAGCTCCTGTTGCACGTCGAGTCCGCTCAGCCCGGGGAGCTGGACATCTAGCACCAAACAACTCGGTATCTCAGGTCGCTGGAGAGCCAAAAACTCTTGCCCTGATGCGAGGGCTCTTGCCTCCAGCCCGGCAGATCGAATCAGACTTACCACCCCTTCCCGCACGGACACATCATCGTCCACCACGTAAACAAGACCACCGGTGTCGCTCATAACTAGTTGCTCCCTCTTCACCCCTATCGTTTTGAATCCGGTTTAGAAAGGTTTCTATCTGTCGCCTGACAGCGACATAGACATCATGGCCCGTCGTTCTGTTGCAACGCCAAGTGTACGGCATTGAGCAAAGCTTCGCGGCGTACTGGCTTGCGGAGAAAATCCACTGCGCCGCCCTTCAATGCCCGCTGGCGCGTGGCCTCATCATCGCGGGCTGTCATGAAGACCACTGGAGTTCGGTGATTCGAAACGGTGGCGGTCAGCTGACTCTGGAGTTCGAGTCCGCTTATCCCCGGCAAGCCTACGTCGAGAATGAGACATGCTATGTCGTCGCGATGAGCGAGCGATAGGAATTCCTCGGCTGAGGCAAAGCCCTGGGTCGCGAAGCCAGCGGATCTCATCAGGCTTATCAGGCCTTCACGCACTAAAGGGTCGTCATCGACGATTGAGATCAAGTGGCTTACGGAGTGCATTCCCATTTCAGTATCCCAAACTCTTGCCTTAGAAGTTTCAGTCCGGGCGTGATGCTAGCAGCTCGTAAACTGGAAGGGTATCCTGCTTTGGGAGGAGTCGACTACTCTCGTGGAGGGACGCTCCGCAGTCTGTCACTGATATGGACCAATTCGGCCAAAGACCCTGCGCGCATCTTTTCCATTATATGTGCGCGGTGAGTCTTTACGGTCAATTCGCTGATGCCGAGTTCGGCAGCGATCTGTTTGTTGAGCAGGCCGGTGACAACCATACCCAGAACTTCCCGCTCCCTGGGACTCAGCGTGTCAAAGCACTTCCGAAGTTCTGCTATTTCCGCCCGCTCCTGGCGAGCGGCGCGGTCGCGGGCGATCGCTCCCTGAACCGCCTCCAGCAAATTCTGGCCACGGAAAGGCTTGGTCAGAAACTCCACCGCGCCTGCCTTCATGGCCTCTACCGTCATGGGAATGTCGCCATAGCCCGTGATGAAGATGATGGGGATGTGAATGCCCGATTCGTGCAGTTCGCGCTGAAGATCCAATCCGCTGAGGTCCGGAAGCCGAACGTCCAGAACCAAGCAGGCTGGCGCATCCGGCCGTTTACTACGAAGAAAATCCAGGGCAGACCCGAATGTCAGCACTCGAAGACCCACCGATCCAATGAGGCTTCGGACTCCACTACGGATTAACGGATCGTCATCGATCACGAAGACAGTGGGAGGATCATCCTTCATTGCACGCTTTCGATGTGCGCTGGCAACGTGTATTGAAAGGTCGCACCGTGGGAAGGGTTTGGTTCTACCCACAGGCGTCCACCATGCGCCTCGATAATGGAGCGGCTGATAGCTAACCCCATGCCTGTTCCCTGCAGTTTCGTCGTGTAGAACGGTTCAAAAATCCTGCCGATGACCTGCGGGTCTATTCCGGCTCCAGAGTCTGCGACGGCAACAACGATTTGATTCGGTTCATATCTTGCCGACCGTATCCGTAACTGCAGTGCCCGGTCTTGGACACCGCTCATGGCTTCTATCCCGTTCTTCACCAGATTGAGCACCACTTGCTGTAGCTGAACGCGATCACCAAGCACGGGCGGCAACTGGGAGCCAAGTTCCGTCTGCAAGGAGACATTATTCCTCAACGTCTCACTCCGGATCAGGCTGAGAGTCTCTTCGATCACTTCGTTGACGTTCACCCTCATCCTTTCCGGAGCGGTCTTCTTGAAGAGGGCCTGAATTCGGCCGATTATATCGCTCGCCCGAGTTGCCGCCTCAATCGTGCGATCTGCCGCGGCACGCGCCTCATCAAGATTTGGTGGCTGGTTTGAGAGCCATGCCAGGCAGGCATCACTGTTAGTGATGGCCCCGGCGAGTGGCTGCTTGAGTTCGTGGGCAATCGAGGCCGACAGCTCGCCCATCGCCGTCAGCCGGGTAACGCGCGCGAGCTCCACCTGCGCCTCTCGCAACGCTTCCGAGGCCTTCATCAGTTCGCTGGTCCGTTCGACGACGCGTCGTTCGAGTTCCTCATTGTGGCCCTTGAGTTCGGCTTTGGCTCGCTTGAGCGTGGCGGTCTCAAGAACGTCCCAATTGCCGTGTCGCCTTGCGAGCACAAACTGGTGTGTACGCACCACATCCAGGATTTGAGGAGCCCCGCACGCCGCAAGTGGGTACGTGCACAGCACCGCGAGGCGCTGATTCCCGATAACCTCATTGAGACCATCTTCATAATCGCAAAAGTGCGTCCATTCCTTCTTTGAGAGCCAGGTCGTATCCCCGGTTATTCTCATGCCCGGGTAACCTCTGGCCGATAGGCTAGCGAGTTTTTCATACCAACTGGCTGTCAGTGTTTTGCCGTCAAATGCACCACCCGGCAGAAACCAGTCTCGGGCTGCCACAATTTCTAAACGGGAACCCGCGAAGTGTCGATCAAGATCAGGCACCGCATTTTTTAGTGCGGCTCTGGCTTCATCGATCGTCAGGGGTTCGGCAACGATCCAGAGACAGTACTCATCTCTTTCCAAACCCGACTTGCAATACGAAATCAACGTGTCGAGAAGATCCTGTTTCGTCTCGTAGAAAAGACAGAAGTGGGCTCCCCAGGCCGCCACGTCGCCAACGACATCGACACTGGCCATCCGTGCTTCGGTTGCCATGACGTCACCTCCTAATCTTGAACGTGAATTCTAACGCTTTGGTGCACTTTCGGATTCAGAGAGCCTGTACCTGTCAGGCTCGCCGTTTGCAAGTACGAGGCCGACGAATCACATCCAGTTACCTTCTTTCCTGTCAAAGAGCGAGCCCCGCACGGCTAGATCTTCTTGCTTGGGATAGGAGGAGATTTGCAGCGAAGAATCGCGCGTGGGCAGGTCGGCAATAAGAAAACTCACCTGCGCCATGGGTGTGCCTCGTGGGGATCGCGCAGACTTGAAGTCTTACGAGTCAGGCTTATAGCGCAGGCATATCAGGTTTGTCAAGCGCCTAATCATTTTGCGACGTACTAGGGTTTGTTACCGCGTGGCTGCCTGACGGAATATCCGAGGTGAGCCCTCAAGTTCCCGGCTGAGTCCTGAACCGGTTCTTATCGATTTTCAGCGACCGAATCTTCGATTCCAACGTGGACCGCGGGATGCCCAACTTGGCCGCAGCCCCCGTGGGTCCAAATATCCGACCGCGACTTTCTTTCAGGGCGGCCTCGATCATGTCCTTCTCTTGCACGAGGAGTCTCCGAGGGAGCTCAACTTGCTGTTTCGACTCTGGTGTCAGAGGCGGCGGCTGCGGTAACCAGTTTTCGTCGATCGAGAAAATCTCTGTTTCGCAAAGTATCACCGAACGCTCGATGACGTTCTGCAGTTCGCGAATGTTTCCCGGCCAAGGATAAGACTGAAGCAATTCGAGCGTCTTCTTGCTGACACGCTTTATGTTCTTGCCAGCTTTTCTCGCATAGCGATCGATAAAGTATTCGACCAGCAAAGGGATGTCCTCTCTTCGCTCTCGCAGAGAAGGTATGTCAATCGGGAAAACGTACAGCCGATAAAACAAATCACTACGAAAGGACCCAGCGCTGATGGCAGCCTGCAAGTCACGGTTGGTGGCAGCGATCACCCGGACGTCAGCGCGGATTTGACGAGTGCCGCCGACACGCTCAAACTCGTGCTCCTGCAAAACACGAAGCAGAGCAATCTGAGTCTCAACTGGAAGCTCTCCGACTTCGTCGAG
>Ga0209648_10005409_pt1 | contig 10929 bp, 9 predicted proteins | sample GraSoi2013_115cm_FD_185830 | JGI IMG/M metagenome (GOLD analysis project Ga0209648, IMG submission 185830) | Grasslands soil microbial communities from the Angelo Coastal Reserve, California, USA - Sample 9_17_2013_115cm (SPAdes) (version 2) | ecosystem: Environmental > Terrestrial > Soil >...
AAAAACCGTGGCGTCCAGGCGGCCGTCGCTGTTGCGGGCGTAGCGAGGCACCTCGCCGTAGCGCGTATACCCGAGCGATTCGCACATCTTGTCGGCATCTCCGCCTTTGCGCGTATCCATGAGCAGGAGGGTTCTACCGATTTGCCGCGCAGTGGATTCCACTTCGGCCATGAGAGCTTTCGCCAGCCCGCGCCGGCGCGCGCCGCGATGGACGAACAACTTGATCACCTCGGCGCGATGATTCCCGTTGGCTCGCGGCTCCAGATCAAGCTGCACCGATCCCTGGACGAGATCTCCTTCCATGGCGGCCAGTAACAAACGCCGTCCCGTGCGCATGGCGGCGATCACGTCGAGCCAATAAGCGAGCGCGTCCGCGCCCCTGATGGGCGGCATGAACCCGATCGAGGCTCCGCTGTCGACGGCATCGATCAACAACTCAGCCAACTGGTCAATATCACGCTCTGCCTGCTCCGGCGTGAAGGAAACGATCGTCACCGCTTCCCGAGATTTTCGTACCACTTCAGGTTTCCGGTTGAAGAGCCGATGCAGACGATGTCCAGCCGCCCGTCCCCATTGATGTCCGCCGACGTGCAGCCCGAGCCGGCCATGCCGCCGTGGTCGATGATCTGGTGGTTCCACTTTTGGCCCCGATCGTCTTGCGCGTAGAAGACGTGTACGCTCGCGCCCTTGCCGCGATCGCCGGCCGCGATATCGTCCAGGCCGTCGCCATTGAAATCGCCGACCACCACCTCGTGTCCTTCCACCAGATCGGAAAAAATCACGTTGCGATTCCACTTGTGCGCGCTGTCTTCGGTGTACACCACCACTTCATTGCCATGCCACGGCTCGACCGCCGCGAGGAACCGGCGCTTGTTCAGGTGCCCCACCTGGACGTCGCTCGTCCCCGCTCTGGGCGCCGGCTCCTCATGTCCTTTGGCGAGCAGCTTGTTTTTCCAGTGGACGTTGTCACCGCTTCCGCGCGCTTCGTGAAGCGTGATGCCTTCGAAGCTGGCGGTGAGGAGCTGTTCGCGCTTTCCGCCGTTCCAGTGCACTACCCGCACGCGATGCAGCACGCCACTGATCTGGTCGTCGATGACGCGGCGCTTCCAGTCGCTGGTGCGATAGTACACGAGCGGCACTTTATCCTCGTAACGCGGAGCCAGCGCTTTGGGGCCGATCAGCGGGGCATTGATCAGCTCCGGCTTGCCGTCGCCATCGATATCGGCCCAGGCAACGTGATGCGAGGTCGTCAGAGTATCTATCTTGGTAGCCTTCCACAATCCGCGGGGATCGCCCTGATGACGCAGCAGCCACACCAGGCCTTCGCTCTTAGCGGCCACCATGCTGAAGCCGCTCTCGACCGCAATCACCGGAATGCCGTCGCCATCGATGTCGGCGGCTGCCATGTTGACGAGGCCGCTCATATCTTTGACAAGCACGTGGCGCTCCCAGGTGGGGTTCTCATACCAGGCCAGCTCGGTAGACCGCTGGGTCAGGCCGATGACATCCGGCTTGCCATCCTTGTTGATGTCGGTGACGAGCAGCGAGTAGCCGCCCGGAATGTTGGCTTCGATGACGTGCTCTCGAAACTCGACCGGGCCCGCCGGAGCGGCGGCGAAGGCAAGGCACACTGCGAAAAGGAACAGAAAGCTTTCGCGCATGGCCAACAGCATATCAATGTTTCAGAGGTACTTTGCAAAAGAAAACCGGGCGATGTTTAAATCGCCCGGTCGAGTGTTTCGAATTTTCAGCGCCGCCAGATGGATTGGCCACCTGGCGGCGTAAAGCGCTATCTGACGAACACGTGGATGGTAACGCTTACCGCAGTGCCGCCTGGGCCATACGCGGTCAGCGTGTAATCTGTATTCGTGTTCGGATTCACGGTGAGGGTCCCGTTCGCCGGTAGGTTCTGAGCGTTGGCCCCGCCGGCGATATTGCCGGTGATGGTGACCGAGGTCGCGCCGGTTGTGAACCAGGTGAGAACCACTGGACTGCCAGCGGCAGTCGAGTACTCAGGACTCGACGTGAACGAGAGTACCTTGATGCTGCCGCCCACGGTAATGGTCGCTTGAGCGGTTGATACGCCGTTGCCGTTTCGGGCAGTCAGGACGTAGGTGGTCGTGGTGGTCGGGGTGACGGTGACGCAGGCAGAATTATTCTGCGTTCCTACTCCCGGAGCGATAGTGATGGTAGTGGCGTTTTCGACAACCCAGCAGAGTTGAGAGCTTTCGCCGGGGTTGATCGAAGTCGGTGTCCCCGAGAAGGATACAATCCTCGGTAACTGACCGTTGCTCACGGTTACGACAACCGAAGCGCTGACGGATCTACCGTCATTGGCAGCTGCCGTGAGAGTGTAGGTGGTGGTCTGGGTCGGGGAGACCGACGTGCTGCCGCTGAGCGCGAGAGTGCCGCTGACACCGGTTATGGTGACGGTATTGGCTCCCTCGGTCGTCCACGACAACATGGAAGACTCGCCGGATATGATGTTGGTCGGGACGGCTTCGAACCGGATGATTCTCGGATCGGAGGCGCCTGGAGCCCTGACGGTTACGGTAGCTTGAGCCGTCTGGGTCGCAAGTCCCGGCGCGGACGCCGTGAGAGTGTATGTGGTGGTAGCGGCGGGCGTTACAGTCTTGACGCCTTGCGGCAGCACCGTGCCCACAGTGGGCGTGATGGTGATAGTCGTCGCGCCCTGCACATTCCAGAAGAGCTGCGAGCTGCCGCCGGCGGCTATGCTTTCCGGCGACGCGCTGAACTCGACGATGATGATGCCCGGAGTGCGGGTAGTGGTAACGGTAGTGCTCGCGCTGCTCATCAAACCGAAAGGATCCCTCACGGTCAACCGGAATCCGTACGACTGGTTAGCAGCAGCGGTGAAGGTGGCAATCGCCGCGTTGGCGCCGCTGATAGCGACGGTCGGGCCATAGACCTGGGTCCACTGATAGGTGAGTGGTAGGCCATCCGGAGAGTAGGATGCCGAGCCGTTGAGGGTGATAGTACCGGGCGGAACGCCAATCTGGCTCGGTCCGGCGTCGGCCACCGGCGGGCTGTGCCCGACTTGACGCGTCAGCAACTGGTACCTGACGCGCGGAACATCAACCGGAACCGGGTGCCTGACATCGCCGTATTCTTTGGGACGCAGCCAGTTTCCAAATTGCAGTCCGAAGACAACGCGGCCGCTGTTATCGGCGGTAATCAGCGTCTCATTCAAGCCCGCTTCAAGGGTGGCCGCCACGTGAGCGCTAAGAGGCTGGACCAGGCGGACCATGCCGCCGGGCTTTCCAGTTCCCAGCCCATTCGAGGCGTTTCCGCCATGCAGCCGCAGATATCCGATGTTCCCCTCGGCATACGCATCGCCCCACAAGCCGAACAGTGCGCTGCCGCCGACCTGATCCACAACCTGGGCATAAGTCATCAGGAAGGAGGACGGACCGAGCGTCGTATGATTTAGGTCCGCCGTGTTGATAAAGCCTTTGGTGCCGAAAGCGCCGATGCGGCCGCGCCTGAACACGTAATCGATTGTTGCGGCGCCCTGAGCCAGTGCGCCACCGGTTTGGTACTGCGCAATATTGAGGTACTTGAAGCTTGAGAATAGACCGACCTGGAGGTTTTCCATCCGGCGGACCAAACCGATATCGAACTGGCCTTCCTGCCGCCCTTCGACCCGGCTTGCGCCTCCTCCGTGGTACATGAATTCGCCCTGGGCCTGAAAGGCATTTTGCTCACCGAATGGAGCAAAGAAACGGCCAGTGCCAGTGAACGTCAAGCCGCCGTAGGTGGTGGGGCCGGCGTTGATGGCCACTGTCGTGTACTTCTTATGTTCGGGTGGCGGGGCGGCCGCGACAACGGGCGGAGGCGGCGGAGGCGGCAGAGGCGCCTGCGGCTCCGGCCTGTTCTTGAGCGCAGCCACGTCGGACTTCAAGCGGTCGTTCTCCGCCTTGAGGTCGCGAATCGCAGCCAGAATGTCATCGAGTTTGTCTAGTTTCTTAAGAATCTGATTGCAGCAGTCTTCGAGTCTCTTCAAGCGGTCGTCGAGGGTATTCACCACCTCGGGTCCGCTGCCTGCCGCGATAATATTGCCATTGGCGTCGGTAACGGTAAGCACGACGCGCCGGTTAATGAAGCGGCCTTCTTTGGTTGTATTGGGAACTTCGGGAACGCGCTTGCCTTGCCCGCTAACCGAGAGCTGTCCGGCCCCGGCGCCATATTTGGTCAAGAAAGCTTTCACTTCATTGGCGCGCGCCAAGGCGAGTTTCTCGTTATAGGGTACGGATCCGACGTAATCCGTATGACCTTCAACCTTGATTTTGTAATCTTTATGCTGCTGCAGTAACTCCGCTATCCGCAACAAGGTGGGATATCCATCGGAAAGGATCGCCGAGTTGAACTCGAAATTGATCTCCTCCCAGTCATCCTTGGTTGCCTTTGTCTGTAAGCCTTGCGCAAAGAGACACGAGGCGAACAGGCCAGCTGTCATCACGGACGCTATCTGTCTACCAAACATCGACTAACCCTCCAAGTTGAAGCAAAATGAACTGAAGTTCTACTAGGGCCCCTGGGCGGGATAGGACGGCCTACCTCGCCCAACTATAATCAAGCATACTACCAATTGTAAAAAGTAACAAAAGATTTTGCGTACTAGGATTGTGCGACAATGAAAGCCGGCTTGCCGGGCGGGTGGTCGCTCCTGACAACAGGGAGAGGAAAGTCCGGTCTCCATAGGACAGCGTGCCGGCTAACGGCCGGGGGGATCCGCTCAAAGCGTTTCTCACGGAAAGTGCAACAGAAAATATACCGCCTCTCGCGAGGTAAGGGTGAAATGGTGCGGTAAGAGCGCACCGCGGCCGGAGCGATCCGGCTGGCAAGGCAAACCCCACGTGGAGCAAGACCAAATAGGGGAGGAGGAGCGGTCCGCTCCGTTTTACTCCCGGGTAGGTCGCTAGAGCCCGGCAGTAATGTCTGGCCAAGATGAATGACTGCCACCCGCAAGGGCACAGAAACCGGCTTACAGCCCGGCAAGCTGAATTTAACGACATAAATAGAGTCGCGGAGTCTAGTTACCCGCGAACGAAGCGGCTTCGTGGGTGAGACGCTCTAATTCGGAAAAACGTTCACAAAAATACGGAGATAACCGTAAAAGGTTATGCGGCGCGGGGATTCCAGGGCTCGGCCTAATTCATTTCGACGGTGGGGGAAATGCGTCTCATCACGGATTTAACCACCCCGGAATAGGCTGCGTTTGGATTGTAAACGCGAAGTATCTCGTCGACGTCCTTGTCTCGGTAGAGTTTAGAATTGCCGAGGCGCGCGGCCACATTATGGATACCGGCGCGGATCGAGACAAAGGCGGCTTTGCCGCCATCCCACCCAAACAGGTTGTTGTTTCGGGCTTCCCGGCCGCCGCCGGATTCCACGATCGAGATGCTGGGCAGCAGACGCCAGTCCAGATTATTCTGGTCCGCCACATGCAAAAACTCCGCGGAAAAATGCTGAGCCGGACAATCGCTCCGCTGAAAAAACCTATCAAGGCTGGCAAGCCGTGGATCGTTCCGGTACTGCGTCGCCGTATCGGGTACGTCGGCCTTAGTGACCGAAATGGGACTGGAAAGCATGCCCGCGAAAACCAAACCGCTGGAGAGTATCTTTTTCATAAGTAATACGTCGCCTCCGTAGATAAAGCCAGAGTCCGTACTTCCGAAAAAAGGATCCCGAAGGTTCCCGAGTCAGGAGCGGGATCGAATGATACTGTGTGCCGGCAGGAGAAAGATCAAAATACCGTACCAGGATAGCATGGAACCGCAAATGTCTGCTTACGCCCATCCTCCCGGCGCGGAGGTTGATTTCGCAGGTTTCCGCCGGAGCGGGCGATTCAGAAATTCCAGGAAGGGGTTCATCGCTTGAAATCGGATGACAAGCTCGCGATATAACTTCGGGGTGGCGGCGAGCGATGACTGCAGGGTTCCAAAGAGCAGGAACTGTTTCATGTGCAGCAGATCATGGGCGGGATGATCGGCAGGGAAGCCCTTCGGCCCGCGCGACAAGCTTTCGCCGGCGAGCTCTCCGAACAGTCGCCGCACCATGCGCGCCGCGGCGATTCGCCGGAATTCTGAAGGGCAAGCCGCTCAAGTCTCCGCCAATTGGCGGTTTCTCCGAATTCTCGCGCAGAGCCCTTTTGTGAAAGCTTCGATCAAATTCGAGGCCATAACTGGCTCGCTGTCGGGGAATGTCACCTCGCGCATCACTCTTGCGACTACCGAGCGGGCAGGTGGCATCGTAAACTGGCTTTCGCGCGCCTCGCGGTCATGGTCGAATCGTTGGTGGTTGGCTGGCAGGAGTCGGCCCGGTTAGGTGACGTATCCGAATTGAACCCGTTCAGTCTGGCGACCTCCATGCCCGAACATTCATAAAGCCTCACTCTTGAGTCCGAACTGCTTGCGAAGGCTCTATGAAATTCCACGACGAGCGGTCTCGCAAAAAAGATAGCTAGCGGGTGTGCGGTCACTCAGGCACAATCCGCTTTCTGACCGGCTAAACTGACTGACTCGCGTATACGGCCCTCCAGCTAGGCGACCAATTCGGTCCCTACGAAATCCTGCGAGTTGGACGATCTACAGTTGGCGACCTGTGATAGACTGACTGGAGACCGAGAGTCAAAATGGAAATTCCGGTTTAGTAGCGCCGGAGTATCGTATTCTCGCGGCCGAAGAGGAGAAAAACATGGCCATCTATTCCGTAGGAACCTTTAGGAAATCCGCTTTTGCAGTTGTGCTGGTGGCGAGCCTGTCAGCGCTGAACGCGGCAGCGCAGATTCAGAATCCAATTCAGGCTGCGAAGGACGCGTACAACAAAGCCAAGCAACAACAGCAGCAACAGCAGAATCAGAAGCCGCAGCAGTCTGCTCCGCAGGGCCAAGCAACGCAGTCGACCAATGCGCCGGTTCAATCAGGCGCTACGGCGGCCGATGCGCCAGCCGCGAACGGCGATTGCTGCAGCCCGGAAGCACTGAAGAAAATCGCCTCCTCCTCCCAGTTTGTGGACATCGTTGGCATCAAACTGGGCATGACTCCAGGACAGGCTATGGCCGCCATCAAAGCCTACAAATCCACCTTTAAAATCGAGGTCCTCAACACGAGATTGTTTCATCCCGGCTCGGAGCAGTTTCTCCGCGTGCCGCGTTACATTTCCGCTCAGGAGCCAAACAGCGGGAAGGGCTACGAATGGATCACTGTGGAGTTCACCCAACCGCCCAGCCCGCCGCTGGTCTCTCAAATTCAGCGTTATGTGGGGTTTCCGCCTGGCCAGCCGGTGATGGCGTCAACCCTGTTGGAATCTTTGCGCAAAAAGTATGGGCAATACAACTTCTCTGACAAAGGACCCCTGACCTGGATTTATGACCTCAGTGGGAAGTTGCCTGCCCGGGTGGTTAACACCGCCGCGCCCTGCACCGCCGTTGACGGGGAAAACGGGGAGCTGCCCAGAGGATCCGGTGGGCCGGGGGACTACGGACAGATCAGCTTGGATACTACAAAGCCAGAAACGTTGCCGCGCCAAATAAATAGCCCGGCCTGCGTGCCCTATGTAGCTTTCGTCGCTAGAGGTGTCGCAGAAGAAACCCCGCCGAACTCGCAACTCAGTCAGCTAACGACGACCCTTCTAAGCGGGTCGCTCGTTTACAACTCTGGGCGGGCTACTTACAACTGGCTGAAGGCCGAAGCCGATGCCAAGGCCAAAGAACTAGAGGATGCCGCCAAAGCGCGCAAAGGGCCCAAGTTGTAGGTTAATCCCGATTCATCATGTAGAAGGAGGATCTTTCCATGTTTCGCAGGCGGACCGTTTTCCCGGCAGCTATTCTTCTGATCGCTTTCGTCGCCGGCGCCTTCCCGGCGCCAGCGCAGAATCTTCCCCCAACTCCGCGCACTCCAGATTTGCTGGGTATCTACCCGGGCATGCCGGCGTCGGCCGCGCGCGCTTTGCTGCAAAAGCGCTCGTCCACGGTGAACGTAACAAGTGCTTCGCCGGCGGATTCAGGATTTGGGCTCAGCATCACCGATCCTAAGAATCCAGAAGGGACCTATGTTTACCTGACCCGAGCGCCCAATGATCCGCCGACGGTATGGCTGATTACGCGATCTCAAAGGTATAACTCGGGTGCAGGCGGCCCCCCTCTGATGCTGAACACCGTGCTTACGGCTTTGCGCGAAAAATATGGAAAGGAGACATTCACCCGCGATCAAGGCGGGGGCGGCCTCTATGTGTACTGGCTATTCGATCAGGGAGGCAAGCTGCTGGTGACCGCCGACCAAACGCTGCAAGGCTGCAACAGCGGTCAGTTCAGTCTCTATATGAGCAACGGCTTACCACAGGCCCCAACCCAAGTCGAACAAGCCTGTTTCAAATCCTATTTTGGCGTCAAAGCAAGTTTTAATCAGGGTGCCAACGAAATTCTCAACAACTACACCGTCGACCTGGTCAACTTGCCCTACGCATATAGGGCTGCCATGAACACGGACAACGTGAAAAAAGCAGCCGATCAGAAGGCTCAGCAGGACCTGATCAACCGCGGCAAACAGAACAAACCCACCTTCTGATCGCACGGGACGGCCCGTCCCGCGTAGATTACGGCGCCGGATCGTATTTGTGCACCGGATCCGATTACAGGTGGTCATTGAGCCATTTCATCTGCCGCTCGGCCCACGACGGATAAAGAGCGATGAGAACTCGCTGAATCTTCATATTCCTTTCCTCCTGGGCAAATCCTTTCGCCTACATGTATTCGTGATGATCGGCGAGGTGGTTCCGGATGGCCAGCAGATCCTCCGGCATCGGTATATAGACGCCGCCACCCACTTCGATCTCTTCGGGCGCGACGCTGAAATAAAAGCCGGCGCCGGAATGCTTATCCAGGTCCCTGTGTTTGAAGATGGCGGCGATGTGGGTTTTGTACGGCGTTTTATTCTTGCTGAAGCGGGTGTCGCGATAAATGCGGTAGATTGCTTTACCGGGATCGCCGGTGTAATCGGGGGCGAAATCGTCCATTCGCCGCATGAGCGCGGCGACCAGATCGAGCATCGGGCCCTTCACTTTTTCCTCGTAGATCTCCTTGCGGGGTTGAAACCACTCGCGGGTGTTATGTTTCTTCAGGCCGCGCAAGAACGTCATGGCCTCGGGTGGAAATCCGGCAAAACTCTGGTTCACGCAGGAACCTCCTCTATAATGAATTCAATGTCAGGAACGGAAGAGACGCTCAGCCGTCTCGCCGCTGTACCCAGTTTACAAGTTTCCAGTTGCATTCCTCTCTCGCGGTATACGCGCTTTGGCATCGGCGGACCAGCGGACATTGTCGCGGAATCGAGCGATGTGGAGGCGTTCATCGCCGCCATGGGGATCGCGAGGGAGAGCGGGCTCGATTTGGTGGTGATCGGCGGCGGCACCAATCTCATCGTCTCCGACGCAGGGTTTCGCGGCGTGGTTCTGCGCTTCGTGGCGGAGCGGCTGATGGCGGCCGGTAATCGCATCGTCTGCGATGCGGGAGTAGTGCTGCAGGAACTTGTCGATTTCTCGATCGATCGCGGCCTCGGCGGCCTGGAGACGCTGGCGGGCATCCCGGGTTGGACCGGAGCAGCGGTGTACGGCAATGCCGGCGCCTATGGGCATTCCATCTCCGAGCGAATCCACAAGGTTCGATTCCTCGACGGAGGTGTGGTGCGTGTGTTCGATCGGGATGAATGCGAGTTTCGATATCGGGAGAGTATTTTCAAAGAGCACAAGGAATGGATCATTCTCTCGACGGAATTGAGTCTGGAACCAGGCGATGCGGGGATTCTGCGAAAGACCGCCGAAGACATTTTGAGGGTTCGCAACGAAAAATTTCCCCCGACCATGAAATGCGCGGGCAGTATCTTCAAGAATTTTCTGGTGGCTGAGTTACCCGAACAAGTGGCCGCCGCCATACCCGGTCGGGTGGTTAGGGAAGGGAAGGCGCCGGCAGCCTACTTCCTCGAGCAGGTGGGCGCAAAGGGTCTGACTCATGGTGGCATTCACGTGGCGGACTATCACGCGAACCTACTCTACAACAGCGGTAACGGTACGGCGCGGGAACTTCGCGATGTCATCGAGGAGCTGAAAAAGCGGGTGCGGGAGCGCTTCGGGATTGAGGTGGAAGAAGAAGTGCAGTACGTCGGATTCTGATTAGATCTCAAAAAAGCGCCTGCGGCGCTGGCAGACGGCAAGACCGTCCGCCCCACAAGGGAGCCCTATGCCCGTTCGAGGTAGGAGCCTTCCGCGGTGTTGACGCGGATCTTCTCGTTTTCCTTGATAAACGGAGGCACCTGGACAACCAGGCCGGTTTCCATTTTGGCGGGCTTGGTGACGTTCGAAACCGAGGCTCCCTTCATTCCGGGCTCGGTCTCCATCACCGTCATGTCAACGGTGGCAGGCAGTTCCACGCTCATGAGCTTACCTTCGTAGAACTCCACTTTCACCTTAAGCTGCGGGATCAGGTAGTTGGTCGCGTCTCCGAGCAACTCCTTGGATAGATGAGTCTGCTCGTAATTCTCGGTGTTCATGAAGTAGTAGTTTTCGCCATCGTCGTAGAGATATTCCATCTCCACTTCTTCCAAAATGGCGCGCTCGACTTTGTCTTCCGAAGAGAAGCGGTGCTCGATCATCGTGCCGCTGCGCAGGTTTCGCATTTTGGCTTGCACGAAGCCGCGCAGGTTGCCAGGCGTGCGATGAGCGACGCTGAACACGGCGAAAAGATCGTTGTTGAATTTGACGACCATACCAGGCCGCATTTGTGTTGAGGAAATCATGGATTGAAACTCAATTATAGCTTAAGCCGCGCCTGCTTCCAGGCTTTCGCGGTAGACCACGATCAGCTTACGAAGGTCTTCCACATCCTGAGGCCGGCACTGCGTGAGCGGCGGGCGC
>Ga0209648_10005410_pt1 | contig 10929 bp, 8 predicted proteins | sample GraSoi2013_115cm_FD_185830 | JGI IMG/M metagenome (GOLD analysis project Ga0209648, IMG submission 185830) | Grasslands soil microbial communities from the Angelo Coastal Reserve, California, USA - Sample 9_17_2013_115cm (SPAdes) (version 2) | ecosystem: Environmental > Terrestrial > Soil >...
CGTCCATTGGTACTTTTCCTTGCGCGCTAGAATTCGACGAAGATCTCGGCGCGTCGATTGGCGGCGATGCCGCGGGCGGTGTTAGTCTCGTAGGCCGGCTCCTCGTCGGACGCCGCTTCGGCGGCAATGCGGTTGGCCGGCACGCCCAGCCGCATGAGCTGGTTGGCGACGGCGATCGCCCGCTGACGCGACACTTCGAAATTGTCGCGCGCCAAGACATCGGGCGACGAGCCGGCGGCATCCTGTGCAGAGTGCGCCACGATGCGCACCTTGCCGCCGTTGCTGCGCTGGACCTGCGCCACGCGCGCCAGCACCGCCTGGTCCTTGCCATTGAGCTCGACCGACATGGCCCCGAACTGGATCACCGCGACTTGCACCGGCGCACCCGTCGGCGGCGCGGCGGCCGCCACCTGCGTCGCCGGCGACACCATCGCCTGACTTGGTGCCGGGGCCGCTGCCGCGATCTGGCCCGGCGGCATCCACCCCGGCGGTGGCACGAACGCCTTGTTGGGATCGGCCGAACGTGCCGGCGGAACGACAGGTGTCTGCGGCGGCGGTGGCGCCATCGCCTGATTTGGCGCGGGGACTATTGCTGGCGCCGGTGGCGGCGCGGCGGCAGCTACTCTTGGCGCCTGCTCCGGTGGCGTCCAGCCCACTGGTGGAACGAACGCCTTGTTGGGATCGGCGGGACGTGCCGGCGGAGCGACAGGCGCCGGCGCCATCGCCTGACTCGGTGTGGGGATCGGCACAGGCGTCGGCGCCGGCGCCAGTGGCGGTGCAGCGGCAGCTACTCTTGTCGCCTGCTCCGGTGGCATCCAGCCCGCTGGTGGAACGAACGCCTTGTTGGGATCGGCGGGACGTGGCGGCACGGCGACAGGCGGCGGCGAAGCCGCCTTCGCCTCGCGCGGTGCGGGCGGCGACGGCGCGGGAGCCGGCGGCGGCGCGGCAGCCTGGGTCGGCGGCGCCCAACCGCGCGGCGGCTCGAAGGCCTTGTTCGGATCGGTACGGCGCGGCGGCGTAGCGGCTGGCGCCGCTACGGGCGCGGGTGCCGCAACGGGTGCGACTTCAGGCGCAGGGCTAGATGCTTGGGCGGGCGGCGGCGGTGCGGGCGCGGGCACGGTACTTCCCGGAGCCGCGCTCGCCGGCGTGAAGGTCGCTCGCTGATCGGCCGTGGCGACGGCCGGCGTGATGCCGCCGGGTGGCGCCCAGCGCGCCGTTGATGCCGAGGCAGCGGCGGGCGCGTCTTGCGGCGGCGGCAGCGAGGTGCGCGACGGCGCCGGAGGTTCCGGCGCGCTTGGCGTGTTCGCCGGCGGCGGCGGCACGGGAGTCGACGTTCCCGGAGCAGGCGGCGGTGCGGTCACAGGTGCCGTCGTCACGGGTGGCGTCGCGGGCGCAGTTGGCGCCGGTGCCGTGCCTGGTGCCGCCACCGGCGTGGTCCTGCTCGAGTCGGCATTGCCAGGCTCAGCCGCTGCCGGCCGTCCGGGAAGTCCTGGGAGCGATGGGCGGGCCGCGCTCGGCGGCTCCTTGTCTTTCTCCTTGGCCTTCTCCTCGCGGTCGGCGGCCTCGCGCTTCTCGCGCGCTTCGCGATCCTTGGCATCGCGCTCTGCGGCCTCCTTGTCGACCGCTTCCTTCTGAGCCTTCTGGCCGCCCTTGCCCGCAACGATCGAGCCGACTCGGGGCGTGCGCGTTTCGTCGGTGGCGGCAAATCCCGGCTCGTACTGGCGGCCCGGATTGGCCGACGGCAGCGCGCCGCTGCCAGCGACATTGCGGTCGGCACCCGGCCGCGCCTTCTGGCTGTCGAGCTGATTGCCGCCGCCGAACCAGCCGCAGCCCGACAGGAGGACAAGGGCGGACACGCCGAGCAGGCTTCGCCACAGGCGGAAGCTGCTCATCATGTCCCGTTGTCGCCGCATCGTCGTCACCCGCTGGCCTTCGCTGTTCCTGGCTGTTCTTGGGCTCGAGAGGAAGTTTGACCCGTCTGTTATCGCAGCCTACCTATGAAAGGGAAATCGGCAGCCTGGGACGTCGGCCACAAGCTATGGTACCGGGCCGCTGGAAATATCGCAAGAAACGCCTCAAAGGCAATGATTCGCAAGGGGAAACGCATGTCGGAGACGCCGACCCCAACGGCCATCCCGGGACTGTCGCTGCCTGAGTCGGAACGGATGCAGACAGCCCTCAAGAACATCGCCGAGCGCAGCCAGAAGCTGCTGCAGGATTTCGCCGAACGCTACAAGGCCGATGGCCAGCAGCCCGCCGACCCGCTGCACCTCACCCAGACCTTCATGGACCTCACGGCCAAGATGATGGCCGACCCCAACCGGCTGGTTCAGGCGCAAATGGAGCTGTGGCAGCAATACATGAAGCTGTGGCAGGCGACGGCCCAGCGCATGATGGGCCAGCCGGCCGAGCCGGTGGCCGAGCCGGCCAAGGGCGACAAGCGCTTCACTGACCCGGCGTGGAAGGACGAGGTCGTCTTCGACTATCTGAAGCAGTCCTACCTGCTCACGGCGCGCTGGCTGCAGCACACCGTCAACCAGGTCGAAGGCGTCGACGACAAGACCGCCAAGAAGGTCGACTTCTACACGCGACAGTTCATCGACGCGCTGTCGCCGTCCAATTTCGCGCTCACCAACCCGCAGGTCGTGAAGGCCACCCTGGAGTCCAAGGGCGAGAACCTCGTGAAGGGGCTGCAGAATCTCCTGACCGACCTCGAGCGCGGCAAGGGCCGGCTCGCCATCCGGCAGACCGACATGAAGGCTTTCAAGGTCGGCGAGAACGTCGCCACCTCGCCCGGCAAGGTCGTCTACCAGAATGAGCTCATACAGCTGCTGCAGTACGCGCCGGCGACCGCAGAGGTCCATGCGATGCCGCTGCTGATCGTGCCGCCGTGGATCAACAAGTTCTACATCCTCGACCTCAAGCCCGAGAACTCGTTCATCAAGTGGGCAACCGAGCAGGGCTATACGGTGTTCGTCGTCTCGTGGGTCAATCCCGACGAGCACCTGACCAAGCTCGCCTTCGATGACTACATGAAGCTCGGCCCGCTCGCCGCGCTCGACGCTATCGAGAAGGCGGCCGGGCAGCGCCAGGTCTCGGCGATCGGTTACTGCATCGGCGGCACCTTGATGGCGGCGACGCTGGCCTACATGGCGGCGCGCGGCGACGACCGGATCGCGGCCTGCACTTTCTTCACCGCGCAGGTCGACTTCACCGAGCCGGGCGAGCTCGGCGTCTTCATCGACGAGGATCAGCTCGCCAGCGTCGAGGAGGCGATGAGCAAGAAGGGCTATCTCGAAGGCAGTGAGATGGCGACGACCTTCAACATGCTGCGCGCCAACGACCTCATCTGGTCGTTCGTGGTCAACAACTACCTGATGGGCAAGGACCCCTTCCCGTTCGACCTGCTGTTCTGGAACGCCGACGCCACGCGCATGCCGGCGGCGATGCACAGCTACTACCTGCGCAACATGTACCAGAAGAACCTGCTGGCGCAGCCGGGCGGGCTCACCATCAACAACGTGCCGATCGACCTCAGCAAGATCACGATCCCGGTCTATCTGCAGGCCGGCAAGGAAGACCACATCGCGCCCGCCAAGTCGGTCTACAAGGCGACGCAGATCTTCTCCGGGCCGGTGCGCTTCATGCTGGCAGGCTCGGGCCATATCGCCGGCGTCGTCAACCCGCCGCGCAACAAGAAATACCAGCATTGGCTGAACGAGACGGCTAAAAACCCGCCGACGCTCGACGAATGGAAGGCGGGCGCCCAGGAATTCCCCGGTTCGTGGTGGCACGACTGGGACAAGTGGCTGTCGGAAAAGTCCGGCCCCAAGGTGGCGGCGCGCGTACCCGGCGAAGGCGGCCTGCCCGCCATCGAGGACGCGCCCGGCAGCTACGTGAAGGTGCGCACGATCGATTAGGCGACGCCGGGTAATTCTTGCGCACCGGGAGTAAGGGCGGAAATTCGCGTGCGGCGTCGCATCGCGGAATTTCCCGGGAGTTAGCGCAGTTAGCGCAGCCCGACTCGCCCCCTGCAGCTTGCGGGAAGCCGGCGTCGATGCCGGGTCAAGCGAAGTCGCAGCCGCGGCGGCTGAACGTCGGAAGCGAAGGGACATGATGCCGATCCTCCAAGGCGAAGGGCCCGGCAGACATACGCCACAACATTGCGCAGGCTTGTCAAGCGGCAAACGGTGCGGCGTCCTATTCAGCCGCCTTCGCAATGTCGCTGCGATAGGCCCTGGCCAATTCGACGTAGTGCGCGACGATCCGCCTGAAGGAGTCGAAATCCTTCTCGGTCAGATCCCGGAGCTTCTGCGCCGGGTTTCCGGCCCATAGCTCGCCCCGGCGCACGACCTTGCGCGGCGTGACCACGGCGCCGGCCGCCACCATGGCGCCGCTTTCCACCACCGCGTCATCGAGGACGCTGGCGTTCATGCCGATGAAGGCATCGTCCTGGATCTCGCAGGCATGCAGCAGCGCCATGTGTCCGACCGTGACATTGCGGCCGACCGTGGCGCGAAGACCGCGCGCGGCGACATGGACGACCGTCCCGTCCTGCAGGTTGGAGTTCTCGCCGACGCTGATGCCGGGCCCGTCGCCGCGCAGCACCGTGCTGAACCAGATGCTGCAATTGGCGCCGATCTCGACTTCGCCGATCAGCGCGGCGTTCGGCGCGATGAAGGCCGACTTGGCAATGCGGGGCGTGAAGCCCTTGAAGGGGACGATGAGTCCGGACATTGAAACGCTGTCTCCACAAAAACGAAGGGCGCCTTGCGGCGCTCTCCGACAATAGACCAATCGCCGGTGTTTTGACATTCGTCGGGAAACTAGGAGGCCCGCGTACCCGAGCGGCTTTCGGCCCTTTGCCGAAAGATGAAAATGCAGGCGATCATGAAGACGGCGAGAAGCGCCGAGACGGAGAAGCGACTGATGGCGAGACCGCCATTGGCAACGGGCTTGTCGAGAAAGTCGCCGACGGTCGCGCCCAAGGGGCGCGTGAGGATGAAGGCGCTCCAGAACAGCAGCGTGCGCGAAACACTCGAGAAGAAGTATGCTGCGGCGATGACCGCCAGCCCGGCGCCGAAAACCAGCGCGCCGCCCTCGTAGCCCAGTCCCGTATCGGCCATCCAGTCGCCGAGCGCCGTTCCCAGGGTCTGCGAGAACAGGATGGCGACCCAGTAGAACATCTCGATCTTCGGCGAATTGACGGTATCGACCGAAACCGAGCCCACCGACCGATACCAGGTGCCGAGCGCGGCCATCAGGAGCGCAAAGAGGATGGCCGTTCCGCCCGCGTAGCCAATCCCCAACGAACGATCGGCAAAGTCGGCCATCGTGGTGCCGGCAGTCGTCGTGGCAACAACGACCAGCCAAAAGAGAAAAGGGTGAAACGACCGCACGGCGACCTGCGCAGTGACGGCCAGCACGAACAAGCCGATGAACAAGACGCTGCTGACGGCGTAGCCCAGGTTAAGCGACATCGAGACCGCATCGCCGCCCGTCTCACCCAAGGTCGTCGCCGCGATCTTGATGATCCAGAAGGCGAGCGTCACTTCGGGTACTTTGGAGCGACCGCTGCGGGAAATCTCGCTCATTCGGCTTTCCTTGAAAGGCATGACAACCCCATCGTGAATGGACCGGTTATCGCGGTGGTCGAAGATCGCCACGCCGTGAATTCGTTGAGCCCGTCTGCAACGGGCCCGATCAATTGAATCACACGGCGATCAACAATCGACGAGACCAAGCGATAGGCGACGAAGAGGGCATCCAGAAGGCGATTAGTGCGAACGCGCGAAGCAAATCTCCGTGCAGGTTCCCAAGCGGCCACGTGACGCTCCGGTCACTCGTGCATCGGTAGAGCAGAAACTGATTCTAGAAATAACTGCGCTCGGTATCCGGCGAGTGATCAAGGTGCAGACAAGCGATCGACGCACTCGACCATATGAATTTTCAAAGACACGGGAAGCAGAGCGCAACCGCATTACCCATTTGTTGGCGGGAGCGCTCGCGGATGCGGGCCTTCAGGCCGACCATGATCCGGCGTTTTGAGATCATGTTTTGTTGTGAGTACCGAAATGCAGCCCCTCCTGCTTCGTTCAACCTTGGTAATTGCTATTGTCCTCAATGCGGCAACGGCCAACCTCGCGTCTGCGCAAACGCCGCAAACATCGCCGGATCTCAAGGCACGTTGTGACCAACTCATCTCATACTACGATCGCTATGGCGCAGGTCGTAGCGAGAATTCCGACGGCGCGCGCAATCACACTCGAATAGGCGCAGGCATCGATTGCGAGAACGGCCACTATGCGGAGGGCGTCACGTCTATGGAAGCGCTCCTGAAGCAAAAGAGTTTTGATGTACCTCCTCCGCCCACGGGACTCGCTCAGACGCCAGCTCCCCTCAAGCCCCACGGCGAGCTGCGGCACAATAGCCAATGATGCAAAAAGAAGGGCGCCTTTCGGCGCCCTTCTAAAGTGATTCCTCCCCTCGCAAGCGAGGGGAGGAAGCGAGTCCTTAGCGCTTGGAGAACTGGAAGCGGCGGCGCGCCGGCGCGGCCGTACTTCTTGCGCTCGACGACGCGGCTGTCGCGTGTCAGGAAGCCGCTCTGCTTCATGGCGCCGCGCAGCTCCGGCTCGAACTTGGCGAGCGCCTGCGAGATGCCGCGGCGAACCGCGCCGGCCTGGCCCGACAGGCCGCCGCCCGAGACGGTGGCGATCACGTCGAACTGGTCGCTAGGCCCTGATGACCGCAGCAAGGTCATCCCCGCCTGCCGCCCACATCCATGGTCCGTTCCTTTAGCGCGGCAGGACGCCATCCTCGTCGATGGACTATGCCAAATCGGCGCAATTCGTTGACCGCACGACCCCCGCCCACAGGCCCGAATGGACAGCCGGTCGGGCCCGGAATCGGGTCTGGATGATTTACTCGAAGGCTCCCGAAGGTATAGAATATTTCACCAAGCAAAAAACGGCCGGAGGCGCGTGCTCCGCGTGTCCTTGGAGCGTTCGCTCCCGACCCTCGACAGGGAAGGACGATCCATGACTCAGCAGCTAGACCGCAGACGTTTCCTGAACAATCTCGGCATCACGGTGGGCGCTGTCGCTGCGGCTACAGCAGTGCCGATAACGGTTCCGGCAGTGGCGCAGGTCGCCAAGGCACCCAAGGGAAATATTCCCTCCACTCCGCTCAAGTTCGGTCACATGACCTTCCTCACCGGCCCCGGCGCGGTGCTCGGTGAGCCCTCGCTCAAGGGCCATCTCCTGGCCGCCGAGGAAATCAACGCGCAGGGCGGTATTCTCGGCAAGCGCAAGATCGAGACTCTCACGGCGGACGAGAATGCCGGCACCGACGCCAACGTCAAAGAACTTCGCCGCATGAAGCTCTCCGAGAAGATCGACATGTTCACCGGCGTCATCTCCAGCGGCAACACGCCGGCGCTGGGACCGGTGGCCGAGGAACTCAGTCTGCTCACGATCTTCGTCGACGGCTGCACCGACTTCCTGTGGGACAAGGCGGTGCCGACCCCGAGGTACACATTCCGCATCACCAACATCCAGTCGGCCGACGGCGTCACCTGCGCGGTCGCGGCGGCCCAGACCTGGCCGACGGCCAAGAAGATCGCGCACGTCCACCCCGACTACAGCTATGGCCGCAACGCCTTCGACCACTTCATGGTCGCCTACAAGAAGCTGGTGCCCGGCGCCGAGGTCGTCTCCGAAGGCTGGCCGAAGCTCGGCACGACCGACTTCACGGCGCAGATCACCAAGACGATGTCGTCGAACCCCGACCTGATCGTCTCCTCAGTGTGGGGCGGCGACTACGTGGCGTTCTACAAGCAGGCCCTGCGCTATGGCATGTTCAACGACGCCAAGTTCGCGAGCACGATCGCGTTCGGCGTGGCGCCACATGCCATCGGCAAAGACCATCCGGAAGGCGTCATCGCCGGGGTCCATTCCAACTACTACTTCACGTTCCCGCCGGGCAATCGCTGGCCCGCCAACAAGACCTTCGTGGAGAAGTACTACAAGCGCTGGAACGAGTATCCAAACTTCCAGTCGGACGGCGCCTACCATACGCTGCATATGTACAGGACGGCGGTCGAGAAGGCGAACCGGCTGGTCGGCGGCTGGCCCGACGAGGAGGCGGTGATCAGCGAGCTCGAAGGCAGTTACTTCGAGACTGCTGCCGGCTACCTCTACATCCGACCCGACAACCACCAGGGCTACAAGGACGCTGTGACCGGCTTCTCGAAGAACGTGGCCGAGTACCCGTTCCAGGTCCTGGATCCCGGCCGGATGATCACCATACCGATCCGCAACATCACGGCGCCGCCGCACTGGCCGAAGCCCGGCAACGGCCATAACGATCCGACCGCAACCTACAACTGGATCAAGGAAACCTGGCCGCAGGTGACGGCCTGAAGCGCGCTCGCGGTCCGGCCGTGCCCTCGCCGCGCGCGGGCATGGCCGCGCCGCGCCAGATCGGGCGACGGCCGCGGCGGTGGAGGCGGATGTCCACTCCGGGACTCCTCATGCGACATAGTGCGTTGGCGGCGTCGCTGCTGTGCGTCGGCGCGTCCGCCGCGCGGGCCGGCCACGAGGTCTCGTACTACCCCTCGTTCTATCCGCAGGAGATCCGCATCGAGCCGCTCGATCCGGATGCTGCAGCGCGCGCGTTCGGCAATGCCAAGGATCCGCTCCACGCCTATCTCGGCGCGGCGCCGCGCTTTGCGGCCGACATCCCCAGCCATCTCAAGTCGGTCGTCTCCTTGCGCTCCCTCATCACCGCCCGCGTAAATCCGGGATCGGACCGCCTGGCCAGCCGCGACGCGCGCTGCCGCGTCCTGGCGGCCGTCGCTCGCCGGCTGGCGACGACGCCCGATGTCGTGGCGCACGCCTATCCGATCACCCCGTACCATGCCGACTACCTCGATCACGTCGACAGGGTGCCGGATAGCAGCCGCGGCTTCGCGGAGGAGGCAAAGGTATCGCCGCTGCGCATCCGTGCCGAAAGCGACGGGCTACTCGCCGGGGCAGAACGGTCCGATGGGGTCGCGTGGGACGTCGGCGTGCGCGAAGTGGCGGTCGATGCGCTGAAGCGCGATGCCAGTGTGACCTTCAATGCCTGGCCAGGACCGCCATGGGCGAAGGACGGCTGGTTCCAAGCCTATCATCTGCTCCGCCCGGCGGTCAGCGACCCCATTGACGCCAAGCGCGCCGACGAGATCCACGACCTGCTTGTCGACGGCGACATGCACGACGTGCAGCGCATCGGCCTGGAGCGCGATCTGGTCGAGGCGCTGACGCGCGGTTGCGACAGCGCGGTGATCGGCTATCGGCTGCGGCGCGAGTTCTACACCGACGACTTCACCAATGGGATCGAGAACATCGCGGTCGATTCGCAGTCGGGCTTCAACTCGGCAGTCGTCGTGCGCACGCTCAAGCTCAAGGATCTGCCGTGGAACGGCTGGATGCTGCTCGGCGTCGACAGGCCGGCCGCCGCGGCCTGGAACCCGGTTGCCGGGTTCACGGACGCGGCCGGCCGCCTGGTGTGGGCGATCGTCGGCGACAATGCGTTCCTTCCGATCCCCTACAACAGCCTGTGGGCTGCCAACCGCACCCACATCAGGCCGGCGGAGGAACCGGCGGCCAGGCAGTCGATCCGCCTCCCCGCCGATGCCCTGATCCCGGAGCCGGGCACCGGCCGGCTGGTGCCGGCGGGCGCCGACCATGGCGCGATGACCAGGGTCGTCTACCGCGTGCTCGCGTCGCCGTTCCAGGACGGCACCGCAATGGAAGCGGCCGATCTCGTCTATCCCTATGCCTTTGCGACGCAGTGGAGTGCGGCGCCGGGCACCGCGACCTTCGACGCCGAGATCGCCGCCGCGACCCGCCTGATGCGGGAACAGTTCAAGGGCGTCCGCATCACCGGCGCCGAGGAATCGACGATCGCGATCGGTGACCGTGTCTTCGCCTATCGCTCACCGATCGTAGAAGTCTATCTCGACAGCGCTTCGGCCGATGAACATCGCAACGCGCTGGTCGCACCGCCCTGGAGCACGATCCCCTGGCACCTGCTGGCCCTCATGGATGCCGCCGTCGCGCGCGGGCTAGCGGCCTTCTCGGAGAGCGAAGCGCGGCAGCGCAACCTGCCCTGGCTCGATCTCGTGCGCGCCCCCGCCCAGCGCGTCGCGCTGCGCGCGCTGATCGCAGAATTTGCCGCGAGCGGCTACCGCCCGTCAGCCCTCGAAGGCCTCGTAAGCGCTGAGGCGGCCGCGGCGCGATGGCAGGCGCTGGATCGCTTCGTCGACGCCCACGACCACCTGCTCGTGACCAACGGCCCCTACCAGCTCAGGCGCTTCTCGCCCGAGGTCTATACGTTCGACATTATCCGGGAGTTCACCTACCCGGTGGGCCTTGGCACGTTCGATTTCTACGCCTACCCGGCCAAGGCGTTCGTCACGGGCATCGAGCGTGATGGCCAGCGCATGCTGGCGACGACGGAGGCTGAGATCGCGCTCAAGCAGCAGCGTGCCCGCCGCGTCGTTCGCATCGCCTTCAAGCGCGACACGCTGCGCGAGACACTGCCGATCCGGCCGGTGCCCCGGTACATCGTCGTCGGCGAGGACGGCCGGGTGATCGCGGCCGGCGGCGCGACCCGGCAAGACGACGGACGCTTCGCGGTGTCGCTGCCGCCGCTTCCGGCCGGCGACTACCGGTTCTTCATGGCCGTCTTTCTCGACGGCAACACGGTCAGCCCGGCCATCGGCCGCTTCGACTTTCACAGCAACTGACTGGTCGCGTGGGGGAACACGGTGACGATCCTCATCATCCAGATCCTCAATTCCCTGTTCTACGCCGCGGTGCTGTTCCTCATCGCGGCGGGCCTGAGCCTCATCTACGGCGTCATGCGGATCGTCAACCTCGCGCA
>Ga0209648_10005411_pt1 | contig 10927 bp, 12 predicted proteins | sample GraSoi2013_115cm_FD_185830 | JGI IMG/M metagenome (GOLD analysis project Ga0209648, IMG submission 185830) | Grasslands soil microbial communities from the Angelo Coastal Reserve, California, USA - Sample 9_17_2013_115cm (SPAdes) (version 2) | ecosystem: Environmental > Terrestrial > Soil >...
TGTTCAGTCAAATATCAAAGCAGCCCGCCGCAGAGAACGCTCAGATTACTTGGGCCTCTCGTTAGGGGGATGACTCGTGCTCCTAGTCTGCACCTCTGCTCCTGTAACTACAACCTGATTTAAGCCGGGCCGTCGGGCCTACTATTGAAAACGGCGGCCCCACTGGCGACGAGGGCACGGTCTTCATCGTCTCATCGCACCTCCTGCATGGTCGCCACCAGCTCCGGGATCTCGATGCGAATTACCGTGCCCTCCCCAGGTTGGCTCTGGATTTCCAGTTGAAAGTCTGTTCCGTACAACACGCGTAAACGCTCGCGTACATTGCTCAGCCCGATGCCCTCGACGTAGACATGCGGCAACTTCTCTTCAGAGATGCCGACACCATTGTCTGCAATTTCGATCAGCAGCCGCCCGTCGCGGTTCGTTGTTCTCAGCTCGATTTTTCCGCCGCCGAGCTTTGGCGCCAGCCCGTGTTTCAGGCAATTCTCCACCATCGGCTGGAGCAGCATGCTGGGCACAAACGATTCGAGCGCGGCTTCGTCGATATGCTTCACGATATCCAGATTGTCTTTTCCGGATAATCGTCGATAAACTGCAGCTCCTCGCGGAGCGGCACAAACGTCTCATGTTTGCGTAGCAGACGTCGCAGGATGTTGCTCAGCTTCAGCACTACGCCGCGCGCCGAATCCGGATCAAAACGGATTAACGCCGACACAGTGTTGAGCGTGTTGAAAAGAAAATGCGGATTGATCTGGCTGGAGAGCGCATCCATGCGCGCTTTCAAAAGCAGTTGCTGGTGCTGCTCGAGGTTCATCTCGATGCGCGTGTTGTTCCAGATCTTCAGTGGCGCAGCCACGGACATGAGCGTGGCAATCACAACCAGCACCAGCCACCAATCCAGCTTGTCGTCGATGGCAAACAGCCACTTGGGCTTGGTGGCCAGGACCAGCGCCACGCGGCCCAGCTCCAGGCCCACGCACGCTCCCAAGGGCGCCATTTCCCACGACAATTCCGCTTTGCGCAACAGACGCATGGTGGCCTTGGGAATGTTCAAGAAGGTGAACGGGCCAAAGTTCCAGAGATCTTCCTTGTTCGGAATGGCCTGACGGATCAAGCCGCCGAGCAGCCCGGCGGTGGAGGCGGCGGGCATCGCGAGCCATTCGTGCGAGATCAGCGCGGGAATGGTGATGATGGCGCCGCCGATCGGCCCCACCACGCGCCCGCCGAGCAGCCCCATGAGAAAAGCGCCTTCGAGCGACAAATCCGCAAACGCGTACGGTGGCCCGCCCACGAGGCGCAATGTCACGCCGACGATTAGCGCCGGAGTCATGAAGAGCATCAATTTGAGCTTTTGGTCGGGATCGCGCTCCTCGGTGAAGAGCACGCGGCGAAAGGCGTTCCAGCGGGCCAGCAGCGCGGCAATGGAAGAGGCCACGCCCACCTTCAGGAGCAGGGTGAATAAGAGGTCGCGAATCGGTGGTACGGTTTCCATTTTGCGGGCGAGTCTCAGGCTAACGCTAGCCAATCCGGCGCGCGATGTAAAGCCGGTATCCGCTCGGGCCCAAGCATCCAATAGAAGGCTCGGAGTGTACCGTTGGTGGGTTGCGGCACGGGGAAGAATCGGTGCGAAAGCGAGTCCCTGCTATACTGCTCGTTTCCCGATGACCGCAAAATCAAGGCAAGATAAGAAAACAAAACGAAAAACCACCGGACTGCACATGGTCGCGCACGCCGCGCTTCCCACGCGCTACGGGCGCTTCACCATTTATGGCTTCAAGGGGCGCGGTTCACAGGAAGAAGCGGTCGCGCTGGTTCGCGGCAACTTGAACGCAAAAACTGTTCCCCTGGTGCGCGTCCACTCGCAGTGCCTGACCGGCGACGTTCTCGCCTCACTCCGCTGTGACTGCCGCGCTCAGCTTGAACTGTCAATGAAGAAAATCGGCCAGGCGGGCTCGGGAGTTTTGCTGTACTTGCCGCAAGAAGGACGCGGCATTGGCTTGATGAACAAACTGCGGGCCTACGAACTGCAGGACGGCGGCATGGACACAGTAGAAGCCAATGAAACTCTCGGGTTCGCGGCCGACGCTCGCGATTACGAGTTCTCAACGCAGATTTTAAAAAAACTCGGCGCAACGAAAATTCGCTTGCTTTCCAACAATCCGGAAAAAGTCCGCCAGCTTGAAAGTTCTGGCATTCGCGTTATCGAGCGGGTACCGTGCCAGCCGCGCGTTTCCAAAATCTCGCGGGCGTACCTCAAGACAAAAAAGCGCAAGATGGGGCATCTTCTGCAAGGAGTCTGAATTCAGAGGAATTGCTTCTACCCGCCGCCGACGAACTGCACGATTTCGTAACGGTCCCCGGCTTCCACCTTGGTTTCGATCCATTTCTGCCGCGGCAAAATTTCCAGGTTCCGTTCGATGGCCACGCGTCCAGAGTTGAGTCCCAAATCGCCAAGCAAGTCCACAACCGTGGCTCCGGGCCTTGCTGTGCGATTTTCCCCATTCACCACAATTGAAATTGTTGTCTGCATTTGCTAACTCGCCGTCGGTACTCGCGGCTTGGTGCGCAACTGAAAACGCAAATGTCCTTTGGCGTTTCCATGCAGCGCTTCGATGACCAGCGCCGCCTCAGCGCCCGCCAGACGCGGCATGTCGAATTCGAATTGCGCACGCCCGAGGTCGCCTGTTTTCGCGGAAAACTGGGTTACTTCCGCCGCGCCGTCCACGCGGGCGCTCACTGTAGCTCCGGCCACGGACTGATGCGCTGCATTTCGGACGGCGACCTGCAGGAGCGCGTGTTTCCCGGAGAGCCAAGTTTTTGCGTTGATCAGTTCCAGCGATAGAACCCCGGACGACGCAGCAGCATGCGCATTTCCTGCCGGAACGGAAACTTTCTCCTCCTGTGGCAGCGCGAGAGTCAACGCACCGGTTTGAAGCTCTTCAGTGACCGTGCGGTGCTGCTCATCGAGACGTACCTTCAGGGCTTGCTCACGGTCCGGGCTGAGCGGAAGCAGATCAAAGTAATTATTCGTTCGCCGGTGCAACACTCTCCCGCGGAAGTAAACAGTAGTATCGATGAGCGCCGTGGCGGTGCCGCGATCTTCCGTTTGGACGTGATAGCTCGTTTCGCCCGCTTTCACGTTAGTATTGTGACCAAAAAGCATTCCCAAGTCTGCTCCGCCCCAACGGGAATTGCACCCCACCCGCAGGGAACCTTCCGCCGCATTTGACCGATTGGCGTTCGAATCGTTATTATAGCGCTTCGCCTATGAGTGGTTCTGGTTTACATACGTATGCTCCGCTTCTCTTACACCTGCTGATTGCCGCGGCGCTCGCCGGTGCGCTAACCACTGTCTCGGTTCTCGTGGGCTGGAGGCGTCCGAGCCGGGCCAAGCAGCAGCCGTACGAGTGCGGCATGGAACCCACTGGCGACGCGCGCGAGCCTTTCTCGGTCAAATTTTACCTCGTTGCGATGGTTTTCATTCTGTTCGACGTGGAAGCCATCTTCCTGTACCCCTGGGCCTACATCTTTCGCAGTTTGCGGTGGTACGGCTTCGGGGAGATGATGCTCTACATTGCCATCCTGTTGGTCGGTTATTTGTATCTCTGGAAAAAAGGCGCGCTGGACTGGCACAAATAGCCAGCGCATGTGGGTTTCGAAATCGTGACGGAGTCTTCCAGTAAAAACGCTAATGTTGTAGCCGAATGCCTGCGTTCGTGGAACCCGAAAGCAGTCGCGGAAGTGCTTGAATTCCGGGGCGAAACCACGATCGTGGTCCCGCGCGAACTCCTCCGGGCCGCCGCAGAGCGCTGCCGGGAGGATGCCAAGCTAAAGTACAACCTCCTGACCGATGCCACCTGTGTGGACCGTTACCCTGCCGATCCGCGATTCGAATTGAACTATCATCTGGTTTCTATCTCAAGACGGGAAAAAGTGCGACTGCGGGTGTGGCTGAGCGGCAACGATCCGGTTGTGGATTCACTCGTGCCGGTCTGGCCGGGCGCGAATTGGCTCGAGCGGGAAATTTTTGACCTCTTCGGCATTCGTTTTTTGGGCCATCCTGATTTGCGGCGCATCTTACTTCCAGATGACTGGGAGGGCCATCCCTTGCGCAGAGACTATCCTGTTGAGGGCTATCGAGACGTGCCCAACACGGGCGAACTCTTCAGGAAAAGCAGTACACCATGACCACCGTTGAAACCGCAATCGGCACGGCAAAAACGATGGTCCTCAACATGGGACCGCAGCACCCCTCCACGCACGGAGTGCTGCGCATCTTGCTGGAGCTGGACGGCGAAACAGTGGTAAAGGCGGTTCCCGATCTCGGCTACCTGCACACGGGAATCGAAAAGTCCTGCGAAGACAAGACTTATTCCCAAGCCATCACGCTTACGGACCGCATGGATTACCTGAATCCGCTTGGGAATAACCTGGTGTATTGCCTCGCGGTAGAAAAACTGCTCGGGCTGGAGGTGCCCAAGCGCGCTCAATACATCCGCGTGATGATGGTGGAGCTGCAGCGGATTTCTTCGCACCTGGTGTGGCTGGGAACCCATGCGATCGACTTGGGGGCGATGTCCGTTTTTCTTTACTGCTTCCGCGAGCGCGAAGAGATCTTGAAAATTTTCGAATTGTTCACCGGGCAGCGCATGATGACCAGCTACATTCGCATCGGAGGCCTCGCGCTGGATCCCCCGGCAGGCTGGCGCCAGGCGGTCGAGCGCTTTTTGAAGATGATGCCCAGCCGCGTGGATGAATACGAAACGCTGCTCACCGAAAACCGCATCTGGATCGGACGCACCAAGGGCGTCGGATATATCTCACCCGACGATGCGATTGCGCTAAGCATGACCGGGCCGACGCTGCGCGCCGCTGGCGTGGCCTACGACAATCGGAAGTTCTTCCCCTATTCCAGCTACGAGGAATTCAATTTTGACGTGCCGACGCGGACGGATTCGGATTGCTACGCGCGGTACCTGGTGCGCGTGGCGGAGATGCGCGAAAGCTTGAAGATCATCCGTCAGGCGCTCGACAAGATCTCGAATGAAGGGCCGATCAAAGCGGAAGCGCCCGGCATTATCCCGCCGCAGCGTGAAAAAATGAAAACCGAGATGGAAGCCCTGATTTACCATTTCAAGATTTTCACGGAGGGATTTTCTCCGGCGCCGGGCGAGGTGTTTGTTACCGTTGAATCCCCGCGTGGAGAGCTGGGCTGTTTCATTGCCAGCGATGGTTCGCCAAAGCCGCTCCGCGTGCACTTTCGTGGCCCTTCCTATATCAATTTGCAGGCCCTGCCAAAGCTGATTGAAGGGCAGTTGATTTCCGACGTCATCGCCTGCATCGGCACTATCGACATCGTTCTCGGAGAAGTCGACAGGTAATCATGGAACTTTCCCCGGCACTATCAGCAAAGTTTGAAAAACTGCAGAGCAGCTATCCCGTAAAGCGCAGCGCGCTGATCCCCATGCTGATGTACGCGCAGGACGAGTACGGCTGCGTCAGCGACGAAATGATCGCCGAGATCGGCCAACGGCTGGACCTGAACAACGTGCAGGTCGAGGAAACGCTCGCCTACTACTCGATGCTCCACCGCAAGCCCTGGGGCAAGCATCACGTGCAAATTTGCACCAACGTGGCATGCATGCTCAAGGGCGGAAACGAACTTCTAGAGCGCGCAAAAAAACGTTTGGAGATCGGGCAAAAAGAAACGACGCAGGACGGAGTTTTCTCGCTGGAAGAAGTGGAATGCATCGGGGCATGCACGGGCGCACCGGCCATGCAGGTGAATTACGATTTTTTCGAAAATCTGACCGCGCTCAAGTTTGACCGCATCATCGAAGAACTGGATGCTGGCAAGCATCCCACACCGGAGCCGGTGATTTCCGGCGCGCTGCACGAGCGCCATGCGCTGGAAACCCCGCTCATCAGCCGTCGCTGGGGGATGAAGGATTCACACAAGATCGACGTCTACCTGATGCAAAGCGGCTATCAGGCCCTGGAAAAAGCGCTGAAGGAGATGGCGCCGGAAACGATCATCGATGAAGTGAAAAAGTCGAATCTCCGCGGGCGCGGCGGCGCGGGCTTCCCCACGGGAATGAAATGGTCCTTCGTACCGAAGGATTCTCCGAAACCGAAGTACGTGATTTGCAACGCCGATGAATCGGAACCGGGAACGTGCAAGGACCGGCCACTGATGGAGATGGACCCGCACCAGCTCATCGAAGGCATGGTGATCGCGGGGCGCGCCATCGGGTCGCACCAGGGATTCATTTATATTCGCGGCGAATACCGCTACGTGCTGGACATCGTCGATGCCGCCATCGCCGAAGCCTACGGACGCGGATACCTTGGCAAGAACATTCTCGGGTCAGGATTTGATTTCGATTTGCTGGCGCACACCGGTGCGGGCGCTTACGAATGCGGCGAAGAGTCCGCGCTGATGGAATCGCTGGAAGGCAAGCGCGGCTATCCGCGCATCAAACCGCCCTTCCCTGCCGTGGTGGGATTGTACGGGTGCCCGACGATCATCAATAACGTGGAAACGCTCAGTGCGGTGCCTTCCATCATTCGCGAAGGCGGCGATGCCTACGCCAATCGCGGCACTCCGAAAAATGGCGGTACGCGCATGCTCTGCATCGCGGGGCACGTCAACAAGCCCGGAATCTACGAAGTGCCTTTGGGCATGAACATGAAAAAGTTTATCTACGACGTCGCTGGTGGAATCCCGGACGGGAAAAAACTGAAGGCGGTGATCCCCGGAGGAAGTTCCTGCCCGCTGATGACTGCCGATGAGATCGATATCCCCATGGACTATGACTCCGTGGCGAAGGCAGGCTCGATGCTGGGTTCCGGCGGCATGGTGCTCATGGACGAAGACACCTGCATGGTCGACATGGCGCGGCGAATCATGCACTTCTACGCGCACGAATCGTGCGGCTGGTGCATTCCCTGCCGCGAAGGAACGACCTGGCTGCGCAAGACGCTGGACCGCTTCCATGCCGGCATGGGGCGCGTGGAAGACATTGACATGATCGCGGACCTCGCGAAAAACATGCTGGGCCGCACCTTCTGCCCGCTCGGCGACGCGGCGGCGATGCCGACGATCAGCATCATGAAGAAGTGGCGCGGGGAATTTGAAGAACATTTGAGGGGAAGTTGTCCATACAAATCCGCGAATGTGCTGGTTGGATCGCGATAGGAATCCATGGCCGAACAGAAACTGATCAAGCTGAAAATTAACGAGCGCGAAGTGCAGGTGCCGCAAGGGACGCTGGTGATTGAAGCGACACGGCGCATCGGCACGGAAGTGCCTTCGTTCTGCTACTACCCTGGGCTTTCGCTGCAAGCGGCATGCCGCATGTGCATGGTGGAAGTGGAAAAAGCGCCCAAGTTGCAGACGGCGTGCACGCTGATCGCCACCGAAGGCATGATCGTTCGAACCGACACCGAGCAGGTGCGGCAAGCGCGGAAATACATGCTCGAATTCCTGCTGACCAATCACCCGCTGGATTGCCCGGTGTGCGACAAAGGCGGCGAGTGCGAATTGCAGGACATGGTGTTCCGCTACGGCGCGGACTCGAGCCGCTTCGTCGAAGAAAAAATTCACCGGCCGGAAGAAAAATGGTCCGAGCTCGTTTACTACGACGCCCCGCGTTGTATCCTGTGCTTCCGTTGCGTGCGCGTTTGCGATGAAGGCATGGACGTGAAAGCGCTGGGCGTGGGCATGCGCGGCGCGAACAGCGTCATCATTCCGAATCGCCAGGACCATTTGGAGTGCGAAGAGTGCGGGATGTGCATCGATATCTGCCCGGTGGGAGCGCTCACCAGCGGGACGTACCGCTATAAAACGCGGCCTTGGGAGATGAACTATGTTTCGACGGTGTGCACGCACTGTTCGAACGGCTGCAAAACCACGCTAAGCGTTCGTAACCACGAAATTCTGCGTTCGAACAACCGCGACCTCAGCGGAATCAACAAGGATTTTCTGTGTGTGAAGGGCCGCTTTGGATTCGACTTCACGAGGCATGCGGAACGTATCAAACAGCCGATGGTCCGCAAGGGAGACAAGCTCTATCCCGTGTCCTGGGAAGAAGCGGCGCAAGCGGCGGCCACAAAGCTGAAGGCCATGCACGACGCCAGCGGCAATGACGCAATTGGCTTCATTGGTTCGAATCGCACTTCGAATGAAGAGAATTATTTGTTGCAAAAGCTGGCGCGGACCACCTTTGGAACCAACAACATTGACCATCACCGTTCGGCAGATTACACCGGATTGATCACCGCGCTGGGCGACCGCGCCAGCGATTCCCTGCTCACTATGGAGCAGTTGTATCAGTCGAAAGCCGTTCTCCTGGTGGGAAATGATCCTACGAATCAGAACCCGCTCGTCGGCTGGCAAATTCGCAGTGGCATTCGCCATCACGGCACTAAGCTGTTCGTCATCAATTCCAGCGAGATCAAGCTGAAGCGCAAGGCCACGCAGTTTGTGAAAGTCGACGCAGGCCAGGAAGTGGCCGCGCTGCGTTGGCTCGCGCATGAAGAAGGACAACTCGCACCGCCGCTTGTCGAACAACTCGTGCTATTGAAAGCCGGGCTCGAAGCAGAGACCGATGTTGCGATTGTTTTTGGCGCGGAAGTTTCCGGCGCGGCGATCTCGGTGTTGGCGACCTTCGGTTCGAAACTGCCGGGCAAGACGCGCTACATGGTCCTCGGCGATTACGCGAATTCGCGCGGCGCGGCGGACATGGGCGTTCTCCCGGATCGTTTGCCGGGATATGCCTACGTGGGCAATCCACACGCGCACGAATCCTTTGAAAGATTGTGGACCTGCGGGCCGATTCCGATGAAACCAGGGCTGACAGCGCCGCAAATGGTCGAAGCAGCGCAAGCCGGAAAGCTGAAAGCACTTTACGTTGTCGGCGCGAATCCGCTGGCACATTTCGGCACGCCAGGCTCCGGGCGCGGCAAACTCGAACTGCTGATCGTGCACGAAATGTTTCTCACGGAAACCGCGAAGGTGGCGGACATCGTTTTTCCAGCAGCTTCGGCATACGAGAAAGATGGAACAGTCACAAACACTTCTGGCGAAATCCAAATGCTGCACAAGGGCGCGGAAGTGATGGGGCCGCGAAGCGACTTTGATTTGCTGCGAATTTTATCGCATCAACTGGAAAAACTGGGGCTAGGGAAAGCGTTTCATTACAAGACGCCCGCGGCGGTCTTCGAAGAGATTCGCAAAGCGGTTAGCGGTTATAACGTGCAGCCTATGGGATTGCTGACCGGCGGTGCGGAGCCGACGCGCGTGGAATTTGCGAGAAACGGGCACACGCCCTACGACGTGCCGGTCGGCTTGATTCGATCTGCAAAAGATACTTTGTTCACCAGCGGGACGCTTGGACGCTTCTGCACCATGATGGAATCTCTGCCGGAGGCCAAGACCGCGCCGTGAATTCATTCTTAGCCACGAACGCGGAGCTGGTTATTACGGTCGTCAAGATCGCGCTGCTGTTGTTCATCGTGCTTACGGTGAATGCCTATCTGACATGGTTCGAACGCAAAGTCGTCGCGCACATGCAGTCGCGCTGGGGGCCGCATCGCACAGGCCCCCACGGATTGCTGCAGCCGTTAGCCGACGGATTGAAATTTTTTTTCAAAGAAGACCCGACTCCGGCAGGCGTCGATAAGTTTGTCTATTATCTTGCGCCGCTGCTGGCTTTGGCGCTTGCCCTGACTGGGATTGCGCTTATCCCGTTTGGGCCGGATCCGATTCGGCTGCTCGGCCACGAAATTTATCTGGGAATCGCGCCTCCCGATGTGAATATCGGTATCCTCGCGCTTTTTGCCATCACCGCGATGGGCGTCTATGGCGTGGCGCTCGCGGGATGGTCTTCCAACAGCAAGTATCCGCTGCTCGGTGGCCTGCGCAGCTCGGCGCAAATGATCAGTTACGAACTGGCACTGACGATGTCCGTAGTCGGCGTGCTGCTGATGGCCGGCAGCTTTAATTTAAAAAAGATCATCGAGGCCCAAGCGCACCATCCAGAATGGGGAATCTTGGGCTGGAACGTGTGGCCGCAGATTTTGGGTTTCTTTTGCTTTTTCGTCGCCGCGATCGCGGAAACCAATCGCGTGCCCTTCGATCTGCCGGAAGCAGAGTCGGAACTGGTCGCTGGTTTTCACACCGAGTACGCCAGCTTCAAGTTCGCGATGTTTTTTATCGCCGAGTACACCAGCATGATCACCGTTTCGTGCTTGTGCTCGATTATGTTTTTCGGAGGATGGCTCTCTCCCTTCCCTGCTTCGTGGACACTCACGCATTATTTGCCCTCAGCGATTCTCATTCCGTTTGGATTGTGGGTCATCTGGGATGGAATTCGCTATGAAACGGTTTTCGGGCGAATGGTTTTGCCGGTCCTGGGAACGGCCATCACGGCGGCAGGCGCCGTTCTCATTTTGTTGCCGGGCGTGAATACGTTTATTCAGGGGCCGTTCTGGCTGCTGTCAAAGATTCTTGTTTTTCTGTTTGTTTACGTGTGGATGCGCGGGACATTGCCGCGCTTCCGCTACGACCAGCTGATGGCCTTCGGCTGGAAATTGTTGCTGCCGCTGTCGATCGTGAACGTGATTGTCACCAGCTTCGTGATTCTGGCGAAGATGACCTGGGGTGCGAAATGACGGCGCCGCTCGTTGTCTTCTTCGTGCTGGCGGGACTCGCGGTGATTGGCGCGGTCAGCCTGATTCTGCAGAAGCATCCCATTCATAGCGCGCTGTCGCTAATCGTGGTGATGATTGCGCTCGCCGGGCTTTATTTGCTGCTGGGTGCGGAGTTCGTGGCCGCTGTTCAGATCATTGTTTATGGCGGCGCGATTATGGTGCTGTTCGTGTTCGTGATCATGCTCTTGAACGCGGGCATCGAGGAGCACACCAG
>Ga0209648_10005413_pt1 | contig 10927 bp, 10 predicted proteins | sample GraSoi2013_115cm_FD_185830 | JGI IMG/M metagenome (GOLD analysis project Ga0209648, IMG submission 185830) | Grasslands soil microbial communities from the Angelo Coastal Reserve, California, USA - Sample 9_17_2013_115cm (SPAdes) (version 2) | ecosystem: Environmental > Terrestrial > Soil >...
TCTTGACCCGATCGTGCGTCAGCTTGGCAGGGTGGCCACTGCGGGCAAGCATGAACGGGAGGCGCTGGCCGAGGCGGTGATCCCGATGGTGCTGGACTCGGCGGCCCATCTCGCTGGCGCCGGGCGAGTGCGGGCCTGCCTGTTCCGGTTCGCGCCCGGGACGCCGATGATGCTGGTTCCTGCTCAGTACAGCGGCCGCGTGGACGATCCGCTGGAACCGGTCGCCGAGGGAACGGTACAAGGAGATCTGGTTTTCGGCATGATCCAGCACAACCAGCATCTGTTCTGTCCCGACCTTGACGCCAGCCCGCCGCCAGGGTGGCGGGTTACGCGGCCACAGACGTACAAGTCCTTCGCCGCCGTCCCGGTTGCCGCCGGGCAGAACGCGTTTGGCATGCTGATGGTGGACACGCTAGACAAAGACGGGGTAAGGCGGGCGGACGTGCCGCTAATCCGGCTGCTGGCCGGGCTGCTCGCGGTCGCGCTGGCATAACCTCACAAAGGGGTGGCGTTTCGCTGGCGCGAGAAGTGACCATCGGCCGTTGCCCCGTCGCGAGCACCGACGGACACTGAGGTCGTGGGGAAGGCGGCGAACGTGACGGTCCACATCACCATCGAAGACCATGATGACCGTCCCGAGCGCATGGTGCGCGATCCGGATCGGTACTTCGCCGATGCCCGCCAGCGGGCCGAACAGGAACTCATGCACCACGCACGCTGGCTGTTCCCACCGCAGCGTCACCCAAAGCAGCGTTAAGGCCCGCGAGTCGCGGGATCGCTGCTGGCAATGGCCGCGCAGGCCCGGTCACCGTCACCCTGCCCCTCCTGATCACTCAGCCGCCTTGCCCGAACAGGTACTGCCATACGCCACTCCCGCACTCGGCCCGCCAGCTACAAGATCGAGTGTGGATCCGCGCAGGGGTATTCGCGTCGTGTCACGCAGCACGGCAAACGTTCGTGGTCAGCGCACTAAAATTAGCTCTGCCCGAGTGACCAACTGAGCGACGATCAGGTCAACCACCAGCGGACGATGGCGGACGCGGACGGACGGCAAGGCCAGTTCATGCGCCAGCCAGAGCAGGTCGCAGGCGCGTGAGCTTGGCTGATAAGGAAGAGGTCGCAGCCATCGGTCTCAACCGACCGGGGTTCCGCTCGATGTTGCGGCCATTGTAGGCCACGCTCGCCAGACCCGCTTGGGAGCGGCGCGAGTCAGAAGATGGTCTCACGGGATCTCGACACGATAGGTATCCATCACGCGCCACTTGCCCGGCTGGCCTCGTTTGCGTTCTCGCCACGTGACCTCGTAGGTGCCCGGCATCAGCGCAGGCACCTTGCCGAAACTATCCGGGTAATAACACGAGACCCGGGCTGGGTCGCCCGAAGCGTCCGCTTTGTACTCCTGGCCGCCAGGATCGCGGACTTCACAGATGTACTCCATCTCAAGTCCGAGGCGAAGCCCGTGCCGCTCCTTCGTGTCCAGTGAAAGAGTAAGGCGCCGTCCCCCTGCGGGAAGAGAAGCGATGTTCGTGTCTCGTTTCCAGAGGCTGTTCCAGCCATGGAGGCGACGGATAAGGTAGCACGTGTAAGTCCCTGCCACCAATACCGGGTAGGCGACGATTGTCCAGAGGGCGACCAGTCGTCCAGTCGCCACGACTGCTATGACCAGAGCGATCGCATTAACCTGTAGTCCCGTCATAACCCGGGCGCCTTGAAGTTCACACGTGTCCTGCCCCGCGAGCAGCAGCAAGGTGCGAGAGTGCGACCCCGACCATCTCACGCGGATACTGTAGCCCGCGGTCATCGAGCCGTCCGAGCAGACGCCAGGAGCCGAGTAACCAAGTGATTAACTATCGCGTCGCCAGCGACGGGCGCCAGCGGACACCGATGGACGGCGCTTCCCACGTCAAGCAGACCGCAGCCCTGGCAGTCCGCATCGCTGGCGGGCTTCGGGACGAAGAGGCCGCCGGTTCAAATCCGAAAGTCCCGGAGTCGGCAGCTATCGGGAGCAGGGGCAAGACTGGCCAGGTCTCCAGGTTGACGCTTGTGCGTCAGCCGCCGGGGCGGCCAGCGAGGTCATTGCCGCGGTGGACTGGGAATGGGCGCACGCCGGAGATCCGGTTGAGGATCTGGCCTGGTGTGGTCTTGGGATGCGGCTGCCGGGTCGATGGAGCAGTCGTGTGTCTCATCACGGCGGAAGCGGATCGGCTGCGTTTCCAGACTGACCCAGCGTGCATCAGACGTCCAGCGGGCACGGCGGGGTCGTTGGCGGTGTAAACGGCCCCTCGGTGGGCTGCGGGGTTCCGGAGGGTCAGCCTGTTACTACCTCGACGTCGCCGATTCCAAGGGCCTTCACTGGGGCCTTGATCTGAGATGCGTCGCCGACCAGGATCGTGACCAGGCGGCTGTCCGGGAACGCCGCGATGACCGCGGCTGTTGCCTCAGCGGTACCCGTCTCGGCTAGGCGCGCGTACAGCTGAGCCTGGTAGTCGTCCGGCAGGTCCTGTTCCACCTGATCCGCCAGCGTGCCCGCGACCGACGCTGCCCTCTCGTACTCAAGCGGCGCGATACCCACCAGGTTCTGCACCGCCGTGTCGCGCTCCGTCTCGGTCAGCCCTTCCGCGGCCAGCGTGCGCAGCACCGTCCACACGTCATCCAGCGCGGGACCCGTGGAGGCTGTGTCCACGGAACCGCTGATGGCGAGCACCGACACGCCCGTAGCACGGCCCGCGGCGTGCGGCGCCGGCGACTGCAGTACCCGCTGGAAGGCCCGTACCCCGTAGGTGTAGCCCTTCTCCTCGCGAAGAACCCGGTCCAGCCGGGACGTGAGCGTGCCGCCCAGGCAGTACGTGCCGAGCACCAGGGCCGGCCATACCCGGTCGTGCCGGTCCGGCCCGGTCCGCCCGATGAGTAGCTGCGTCTGGACGGCGTCAGGCCGGTCCACGATGACCACACGACCGGTGTCGTCGGCGGTGACCGGCGGCATGGGCGCCGGCTCGGCGGCATCGCCGGTCCATCCGCCGAGCGTGCCGGCTAGCACCGCGTCCAGGCGGACACCCGTCAGGTCGCCCACGACGACCGCGGTCGCCGCGGCAGGCCGCACGTGAGCCTGGTAGAACGCGCGGACGCCCGCCGCCTCGATCCGTGCGACGGTGTCCTCGGTGCCCGCGCGCGGCCGGGACAGCCGCGCGGACGCCGGGAACAGCTCCTGCGCCAGCTGCCTGGCCGCACGCCGGCCAGGGTTAGCCATCTCCAGCGGTATCTCGTCGAGACGGTTGCGCACCAGCCGCCCGATCTCGCTGCTGGGGAACGCAGGCGTGTGCAGCGCCTCGGCGAGCAGCCCAAGCGCCTTAGGCAAGCGGGAGACGGGAACCTCCAGCGAGACTCGCGCGCCCGGGTAGTCGGCGCTTGCGTCGAGTGTCGCCCCGCAGCGCTCCATCTCGGCGGCGAAATCCTCGGCGGTGTGCTTGCTGGTGCCCTCAGACAGCGCACTCATCATGATCGCGGCGATACCGTCGAGCCCGTCGGGCTCCGCCTCGAGCGGCATGTCCAGGCAGATCTGCACGGCCACCACCTGCTGCCCGGGCCGGTGGCAGCGCAGAACGGTCAGCCCGCTGGCGAGGGCGCCGCGCTCGGGCACGGGGAACGTCCACGGCGTCGGCTGTCCGGGCGCCGGCTGGGGGTGGAAGTCCATGGTCACGGCTGCGTCGGTCACCGCCCGGCTCCGTCCCGCATGTCGTTCTCATCGGCCCCGCTGGCCTGGTCGCCGGCCGGGCCGGCCGCGTCCTGGGAGGTCACCCGCTCGTATACCAGTACCGCGCGGTTGTCGGGGCGCAGCCGCGCCGCGGCAGCCGCCCGGACCTCTTCGGCGGTGACATCGAGGATCCGGTTGACGGCGGTGAATGCGAGCTGGGGGTCACCGAACAGCACCGCATGCCGGCACAGCTCGTCGGCCCGGCCGGCCACTGTATCGAGCCGGTCCAGCCATCCGCGTTCCACCAGGGCCTGCGCCCGCTCCATCTCCTCGGCGCCCGGCGCCTCCGCGCGGAGCCGCGCCAGTTCCTCGTCGATGGCGGCCTCGATCTGCGGGATCTCGGCGCCGCCGGAGGCTTTCACGTCCAGCCAGCCCAGCGAGGGGGCGCCAGCGAGCCGCACCAGCCCGACGTCGGCGGTGACGGCGGTGCGGTCGCGGCGCACCAGCCGGCTGAAGAGCCGGGACGCCATGCCGTCGCCGAGGACGGTGAGCGCCAGCCCGGCCGCGTCGCACTCGCGCGTGCCGTCGCGCGGCATCCGGTAGGCGGCCATCAGCGCGCGCGCCGGGACCTCCTCCCGGATCTCCACCCGGAGCTCCGCGCCGATGATGTCCGGGAGCGTACCGTCGCGGGGCGGCACCTTGCCGTCGCAGGACGGGATGGAGCCGAAGTATTTCTCGACCCATCGACGCGTCTGCTCCGGGTCGATGTCGCCGACGACCGCCAGGACCGCGTTGTCCGGCGCGTAGTTCGCACGGAAGAACGCGCGCGCGTCATCCAGCGTCACCGCGTCCAGATCGGCCATGGAGCCGATGGGAATGTGGTGGTACGGGTGGCCCTCGGGATAGGCCAGCGCGGTCATCCGCTCGAACGCGGTGCCGTAGGGCACGTTGTCATAACGCTGCCGGCGCTCGTTCTTGACCACGTCGCGCTGGTTCTGCAGCGACTCCTCGTCGAGCGCCGCAAGCAGCGAGCCCATGCGGTCCGCCTCCAGCCAGAGCGCCAGCTCCAGCTGGTGCGCGGGCATGATCTCGAAGTAGCTGGTGCGCTCGAAGCTCGTCGTCCCGTTGAGCGAGCCGCCAGCACCCTGGACCAGCTCGAAGTGGCCGTTGCCTTTGACCTGAGCCGAACCCTGAAACATGAGGTGCTCGAAGAGGTGAGCCAGGCCAGTGCGGCCCTTGACCTCATACCGCGAGCCGACGTCATACCAGAGGCAGACCGCCGCGACCGGATTCAGGTGGTCCCCGGAGAGCACGACGCGCAGGCCGTTGTCCAGACGGTGCTCGCTCGCTGTCAGGCCGCCGGGACCGGCCTGCCGCGTGGCCATGTGACCCACGGGCGTGTACATCCCTTCGATCGCGTGCAGGAGAAGTCCTGCCACTGTATGAAAGGAAGCCGCCGGCCCTGCCGCCCGGCATCCAGGTCAGCTCATCCACCGCCATTGCGCGCCCGCGCAGTCGCACTGCCCGCCAGCCGCTTCTCGGCAGATCCGGCGACGCGGCGCCCAGAGCGACCTAATCCTCGCCATCATCGCTCCGCGCTCGTCGACCCGGAACCAGCGCCTGACGCCGAGGACTGGCACGCGAACTTGCTGTTCTCGGTGAGCCACGTGAGGTCCGTCATGGCCCGGTGTCGTGCCCGTCGCTCCCGCTCGAAGAGTTCCGGGGTCTTGGTCACGACCAGGGTGTACGGCCTGCCTCTGCGCCTGGTCTCGTGGTGGACGGGCAGCTCGGCCGTGTCGATCCGAGTGTGGATGTGCCGGCGTTTTTCCTTGGCGAGCGGCCACTCGAAGGATCGGCGGGATCTGCTGGTGAGGAACTCGCCTAGGGTGTGGCAGAGGTCGCAGTCGCAGCCGGCGGGCCAGGGGATCGACCAGTCGTCTTCGTCGCGCGGGGGGCGGGCGATGATCTCGCGGAGCCGCTCCGCGCAGTCCCGTGCGAGCATGTCTAGACCTGAGGCTCGCTGTTTGTCCTCCGGCAGCGCCGTGGACGCTCGGAGAGCCGGGATCAAGCAGGCAAGCACATTGTCGCCGTGCTCGCGCAGGGTGGTGAGGATCGCGTCCCGCAGCGCGGTCTCACCGGTGACAGCGGCGGCTTCGAGCAGACGGACGAGTGGCTTGCTCAAAAGGTCGAGTCGCTCCTCACGGTGCTTGGCCGGCGAATAACTGACCCAGAGCCGGATCTCGTCGCTCAGCCAGCGCCAGGAGGCGGCCAGCAGGCGCCGGGCCGCTGCCGCGCCGGGCTCACCGCTATCGCGCAGTGCGTCGCAGAGCAGGGGCAGTGACTGGATCCAGCCCAGACGATCCGCGTCACCTTGGTATGCCCACGATTGCCTGGACCCCAGCCAGCCGTCGAGGAGGGTGCTGGTCCATGGTTCGCCGTAGCGGGCGACGACGGCCGCCACGGCGGCCGCGTCCTCAGGTGCAAGTGACTCGATCCTGAACGGACGGAGCAGCATGGCGGCCGCCAAGGGCTCGTCCAGGCTGGTGGCGACGTCTAGCACGGACTCCAGAAGCGGTGGCTTCGCCTTCGCGGTGCTATCCCAGAACGGCGCGAGAGAGTCTGCCGCTGCACGCGCGCCTTTCAGGTCGCCGGCGTGGACGCGGGCGCGCACCTCGTGGAGCGCCCACGACGCCGACGCCTCGGCCCGAGCTGCGAAGGCCCATAAAGCTGTACCATTTGAAGGAGTGGATGACGCATGACCATCAGCGCCAGCGAGGCCCGCTCGCGCCTGTTCCCCCTTATCCAGCAGGTCAACGACGACCACGCCCCCGTGCGTATCACCTCCCGGAGCGGAGACGCCGTGCTGATGTCAGCCGAGGACTACGACTCCTGGCAGGAGACTATCTACCTGCTGCGTTCCCCAGCCAACGCCCGGCGCCTTATGGAGGCCATCGCCCGGGACAAGGAAAGCGGCCCAGCCGTTACGAAGACCATGGAAGAGCTGGAAGCCCTGGCTGGCGAGGTGTGAGGAGCGTCCACTTCGACCCCGATGCCTGGGAGGACTTCGTATTCTGGCTCAGCGCGGATCGGAGAATGGCCAGGCGGATCACCCGGCTGATCGGCGAGATCCAGCGCGACCCCTTCGCCGGGATCGGGAAGCCCGAGCCGCTGAAGGGCGACCTGTCCGGATACTGCTGACGACAAGGAAGTGAAGATCCTCAAGGCCCGCTACCACTACGGAACCGACTGAAACCGGGTCGTCCTCGTTGCCTCGCGCGGCAGGACTCCTTCGATCCCGGGCTGGGTGAAATCGCTGTCTCCTCAGTTGACGGCGCGCAGAGTGGCACCGCCCGCTCTGCGCATGCGGTTCAGCGCCTCGTCGCTGACGTCGTCAGCGGGAAGGAACACCACGAGCTGCTGGGCATCGGTAGCCGGGAACTCCATGACCTCGCGGTCCAGCTGGAGCTCGCCAGTCACTGGGTGCTTCCACCGCAACCTGCCGCGTGGCGGCAGCGTGTGCCGGCTCAGCCGCCGGGTGAAGTCGCCGCCGGCGATCGGGGCGAGTTCCGCCTGGAACTGGGCGGAGCGTTCGGCTGACGGGCCGAGCCACAGGTCGAAGGCTTGCTCGTCGGCGACCCGGTCCCAGTCCGGGAAGACTTCGCGGGATCGCCCGTCGGTGAAGACGAACCGCGTGCGGTTTGGGTTCTCGTTATCAAGTAGCCCCGTCGGCCGGGCGATCAGGTCGAAGCCAGTCGTGTACGCGAGGACGCCACCTAGTCGGTTGGTGACGAGCGCGATCGCCGGCTCGAGCTGGTCGAGCAGCTCGAGCTCTGTCTGCCTGACCTCCCGCCGGGGCTGACTTCGAGATCCCCCTGTCCCTGCCTGCCGCGCCGCCGAAGTACGCCGGCGACTCCTACCCACGTCCGGCGGGCATGGTGGCCCTCACCGCGCGACTTGACGCGGCGGACGCGTTTGTCCTCGTGACCCCGGAGTACAACCAAAGCTACCCCGCGTCGTTGAAGGCTGCCATCGACTGGCACTTCACTCAGTGGGCTGCCAAGCCGGTCGCGTTCGTCAGCTACGGGGGCGCCGCGGGCGGCCGCCACGGAGTCCTGCACCTGGAGAACGTCCTCACCGAACTTCATGCGGTGACTATTCGCGACGGACTGGCATTCCCGAACTACTTCGTGAACTGGGAGGCAGGCCGGCCGGCCGATCCCGACGCTTCCGGCTACGCCAAGACCCTGCTCGACCAACTCGCCTGGTGGGCCACCGCATTCCTGAAGGCACGCGCCGAGAAGCCTTACCCCGATTAACTGATCGGCAGGCGCTTGCGCCGACAGCAGCCCGCCCGAGCCGGCCTGAGCCCGCACCGGTGACCGGACCGCCTGCGGTGCAGCATTCCCGCCGTATTCAGCACCCGCCCCGGCCTCACCACGGTCCCCCTGCACGACGTCGAGCCGAGCCACGTCGTAGCCCTGGGATTTGGCGGGCGGGGTACGGCGCGGTCATTCTGGCAAGATGCATAAGGCTTCGGGGCAGCGTGACCCGGCGGTTGCCTTCCCGCTGCCCAGCAGCCGAGACGACGCCCAGGAACGGCGTCAGGCAAACCGGGCTATTGCGGGCAGTGCGATCGGCCTGGCAGCCACCGGCATGGTCGAGCTGGTCCTGGCGGTGCTGACCGGCTCGGTCGGGCTGCTCGGCGATGCGATCCACAACCTGTCAGACGTTTCGACCAGTGCTGTGGTGTTCCTGGGATTCCGGCTGTCCCGCCGACCACCGACCGAGCGCTATCCCTACGGCCTGGAGCGCGCCGAGGACCTGGCCGGAGTGGGCATCGCCGTAGTCATCTGGGCCAGCGCAGCGTTTGCTGGGTATGAGAGCGTCCGCAAGCTGATCGAGCATGGCCACACCACCCATGTCGGCGCGGGCATCGCTGGCGCCGCGCTCGGGATCATCGGCAACCAGGTCGTGGCCCGGTACAAGCTGGTGATCGGGAAGCGGATCAACTCGGCAACGCTCATCGCCGATGCCCGGCACTCCTGGCTAGATGCGCTATCGTCGGCCGGGGCCTTGGCCGGGCTGGTCGCGGTGGCCTTCGGCCAGCCCTGGGGTGACCCGGTAGCCGGGCTGGCCGTGACCGCGCTCATCTGCCACGTGGGCTATGAGGTCACCACCGATGTCGTGCACCGTCTGGCGGACGGCGTTGACCCGGCGTGATCACCACAGCCGAGGCAGCCGCGGGGTCGGTGCCAGGGGTCATCCACGCGCACGCCCGAGCCCGGTGGACCGGACGGACTTTGCGGGTGGAAATCGAGGGCTGGGTTGACCCCGGCCTTCCGGCCCGAGAGGCCGACGCTATGGGGCCGGCTGGTCGCCGACTCCGTATCCCGGCAGCTCCCTGAGGCGGGCAGCTTCACCTGGACAACCCGGGCTGCTCCGGACTGATCTCGCCTCAGCTGTCGGTTGAGGCACGCTCCGCCTCGCAGCGCTGGCGCAACGCCGACGCGACCGGGGTCGCCTTGAGCCCAGTGGGGCGCTTCACCAGGAGTTTTACCAGCTACATGCTAATCCTCCCGGTTACAGCACGTATTATGGGCGCCAGCCTGGCGGCCTGATCCCCCGCGTCGGCCGGCGAGGATTGTTGCGCGGAGGGCAGATGAGCCGTGGTACCGGTGTGAGTCCCGCGCGGCGGGGCCTGCCCCGGCGCGGCCGGCCCCGGCAGCAGCCCGGGGGCCGCCGCCCGGGCCAGCTGCCCGGGAAGCGGCTCGCGGCGTGGGCCTCGGTCGGGCTGACCGCCGTCCTGGTCGTCGCCACGCTCGCCGCCTACGTCAAGTACCGGAGCTTCTGGGACAGCATCAAGCGGGTTGACGTGGCCGGGCTGATCGGCAGCCAGCCGCCCAGGTACAGCAACGCCGAGAACATCCTGGTGCTCGGCTCGGACACCCGGGCCGGCCAGGGCGGTGTCGGCGGGTCGGCGAGCTCAACCCCGGGTGGCCGCTCGGATACCTTGATGCTGCTGCACATCTCCCCCGGCCGGCACGGGGCCACCGTGCTGAGCATCCCGCGTGACAGCATGGTCCCGGTTGTGGGCTGCTCGCCCAGCGATGGCACCGCGGGGCAGCAGGCAGCCCCCGGGCAGCTCGAGCGGATCAACGCGACCTTGAACAACGGCGGGCCGGCCTGCACCTGGAAGACCGTCGACCAGCAGACCGGCATCCACATTGATCATTTCATCCAGCTGGACTTCACCGGTTTCGAGAAGATAATCAACGATCTCGGCGGGGTGCGGATCTGCCTGCCGGCCGCGGTGAACGACCCCCGGTCGGGCCTGAGCCTGACCGCCGGCCCGCATCATGTGTTCGGGCGGGAGGCGCTGGCGTTCTGGCGTGAGCGCGAGGCCGTCGGCCAGGGCTCTGACCTGCAGCGGATCCAGCGCGACCAGTTCCTGATGGCGTCGCTGGTGCAGGGCATCGAGCACAGCGGCCTGCTCGCCAGCCCGGCCAGGATACTGAGCGTGATCCGCGACGCGGCGGACGCGATGACCACCGACACCGGCCTGGACCAGAACGCGATGCTGCAGATCGCCAGCAGCCTGCGGGGCCTGCGGTCCAGCTCGGTGCAGTTCGTCACCGCGCCCAACGTGGCCTACCCCCCCGACCCGGGAGCCGAGGTGCAGTTCGCCCAGCCGCAGGCCAGCGACCTGTTCACCGCCATCGCGCACGACACCACCTTGCCCCAGGCGAAAAAACCCCGCCGGGCCAGCAGGCCCGGCAGGCCGGCCACGACCCCGGTGCTGGACACCGCCCCGTCCCAGGTCAAGGTCCAGGTCCAGAACGGGTCCGGCGCCACCGGGCTCGCCGCCCAGGTGAGCGCGGACCTGACCAGGCGCGGCTTCGGCGTGGTCGGCGCCGGCGACGCCAGCACCTTCGGCTACACCACCTCGGTGATCGAGTACGCCGCGCCCGCCGACCTGGCCGCGGTCAGCACCCTCAAGGCGCAGCTCACCAACGTCAAGGTGATCCAGGACGGGTCGCTGACCCCGGGCACCATCACCCTGATCGTCGGCTCGACGTTCTCCGGGCTCACGCCACCGCCCGCGAAATCCACCACGACCACCGCGTCGACACCATCGGTCTCCAAGCTCAGCTCCAGCCTCGGCGCCATCACCGCGAACACCGGCATCTGCAAAGACCAGGCCGCCTTCGCCGGCCCCAACGGCGGCTGACGGCCACG
>Ga0209648_10005414_pt1 | contig 10927 bp, 9 predicted proteins | sample GraSoi2013_115cm_FD_185830 | JGI IMG/M metagenome (GOLD analysis project Ga0209648, IMG submission 185830) | Grasslands soil microbial communities from the Angelo Coastal Reserve, California, USA - Sample 9_17_2013_115cm (SPAdes) (version 2) | ecosystem: Environmental > Terrestrial > Soil >...
TCAAGCAACCCGGTGAAAGATCCCCAATTCCGGTTGGCCATCCGGGACCTCAAGACGCACGTTTTGTTATGGACGTTTACCGAGCACGTGCAACCTGCGCTGTTGCAAGGGAACCGCGATAAGAACTTTGATCAGGCGATGGCAGCCCTTGTGAACGACATAAAAAACGTGGCGGGCCAACCCGCGCCTGCAGCCAGTAGCCCCTCGAAGTAAGCCATCTGGCAGAAGAGTTGGCTTCCATCACCCTGCTCGCTTTCCATGGCGGCGCTCCTTTCTACACGCACTGGCCACTGGCTAACAGTGTCAGGAATGCTCCCGGTCTAATCTGTCAGGGATGTGCCCAGTCCAAGGCCCCCACCCCCCGCTGTTTTTCATAAGTGTTGCATCTAAAGGACTTAGTGTCTATGTAAGTGGTTTAGAATCAACACTTGCGGGCAATTCTATAAGTGTTGATTCTAAAGGGACTTAGGTTGCACAAAAATTGTGCAGAATCCGCGCCTTTTTTTCGGTGTTGGGGAGTCGAGAGGGAACTCGCCGCGAAAGACGCGACTGGGCGCAAAAAAAAACGGCAGAAGAGCTGCCGCTGTACATGTAGGACGTAAGAATATCCAGGGAGATTATGCACGCTTGGGGGCTGGTAAGCAAGGAAAAATTTGCGAAAAAAGATCAGCCGAGTGGTGGGTGAGTGTCCAATGAATGCGAGCGTGTCTATAATCTCTATATTGGGGGGGTAGACGCGATGGTGACTCAGATCTCTCCTATGTTGGCCGTCAGCGACGGGAACGCAGCTATCGCCTTCTACAAAGCCGCATTCGGCGCGGAGCTACTTTGGCACCTGGATGGCGGTGGGCACGTCGTCGCTGGACTTTCGATTGACGGCGCGAAGTTCTTTCTGGCGCACGAGTCGCCTCCTCACGGCACGCGGGGTCCAGCTTCCGTGGGTTTCACTACAGTGAGGGTCGAGCTCTTTGTGGACGACCCTATCATGGCGCAGAGGAAAGCTTTGGCCGCCGGAGCCATGGAGCGAAATCCTGTAGTAGAACACCAGCACGAGACGATTGGACCCAAGCCAATCAAGCGGATGCTCCAAGGTGCTGTAATGGACCCGTTCGGTCATATGTGGTTGATTGGCAAAATCCTTGAGTAGCCTGGCGAGCACGGTGCGGAGCGTGATTGGGGCCCTCGGGGCAAGAAACGGTTGACGAATTGACGCGGAGAATCGAGACTTTAGTTGAGCCATGAGAGAGTGGCCCGCCTCCCCGACAAGAGTCGGGGTAAACGCCAGGCGAGCCGTACAAAACTGGGGGGCGGCTTTAACGTATGACTCTTGGAGAGAGATTGGAATGGCTAGGCCGGGTGACGCTGCTGGTGTTCATTCTGGCGTCGGCGGCGTTTCTGAGCGCGATCACGGCGATGCGCATCGCGATTCACGGGCGCGAAGTGACCATGCCGAATCTGGTGGGCAAGAATGCTTCCGAGGCCAGCGAGATGTTGCAGTCACGCGGGCTGGTGCTGCGCGTGGCTGACCGAATTTACAGCGACCAGCCCATTAACGTGGTAGTGCGGCAGACGCCGACGGCTGGACTGCTGATGAAAGTGTCTCAGCAGGCGCACGTGGTGCTGAGCCTGGGGCAGCGGCAATTGCGGATTCCACTGCTGGAAGGCAATTCGCTGCGCGCTTCACGAATCGAACTGTTGCGAACGGGATTGCAGGTGGGCGAGGTTTCGGGCGTGACAATGGCGAATCAGCCCGTGGATATGGTGATGATTCAGAATCCGAAGCCAGGAACGGGAGCGGCGACGCCGCGGGTGGATGTGCTGGTTTCGCAAGGTCCGCGTGAGATGGCGTACGTGATGCCACACTTGACCGGGTTGAATGAGGTGGAAGCGCAGCACCGGCTCGACGTGGCGCAGATGCGCCGCAAGGTGAATTATGTGACGGCACCGCAATGGCCGCACGGCGCGGTGATTGATCAATCACCGATGAGCGGCACGCGGATACCGGCGAGTTCGACCATTGAATTGACGGTGGCGAACTGAGTCCGCCGCTTATGATGTGTAATCCAGCCTAATGTTCCTAATCCAGCCGGCAGAAAACACTTGCACGAAGGAGGATGGACCGTGGCACTACTCAAAGCTCCAACGAAACAAAAAACGACAACCCTTCAGATTCGGCTGGAGGAAGACGTCCGAGGCACGTTGAACAGGTACGCGCAGTTCATCGATGCAAACCCGTCGTACGTGGTGAGCGAAGCGCTGAAGCTGTTGTTCAAGAGAGACCAGGAATTCAAGAAATGGCTGAGCCAACAAACAAAGGGTGACGGGCGGGAACTAAATGAAGAGGAGGGTCTCACAAAGGCCGCTTCGCAAACGTGAAAAGCTGGCGACGTAAAGTCGCCTCCACAAAGGCAAAGAAGACGGAATTTATTTGGCGGCGTCCTTCTTGTGCAGCGTGGTGCACATGGTTAACGCAGTGTTGGGATCGACGGCGCTGTCGCCTTCCTCGACGAACTGGATGATGCCCTGCTTGTCGATGACGATGTTGGCGCGCAGAGCCCATTCATAGGTTTCATTGTGCTCGTCGTAACCCTTGAGGATGCCGTAGGCCTTGAGCATCTTGCGGTTCATGTCGCTGAGGAGGGGAAAGTTAATGCCGATCTGCTTGGCGAATGCGGCGTTGGCAGCGGGACTATCCACACTGACACCGAAGACTTCCGTATCCGAGGCGTCAATCTTACCGGAGGCGATTCCAGCCTGGACCGCCTGAAGTTGCTTCGTTCAACCGCCAGTGAAGGCCAGGACGTAGACGGCAAGAAAGACGTTTTTCTTGCCGCGATAGTCGCTGAGCTTCACGGTTTTCCACTGATCGCTGAGCAGGGTGAAATCAGGGGCGGTGTCGCCGACCTTGAGGGTCATTTTGGCGACTTGGGACTTTTCGGCCTGCGGAGTGGCCGGTGCCGCCGCGAGGGCGGCCGCAACTAGAAGCCCGAGAGCGATCTTGCGTTTCATAGAGAATCTCCCATCGGAGTTGGGATCAAGTGGCAGCAGGAGCTTACACTCTGTCATCCGTGCAATACCACCGGAATGGGGAAATTATTCCATAGACTTGCCCGGGGGGAAATGGGGGAACTTAATTCGAAGAGCGGGAGTATTTAACGAAGGGCAGCTAACTGTTCAACCGAGAGCCCGGCTTCGCGAAGAATCGTGCGGAGCGTCCCCACACGAAGGACCTTGTGGTCGGGCACAGACACACGGGCAAACGGAGATTCACGGCGCAGAATGATGTGGCTGCCGCGTTGACGTTGGAAGATAAAACCGATTCTCGTGAGGATACGAATGAGTTCCTGACCGGAGAGGTCCGTGGGAAGCTTAGTCGTCGAGTAGAAGTGTTCGGCTCGATGAACTCTCTTTGGTCCTCGATGGGAAGCGGGTCGCCGGCAGCCTGAACATCCTCGATATAGAGCTCAGCAGCTTCCTCAATATTCTTGAGTGCTTCCTCGCGTGTGTCACCTTGCGAAACGCAACCCGGCAGGCTAGGAACGACGGCGACGTAGCCTCCGTCACTCTCGCGCTGAAGGATGACTGTATAGCGCATCTCCGTCTCCTCCGAGAACCAATTCCATGTTACGCCCGATCACGGAGGACGTAAAGAAAGCGCTAGAACTGCTGACCGGAGCGGCCTCCCTAGGCTAGATCCGCGGGGCTCTGCTGCGGCTTCATCATGATCGTGTCAAATAATCCCAATGATGCAAAAGCGACCGATAGGGGCCGGTTGAAAGACTTCGTGACGTGGAGGCAGGACGAAGGCAACCCTTTGTACAGCGAGGCGGCATCACAGAGAGGGGTAGTTTGGGTGGGGTCGGCCGAAGGCGCAAAGTAGTTGTTCGGCCTGGCCATTCGTTCAGGGTATAATTCTGTGTTCCATACAGCGGGGAGTGAGCAAGCGCCCAAAGCTTTAGCAGACGGCTGTATGGAACCCCAGATTCGAGAGAGAGGTGAAGTTTGTTTGGTACTTCATACCTGGCGACCGTAAAGAGGCAGGCTCTATTGGTGATGACAGGACTGTTTCTGTTAAGCGCGACCCAGTGCGATGCGCAAGTTTTTCATAAAAAGAAAAGGGTCAATAAATCGACGAGCGCGGAGAACACTGCGGAGCCCGACAAGATTCTGTATGACAAGGCCATGGACGACATCAAGCACGGGCGGCATGAGGTCGGACGGCTAAACCTGCAGACGCTCATCAACACTTATCCGGACAGCGAGTATCTTGCCAAAGCCAAGCTGGCGATCGCCGATTCGTTTTACAAAGAGGGCGGGACGGCGAATCTGACGCAGGCAGTCCAGGCGTACAAGGATTTCGACATTTTCTTCCCCATGGTGCCTGAAGCGGCGTACGCGCAATTGCAGGTTGCCATGACGCACTACAAGCAGATGGAGAAACCAGACCGCGACCGCACACACGCCCGCGCAGCTGAGGATGAGTTCCAAGTATTCCTGTCCAAGTACACGAATGATCCGCTGGCACCTAAGGCGGAACAACGCTTGCGCGAAGTGCAGGAACTGCTGGCGGAAGGCGACTTCCGCATTGGTTACTACTACTACGTGAAGGAAGACAAGAAGGCCGCGGAATCGCGGCTGAGAGCGGTCGTAAATCGGTACCCGCTTTACAGCAGATCGGACCAGGCGCTGTGGATGCTCGGGAACATATGGCAAGCTACCGAAAAGAAAGAGATTGCCGTTCCCTATTACGCACGGATCGTGCGCAATTACCCTTTGTCACCGCTGGTCCCAAACGCCAAGAGCCGGCTGAAGGCGCTGGGAGCGCCGGTGCCGCAACCCGATCCCCAAGCCGTGGCGTGGATGACGGCAGAGCAGAACGCACCGCGACAACGTGAAAGCTTAATCAAGAAGCCCATGGCGCTCGTTCGTACTGGCCCAACGCAAGAATTGCGTGTGGCAGCGACAAACGGAAAGCCGACGATGACTCCAGAGTCGGAAAGCGAAACGGGAATTGATGTTTTGAGGGGCGGAAATCAATCGCAAATCGGGGGCGCTGGAACGGGAATCGTCGCGACGATAACACCTCGAAGTGCCAGCGAGACAACGGGCGGGGCGGAAAATGTGGCTCCAGCGACGGACGGAAGCGAAGCGAGTCCTGCGGCGCAACCGGATCCAAACGCGCCTCCGGCGACGGAGAATTCCACGAGCGGTACGGCAGGCACTCCCGAGACAACGTCCAAGACCGATGCCACGCCAGGGACAACGGGCCAGCCTGCCGATGCAACTAAGACGGACGCCTCGAAGGCGCAAGACGGAACGCAAAATGGAACCAACGGGGACGGCAAGAAGGAATCGACCAGCAAGAAAAAGAAGGGCCTGAGAAAAATCGTCCCCTGGTGAGATTTTGCGGCAGGGCGAAGATCAGGAGAAACGTGATGGGGTGCGGTCAAGCGAGGCCGCACCCCAAGTGTTTTTGGCCTTCTTGGGAAGGCTGGGAGCGGCTAAAAGGGTAGTATTCACTTCCGACACACACGTGCCCTGTGGAGATTGACGCGCGCTTCGGCGGGTGCTCCAATACTCTAAAGTAGGTCATTTTGTACGGCCGCACGTCAATTGCGGCTCGCACAGGTAGAGTATCGCCGGAGGACGTTCGGTGGCCAAGATTCTGGTTGCGGACGACAACAGCAACATCCAGAAGATGGTTGGGCTGGCTCTGAAGGATCAGGGCATCGACGTCATTGCGGTTGGCAACGGTGAAGCAGCCGTGCGTAAAATCTCCGATTTGCGCCCTGACCTGGTGCTCGCCGATGTATTCATGCCGGTTCGGAACGGATATGAAGTCTGCCAGTACGTAAAGATGAATGCTTCACTGGCGCATATTCCGGTGATCCTGCTAGTAGGCGCATTCGATCCTCTGGATGAGCAGGAAGCTCAGCGAGTCGGGGCAGATGGCGTGTTGAAGAAACCGTTTGTTCCGCCAGATCCTCTGATTTCGATGGTGAAGTCCGCACTGCAACGCGCAGGAGTAGCTCACGGGAGCGCCGGCGCCGCCAAAACTGTGGCACCAGAAGTTTTGAAGGGCACCGACCTCCTCACTCCAAGCGCTGCGTCTGTGCCGTCGCTGAGCAGCATCCCGGCCCACATGGCCTCGCACGAACCCGTCATAGCGGCTCTGGATCAGGAGAGTTTTGTGGATGAGGTGCCGGCGCGTCCGGCGCCTGTGCGAATTGACACCGGTTCCCAACCGGTAGCTTTCGGGAGCCTGCTGGAAACATCCGCGGACGAAAAGGTAGACGATCTTGATTTTCTGCCGCCGAGGAATTCCGAGCTGGTTCCGGACCGCGATTGGCGTGATCCGGATACGAATGAAACGGACGAAGAAGTGGAAGAGGAAAAACCCCCCGCGCCGTGGCGGCGCGAGGAGGCTGAGAGTAATGCCGATGCCGGATCCGCTAGCGCGGCAAAGGATTGGCGCGCCGGCAGTTTCGAACAGATTCTAGCAAGAAAAGCACACGGAGAGTCCTGGGAGCCAGTAGAAGAAAAACCAGAATTGCTTGAGGCGCCTGCTGTAAGCAACCTGAAAACGGAAGCGCCCCCAACCCCGGCGAGCACGCCAGAACCAACAACGGTCACAAGGACAATTCCAAGTACACCTTTTGCGACCGAGGCGTGGCCTGCAGTCGGTTCAACGGCTTCACAGGATAAGAGTTCGAGGAAGATAGCGGTGGAAGAAGTGGCGCGTGTGAAAGACCACCAACAACCGCCCCCGGAAGTGGTGGTTGCTAAAGCGCCCGAAGTGAAGCAAGCTGAACCGCCGACGAAAACGTCCAAGGAATCGTGGTTCTCCGTTCCGTCAAACCCCTGGAACGCTGAGATCGAGAAGGCAAACCGGCTGGCTTCGACGTGGGATACCGCAGAGCCGGTGGCCGTTCCTCCGGTGTCTAACAACGGAGCGGAGAAGGCTACTGAGGCCGTGAGCGAAACGACTCAGAACGTAATCGAAGAAGCGGCCTTGCCAGCGGCAACCGTAGAGGCTATCCGCGAGGAGGCTGCGAACGTTGCCGAAGACGCGACGCTTCCCTCTGGACAACAAACCTACGACGGAGCGGACTTTTACGCACATGACGAAGTCTTGGAGACACCAGCACCAACGCCCGCAGCTGCGCCGGCCCCGACCCCGAGCATGGACGACCTCGTTGCTAGAGTGCTGGCAAAGATGAGTCCCGAAGTTTTGCAGGCAGTGACGCGCGAGATTCTGAGGCCCGTCGTAGAAGCAATGGTAAAAGAAGAGCTGAAGTCGAAGAAATCTTAATTCCCCGCACTGTCGCGTCGAAATTCCATCCACGCTTTACACTCATCAAAATTGAATGTTCTTTCGCAGGGCCCGCGCCCGGCCGAATTGACGCCGCCGCTTTTCACCTCGTATAGTCGAAGATTACTCCGAACGAATTCAACTGTTCGAGACCAGGCGGGCCAAGGCCTGCCCTGTACGGGAGAGGCGCACCGGATGGCTCGCGAGATAGCAAAGGCCTACGAACCGAAGCAGATCGAACGGCGATGGGCAGAATTCTGGGTAAAAGAAGAAATTTTCAAAGCCAATGCGAATGCGCCGGGACCGGTCTTCTCGATTGTTATTCCGCCGCCGAATGTGACGGGCTCCCTGCACATCGGGCACATGCTGGAGCACACGGAGATCGACATTCTTACCCGCTGGTACCGAATGCAAGGGTATAACGCCCTATATCTGCCGGGCACTGACCACGCAGGCATCTCCACGCAGCGGGTCGTTGTGAAACACCTGATGGATCAAGGGATTGACTACCATAAGCTCGGGCGGGAGGAGTTTGAAAAACAGGTGTGGAAGTGGAAAGCAGAGGCGGGCAGCGAGATCACGGAACAGATGAGGAGCATTGGGGAGAGCTGCGACTGGTCCCGAGAGAGGTTTACGCTCTCACTGGAAATGTCGCGCGTGGTGCGCGAAGTATTTGTGCGGCTCTATGAAGAAGGATTGATCTACCGGGAGACGCGTCTGGTGAATTGGTGCCCGGATTGTTTGACGGTGCTGAGCGATCTGGAGGTGGTGCACGAGGAGCGGCAGGGGCACTTGTGGCACATCAAATATCCGGTGGTGGGGACGCAAGAATTCCTCGTGGTGGCAACGACGCGACCGGAGACCATGCTGGGCGATACGGCAGTGGCCGTGAATCCGGAAGACGAGCGGTATAAACATTTGGTGGGCAAGAAGGCGGTCTTGCCGCTGATGAACCGGGAAATCCCGATCATTGCAGACGAGATGGTGGACCGTGAATTCGGGACAGGCGCGGTGAAGATTACGCCGGCGCACGATCCGAATGACTTCGAACTGGGGCGGCGACACAAACTGCCCGCGATTGATGTGATGACGGATGAAGGCAAAATGAGCGAGGCGGCAGGCGCATACTCGCGGATAGACCGCTTCGAAGCGCGGAAAAAGATTGTTGAGGATTTGAAGGCGCTGGGACTGCTCGAAAAGATCACCGAGCACACGAACGCCATAGGATTATGCGAACGGAGCAAAACGATCGTCGAGCCAAGAATCTCGACGCAATGGTTCTGCAGGATGAAGCCGCTGGCGGACCCTGCCATTGCGGTGGTGGAGCGTGGGGAGATTCAGATCGTGCCGGATAACCGGCGCGAGGAATATTTCAACTGGATGAGAAATATCCGCGACTGGACGCTGTCGCGACAACTGTGGTGGGGACACCGGATTCCGGCGTGGTACTGCAAGGAAAACAAGCACATCACGGTGGCGCGCGAGACGCCGGCGAAGTGCGCGACATGTGGCTCGACAAACCTTGAACAAGACCCGGACGTTTTGGACACGTGGTTCAGCTCAAGCCTCTGGCCGTTTTCCACGCTGGGGTGGCCGGAGAGCACGCAGGATTTCAAGACGTATTATCCCACCAGCTTGCTGATCACTGGGTACGACATCCTGTTTTTCTGGGTGGCGCGGATGATCATGATGGGAATCCACTTTACGGCCAAAGTTCCCTTCCGCGCCGTTTATCTGCACTCGCTGGTGCGCACCGCGAGCGGCGAGAAGATGTCCAAGTCAAAAGGGACGGGACTCGATCCGGTGGCGCTGAACCAGCAGTACGGAACGGATGCGATGCGGTTTTGCCTGGCGTCGATGGCCGCGCCGGGGACAGACATCATACTTTCCAACGACAAGTTGGCAAGCGCGCGGAATTTTGCGAACAAAATCTGGAATGCCGCGCGGTTCTCGTTTTTGAATTTGGATAAATTTGAGGAGAGTGGGGCGAATTTGGAAGAGCTAGCGGCGCCAGAGGTGCGTGCGAAGGCACCGTATGCTTATCAGGGAAGCGTCCCGTTGGTGGATCAGTGGCTTTATTCACGGCTGGCGAGCACGATCGAGTTGGTGAATGAAGCGCTGACGAATTACCGGTTTCACGAGGCCGCGCAAGCCGTGTACCAGTTTTTCTGGGGGGACTTCTGCGACTGGTATATCGAGTGGGTAAAGCCGGAACTCCAGAGCCCAGACCGTGAACAGGCTACTGTAGCGTGGAAGAATCTTTTTGCCGCATTCGATGACGCGCTGAGGCTACTGCATCCCTTCATGCCGTTTCTGACGGAGGAGCTGTGGCACCAGTTGCCGCAGAGGAGCGGAGGCAAGTCGATTGCGCTGGACACATTCCCCACTGCACGGAAAGAGTGGGCACAAGGGAAGATTGTCGACGCGGTGGACATCTTCACCCAAATACAAGACGTTATTACCGCGCTACGAAATATCCGCGCGGAGATGAAGCTTGACGCGAAGAAAAAAGTTCCTGCCGAATTTTGGAGCACCGCTGAGTTAATCCGCAACAGGGTGCACGTCGAGTCTGACGCAATTACGCGGCTTGCGGTTCTAAGCGAGGTGAAAATTTCGCCGACGGCGCTGGAACAAACTGGCGGAGCCGTGCGGTCGACGGCTGTATTTGACGTACGGATTGCGTACTCGGATGTGGTGGATGTCGCAGCTGAGAAAGCACGATTGAAAAAAGAAATAGACGGGCTACAAAAGGCCATTGCGTCGAAGGAGGCGCAGCTCGGCAGCGACACGTTCCGGAGCCGCGCGCCTGAGAAAATAATCAAGGGGCTGGAAGCTACGCTCGCCGAGCAGCGCATCGAGCTTCGCAAATTGCAAGATCGCTTGTCGCAACTCGATGGAGATTCATAGTTCTTTGGGGCCATATGGATTGGAATTCTCGCTACATTGCCGACCTTGTGCGGCGCGCGCTGGAGGAAGATATCGGCACGGGAGACGCGACGACCGCGGCGGTGGTACCACCGCGAGCGTCGGCGCGGGCTAAAATTCTCGCCAGGCAAACGCTCGTTTGCGCGGGATTGCCGATTGCGCAAAAGATTTTCCGTGCGCTGGATCCGGAGATACACGTCACTTATCCACACAACGATGGATCGTTTGTGGAACCCGGCGTGGAGATCGTTCAGATTAGGGGAAACGCCCGCGCAATCCTTGCCGGCGAGCGAACCACGCTGAATTTTCTGGCGCATCTCTGCGGAATCGCCACGCTGACGCGGCGCTTCGTGCAACAACTGGCGGGCACAAGAACTCGTATTCGGGATACGAGAAAAACGACACCGGGGTTGCGGGCGCTGGAAAAATATGCGGTGAAGACCGGCGGCGGCGCCAACCACCGCTTCGGACTCTATGACGCCATTCTCTTAAAAGAAAATCACATCGCGCTGGCCGGAGGAATCAAGGAAGCGCTGGACAAAGCGCATACCTATGTGTCACCCAAGGCGCCGGCGCCGCGGGCAGCGAGCGCCTACGACGCGGCCGGGTTGGACCCGGAAGTCGTCGGCCCGGGACCATTGCCGGTGCAGATCGAGGTTCGCGACCAGAAAGAATTGGTTGAAGCGCTTG
>Ga0209648_10005415_pt1 | contig 10926 bp, 8 predicted proteins | sample GraSoi2013_115cm_FD_185830 | JGI IMG/M metagenome (GOLD analysis project Ga0209648, IMG submission 185830) | Grasslands soil microbial communities from the Angelo Coastal Reserve, California, USA - Sample 9_17_2013_115cm (SPAdes) (version 2) | ecosystem: Environmental > Terrestrial > Soil >...
GCATTTGGCGCACGCGGTAGCCGCCGGTGTATCGGGTTATATCACCAGCGACGCTAAGGTTCTGAGCGCGCGAGATTCCCTGATGACCGAGTTCAATTTAGACGTTATCGGACTGTCTGAATTCGTAGATTTACTTGAGCTTCCAAATTCGGACGAGTCCGCGATGTTTGCGAAAGAAACAAAGAATTTTCGAATTCAGATACCATCCGCTGAAGAAGTTACAGCGTTCCTTGAGAGTGAACGTCTAACGGCGGCGTCATTTCTTAGCGGAACTAAAGTAGCCGACTGCGAGCGACGGTCCGTAAGTGACGACGACGGTATCATTGGAGTGGGTCTACTCATACCCGCATCTGCGCTCGACCAACCCTCGCGCTCCATCGTATGTGTACGCCAAGAGCATGCGTTTTCGTCAACGGTCGCGGATTTCCTCCTTTCCGAACAAGTCCGCTATTGTTCGCGTAATAGCACCTGTCATCTATCGATGATGGACGTTCCGTCGCACCCAATAACGCACAGGATTGCTCTTAGCCAAGGCTTTCAACCACGGGCTGGGAATGTTGCAACTCTGGCCAAAATTGCTCTTGGGCAACCGATAACAGAGAAAACTTGGGATAAGGCCAGACTATCGATCGAACGATTGGCCGGACTCAAACTTCAGGTAAAGTGTCCGACATATGACAGACCAAAAGTCCGGATTACGACAGCCGGTGGCGACAACACCGAGGTTGGACTTTTTGAATTGGAGACCGTCCTCTCCCCAACGCTGTTTGCTCTACCGAAACGCAAAGCAGTTGTCGTACCTATCACTCGGGCGTTTGCCGCGGATTTGTTGGGAACCGATCTCCAGTATTCTTTTCTTGAAGTTCCTGAAGCACAGTTTCTGAGCCGTCGCACATACTTCAACACAACAAGAGCAACTCGTAGTATGATTCGCGGAGCGGCAATTGCGTTTTATGAATCGTCGCGCGGTAAGGGTCGTGGTGCTATCGTCGCGATCGGCCGAATAGTTGACGTGATTTCAATCCCCGTGAGTAACGCCCCCGAAGCACTACGGCGCGGCGCTGTTGTTGAGAATCTTGGAACTCTAACAAAGTCTAAGAGAGTTCTCGCGACCACGTTCGACAATCTTGTCGCATTTAGGAAACCTGTAACTTTGAGAAAGCTTCGACAGATCGGCTGCGTGACCAAAGCGAACTTTGTCTCCGCAACACCTATCTCCGCGATACATCTGACCGCTATCGTAGACGCAGGCTGCAGCGATGATTGACCACAACGAGATTCTGATCTCGCTAAAACCAAGGCATGCGGAGCATATCTTTGAAGGCGCGAAAACCGTCGAGCTTCGGACGCGCCGTCCGAATATTGAACCTGGGACGCGGATTTGGATTTATGCCACTTCCCCGACCGCAGCCATAAGAGGATACGTAAATCTTGCGCAAATTCAGACCGGTTCGCCTTCGCTCATTTGGAAGACTTTAGGCAGCCAGACCGGAATTTCAAAAGATGAGTTCGACGACTACTTCAAGGCATGCGAGGTGGCGCATGCGTTAGTGCTTACTGATGTAATGGAAATGAAGCAGGCCTTACCGCTCAAGCGTATCCGCGAGTTGGTACATAATTTTCAGCCTCCTCAATTTTTTTGCCATCTGAACGGCGCGAGAAGGACGATGCGACTCTCTTCAAGAAAATACGAACCAATCAAACGATAGCGGCGGGCTTTCGCCTGTCGCTTTGTTTTGATGGATGCCCCGGGACAAGCCCGGCCATGACGATCTCAGAAGTATTGCGCAGTAGCGTCATCCTGAGGTGCGAGCGTCAGCGAGCCTCGAAGGATGAGCACCAAGGGCCGCCCCTTCGAGACGCCGCGCTTTGCGCGGCTCCTCAGGGTGACGGCGGCAATCAGTTGTCGAGGAAGCTCCGCAGCTTCCTTGACCTCGACGGATGCTTCAGCTTGCGCAGCGCTTTCGCCTCGATCTGCCGAATACGCTCTCTGGTCACCGAGAATTGCTGGCCGACTTCTTCCAGGGTGTGGTCGGTGTTCATGCCGATGCCGAAGCGCATGCGTAAGACCCGTTCCTCGCGCGGCGTCAGCGACGCCAGCACGCGGGTGGTGGTCTCGCGCAGGTTGGATTGGATCGCGGCGTCGATGGGAAGGATCGCGTTCTTGTCCTCGATGAAATCGCCGAGGTGCGAATCTTCCTCGTCGCCGACAGGCGTCTCCAGCGACAGCGGCTCTTTGGCGATCTTTAGAACCTTGCGCACCTTCTCCAACGGCATGCCGAGCTTTTCGGCGAGCTCTTCCGGCGTCGGCTCGCGGCCGATCTCGTTGAGCATCTGGCGCGAGGTGCGCACGATCTTGTTGATGGTCTCGATCATGTGCACGGGAATGCGGATGGTGCGGGCCTGATCGGCGATCGAGCGCGTGATCGCCTGCCGGATCCACCACGTCGCATAGGTCGAGAACTTGTAACCCCTGCGGTATTCGAATTTGTCGACCGCCTTCATCAAGCCGATATTGCCTTCCTGGATCAGATCGAGGAACTGCAGGCCGCGGTTGGTGTATTTCTTGGCGATCGAAATCACCAGCCGCAGGTTGGCCTCGACCATTTCCTTCTTGGCCTGGCGCGCCTCGCGCTCGCCCTTCTGCACGCCGTGCACGATCTTGCGGAATTCGCCGATCTCGAGCCCGGTCAGCGCCGCCAGCGACTGAATCTCGTGGCGCAGTTCCTTGATGCGGTCCTTCTCGTGATGGACGAAATTCTTCCAGCCCTTGGCGCCGAGTTTGGAAACGCGGTTGAGCCAGCGCGGATCGAGCTCCGAGCCCTGGTAATTGCGCAGGAAATCCTCGCGCGCGACGCCGTGGCTGTCGCCGAGCCGCAACAGGCGGCCCTCGAACGACACCAGCTTCTTGTTGATGTCGTAGAGCTGCTCGACCAGACTGTCGATGCGGGCCTGGTTGAGCCGCAGCGACTTCACCTCGACGATGATCTCGTCCTTCAGCTTCTTGTATTTGCGCTCCTGGTGTGGCGACAGTTTTTCGCTCTGAAGCTGGTTGGAGATGTCCTGCTCCTGCAGGCGGCGCAGCTTCTTGTAGTTGTCCGCAATTTTATCGAAGGTCTCGACCACCTTCGGCTTCAGCTCGGCCTCGATGGCCGCAAGCGACATCTGGTTTTCGAACTCGTCGTCATCGAGATCGGATTCGGCGGCGGCCTCGGCCGGATCCTTCTCGCCTTCGGGCTCGGCAGCCGGCGCGGGACGGAACGGGGTCGGCGCGGGAGGAGCTGCCGGCGGCGCGATATGCGCGGGCGCGGCCGCAGCAGGCATTGTCGCGCCATTGCCGTTACCGTTGGCGGATACCAGCGGCTGGCCGTCGGGGCCGAGCGGGGCCGCGAGCAGCGGGTTCATGTTGTTCTTGGCGTCGGGGCCGGCGTAGGTCGCTTCCAGATCGATGATGTCGCGAAGGAAGATTTTTCCTTCGTTGAGTTCGTCGCGCCAGATGATGATGGCCTGGAAGGTCAGCGGACTTTCGCACAAGCCAGCGATCATCGCCTCGCGGCCGGCCTCGATGCGTTTTGCAATGGCGATTTCGCCTTCGCGCGAGAGAAGCTCGACCGTGCCCATCTCGCGCAGATACATGCGGACGGGATCGTCGGTGCGCTCGCCGGGCTCGGATTTCTTGACCTCGGTGACGGCCTTTTGCGTGACCTCGACCAGTTCGTTGTCGGTATCGTCCTCGGCCTCTTCCTTGTTTTCTTCCTCGCTGTCGGCCTCCTCGGCCTCGGAGACGTTGATGCCCATGTCGGAGAGCATCGACATGATGTCCTCGATCTGCTCCGGCGAAGTGGTGTCGGAGGGCAGCACTTCGTTGAGCTGATCGAAGGTCACGAAGCCGCGCTTCTTGGCCTGCTTGATCATCTTCTTGACGGCGGCATCGGACAGGTCGAGCAACGGCGACGGCGCTTCGGCTGAATCCTTCTCAGGAGCGTCGGCTGCCTTGTCGTCTTTTTCCTTGTCTTTTACCTGCAGCGTCTTTGCCTTGGTGGCCATTCATTGCTCCCGAAACGCGCTCATGCGAGGTGCGTCACCGCGCCCGCCTTGAAACTGATGTCACTTACGACGCGGAAAGGGCGGCGCAAACCATCGCCACCCCCGAATCTGTTCTGCCGGTTGTTCGCACAATGACCCGAAGGCCATTAAGCTTCGATTACCCCTGTTTTTGCAGCCAAACCATGGATTTGGCGAGTCATTTCGCGGTTCCGACCGTCGCCGTCCGCATCATTTTTTAATCAAACGCTCCGCTGGAACCGGCCCGAAGACTCCCCAAAACCCTCGATCAGGGCCTCGGTGCCGTCCACTTCCGCCAATCGGGCCTTGACGTCACGCAGCCACGCCAGATTGGCCTCGCTTGCATCCTCGCCCAAGGCCGCTTCCGCATCCTTCAATTCCCTAAGTAATGAGTGCCATTGGCGATGCAAGGATACCAGCTGGTGCCAGGTGGAAAGAACGTCCTCGCGCGCCGCGCCGGGTTGCGCCCCCCACACCGCCGAGGTCGTGATCGCACGCTCAACCCTTTGAAGAACTTGCGAAAATCCAGCCGCGGCGAGGTCGGTCCGCATTTTCTGGCTCTGTTCGGAGGGCTCCGGACTGTGGTGATGGTCGTTGGCGAAGGCACTGATGATGCCGGCGCGCAATTTGTGCGCCTCGGGATGGGCCAATTCCAGTGCCGCCACCTCCTCGAGATGGTCGTGCAGCAGCCACGGATGATTGATCAGGGATTGCAGAATCAGGGCCTCGCGGCGGGAGATCGCGCTGCGCTGGCCGCGCATGATCGGGCTGGTCGCAAGCTGGGGGCTCGCCGCCTGATAGGGCCCGCGGTCGATGGTCTGGCTGCCGGCTGACGCCTGCGTGCGGCCGCCGCGGGGCTCGAATCGACCCGCAGCCCCAGGGGTAAAGGAGCCGCGCGGGGCAAAGCGCCGGCCTGATTCGCCGCCGAAATTGCCGGAAGGCCCGCGAAAATTGCCTCGACCATAGCCGCCGCGCGCGACTTCCGGCGCGAAGGTCCGTTGCAGGCGCTCCCGCAGATCCTGGCGATAATAGCGCCGCACCACTTCATCGTGAATGCTGCCCGAGAGTTCGCCGATCCGCGCCTCCAGCGCCGCGCGCCGCTCCGGCGTCGCGTAGGTGCCGCCTTCGATTTCGCGCGACCAGATCACGTCGGCAAGCCCGCGCGCCGCTGATATCACTTCCTCGATCGCGCCGCGCCCGCCCGAGCGCGCGAGATCGTCGGGGTCCTGTCCTTCCGGCAGCAGCGCAAAGCGCAGGCTTTTTCCCGGCTTGAGATGCGGCAGCGCCATGTCGGCGGCGCGCCATGCCGCCTTCTGCCCGGCCTTGTCGCCGTCGAAACACAGAATCGGCTCGTCCGCCATCTTCCACAACAGCGCGAGCTGATTTTCCGTGAGCGCGGTGCCGAGCGGCGCGACGCTCGCCGGAAAACCCGCACCGACCATGGCGATGACGTCGACATAGCCTTCCACCACCACCAGCGAGCTGCCGTTGTGGGCGGCAAGCCGCGCGGAGCTAAGGTTGTAGAGATTGTCGCCCTTGTGAAACAGCGGCGTTTCCGGCGAGTTCAGGTATTTCGCGGCAACGTCTTTTTCCAGCGCCCGGCCGCCGAACGCGATCACCCGTCCGCGCAGATCGGTGATCGGAAACATCACGCGGTCGCGAAAGCGATCGTAGGGCACAGGGATGTCATCGCCCGACACCAGCAGGCCTGCTTCGACCATGTCCTCGACGGGAATGCCGAGGGAGCCCAGATGCTCCTTCAAGGCAAAACGTTCGCTCGGCGCATAGCCGATGCGAAACTGCAATTGCACGGCGGGCGAAATCGCGCGGTCGCCGAGATAGCCGCGCGCTTTCGCGCCGTTGCGCGAGGCCAATGTGTCGGCAAAGAATTTCGCGGCCAGCTCCATCACATCGTACAGCGTCTTGCGGCGCTGTTCGTGACGCGCGGCATCGGGGGTAGCCGCGGGCAGCGGCATGCCGGCCATCGAGGCCAGGCGCTCGACGGCCTCGGTGAAGCCAACGCCTTCGGTCTCCATCAGGAAAGAGATGATGTCGCCGTGCTTGCCGGAGGAGAAGTCGTGGTAAAATCCCTTCTGGTCGTTGACGGTGAACGACGGCGACTTCTCCTGCTGAAACGGCGACAGGCCCTTCCACTCGCGCCCCGCCTTCTTCAACTTCACGCGCCGCCCCACGACTTCCGAGACCGGGAGCCGGGCGCGCAGTTCATCGAGGAATTGGGGCGTAAAGCGCATGCGTGATTTTCGGTGAGTCGGGGGCGGATGCCAACCGATCATGGATATAGGGATGGCGGGCTAAAATACGAGAATTATTGGGATTCTCCCGGCTATTCACAGGGCGTGAAGCCCCGTCGTCATTCCGGGATGGTCCGAAGGACCAGACCTCAGATGTGCAATTGCACATCGGTGAATCTCGAGATTCCGGGTTCGCGTCTTCGACGCGCCCCGAAACGACAACGACATTACCTCACCATAAACCGGCCCGATGCGATGCGCGGCAGGCCAGTGACCGGCCAATTGTAAACATAGGTCCAGGCTTCGTCGACCGTATGACCCTCACGCGTCACTCGCAGCATCTGCCGGATATATTCGGTCGGCGCCGCAAACCCCTCGCCGCAGGCCTCGTACATGTCGAACTCGTGCAGCAATTCGCGCGGCTGATGCAGCCGGTACAGTTCGCCGAACACGACATCATTGGGATCGTCGGACAACACCAGCCCGGGATAATGTTTCACCAGATAGAGCCGGCCCTGGCAGCGCGCCTCGCCGATAAAGTCGGCGCTGCGCGACAACAGCTGCGCCATCGGATGATCGAAGCCGCGCATCAGCGTGCCGTAAACGAACAGACGATCCTGCATCATGCCCCACGAACGGCTGACAACCCGCTAGGCCGCCGCCGCCACCTCATCGCTGATGACGAGGAATTTGACCAGGTCCATCCGCCCAAAACTCGTGGTCAGCGCCACGTCGGCGGCGTCGCGGCCGGTGGCCATCAGGATGCGGCCGATCCGGGGGTGATTGTGGCGGGCGTCGAAGGTGTACCACTGGCCGGACAGATAGGCCTCGAACCAGCCGGAAAAATCCATCGGCGCGGGGTCGTAGGGAATGCCGATATCGCCCATGTAGCCGGTGCAGTACCGCGCCGGGATGCCCATGCAGCGGCAGAACGTCAGCGCCAGATGCGCGAAATCGCGGCACACGCCGGCGCCCTGCTCGTAGACGTCGTGGGCCGACTTCATGTGATGGGCGTGCTGATAGCCGAAGGTGACGTGGTTGTGCACGAAGCTGCAGATCGCGGCCACCCGCTCCCAGCCCGGCCGGGTATTGCCGAACAGCGACCACGCCGGATCGGTCAACTTGTCGGTCTCGCAATAGCGGCTCGCCATCAGATACAGCAAGACGTCGTCGGGTAGCTGGTCGATCGGAAGCTGCTGCGCGGTCGGCGCGATCGCATCGGGCAATCCGGAATCGCGCAGCAGCGCGCTGCCGCGCAGCGTCACACCGCCGGCCGGCGCCACCAGCCTGCCGCAGATGTTGCCAAAGCTGTCGTGGTAAAATCCGATCGGCGCATCAGGCTCGGCGACAATGGTTTCGGCGCCGATGATGTCGGCACGGCGCGAGGGGTGAATGCTGAGCATGATCACCATCGGCGTCGGCTGCACGGCAGCGTGCGCAATCTCGAAGCCTACCTTGATCTCCATGTTACGCCTCCGCCCCCACATCTGTCGAAACGACGTTGATGCTGACGTCCATGCCGACGAACGCATCGGCCGAACCGAGGTAGATGCCGTGCAGCGGGACCGCCTGGCGCGGATCGCGCGCCACCGCCACGCGAACGAGGTCGCGGGTGCCGACGATGCCGTTGGTGGGATCGAACTCGATCCAGCCGGCGCTCGGCAGGTAGACCTGAACCCAGGCGTGGGTCGAGCCGCCGCCAACATAGCCGTGCGCCCGATCGCCGGGAACGGCGATGTATCCCGACACGAAGCGTGCGGCGATGCCGAGCCGCCGCAGCGCCTCGATCATGAACAGCGCGTAGTCGCGGCAGGTGCCGGATCTCGTCTGCAGCGTATCGAGCGGATGCTGGGTGCCGTGCTCATGCCGCTTGCGGTAGGTGAAGGCCTTGCGGATGCCGTAGGTCATGCCGCTGAGAATATTGAAGGTCGGGGTCGGTCCTTCCGCATCGAGAAAATTCCGCGCCCACGCGGAAAGTTCGCCGTTGGGATCGCCATATTGCGGCGTGATGAAATGAACGAGGTCGGGAAACTCCTCGTCGTCGTAGAGAAACGGATAGAAATAGGCGCGATCGTCGGGGGTGAGGGCAAACTCCTCGGCGGGATTGTGCTCGACGGTGGCGATGTTGACGAACGACAGGGTTTCGGCGCGCTCGTCGAAGGTCGCTGTTGCCGAACACGTCGTGGATCCAGCGCAGCGACATCGGCTCCGGCACGATCTCGAGCTTGTTCGAAATAACGCGCAGGTCGTGGCCGTCGCGCGGGCGCAGCATGATGCGGTGTTCGCCGAACGCCACCGGGTGCGCATAGCGATATTCGGTCTTGTGATGGATCGTGAGCAGGGGCATCGTCGGCGTAATCATCGTGATTTTGGGCGATCTAATCTATACCGATCCCTGCTTATTCCTAAATCGGCATGCTGCTTCGATAGGCAATAATTGAGGAAAAATGGTTTCGGACAGCCCAAACGACACAACATTACTCCTTGCAAGCGCAGATACTCCGCCGGTTCATGAAGATAATGCGGCAGGCCGCTCGCCGTTCCTGCTGACATCGGATCATTATGGCCGGGCAATTCCGCGCATCCTCGGCGATCTCGGCCTGCGGGCCACCGAGCTGACCGGGCATATCGCCTGGGATCCCGGCATCGCCGGCGTTGCGGATGCGCTATCGAAACATCTGGACGCGCATCTGATCGCGCAGCGTTACTCGCGGCTGGTGATCGACTGCAACCGGCCGCCGGCCGCGCCAAGCTCGATCCCGCTCATCAGCGAAGCTACCATCATTCCCGGCAACGAAGGGCTTGCGCGCGAAGCGGCGGAAGCGCGGCGCCGACAGATCTTCGATCCCTACCATCGCCGCATCGCCGAGGTGATACGGCGGCGGCTGCGCGATTCGATTCCGACGGTGCTGGTGTCGCTGCACAGCTTTACGCCGGTTTACGCCGGGATCGCCCGACCGTGGCACATCGGCACGCTCTATCATCGCGACACCAAACTGCCGCCGCTGCTGTTAAAACTGTTGCGCGACGAGCCCGATCTGGTGGTCGGCGACAACGAACCCTATGCGGTCAGCGACGAGACCGACTACACCATTCCCGTTCACGGCGAGGCGCGCGGCTTGATGAATTCAGGCATCGAAATTCGCCAGGACCTGATCGCCGATCGGGCCGGACAGCGGCAATGGGCGGACCGGCTCGCGCGCATCTTCCGCGAGATCGAAACCACGTTGCGCGCGCAACGGCTGATTTAGCTTAGCTCTTGCATGGGACTAAATCCGCCGCGGGCTCTATATCACCTCTCCCATGGGGAGAGGGAGCGCACCTCCATTGCCGCGATATCGCCACGCTCTCATCGCGCGCGCGTCAAGGCCAGCCAGACGCCGCCGCCGATCATGAAGCCGCCGGAGATGCGCGACAACAGCCGCGTCCGCCGTGCCGAGAAGAACAACCGCGCGCGGCCGGCCAACAGCGCGTAGATCGAATCGGTGATCGCACCCGTGACCATGAAGGTGACGCCGAGCAGCGCCACTTGCGAGAAATGATCCTTGCTCATGTCCATGAACTGCGGAATGAACGCACCGAAGAACACCAGCACCTTGGGATTAGACAGCAGCACCACAAATCCCTGCAGGAAAAAACCGCCGCGCGGCGGCGGTGGCGGCGCATCGGCATCGACGCCCATGACCGGCGCTCGGATCAGCTTGACACCGAGCCAGACCAGATAGGCGGCACCTGCAAAGCGCACCCAGTCGAACCAGTAACCCATGGTCGCCATCAGCGAGGTCAGCCCGATGGCCACGATGCCGATCACGATGGTGAGGCCGGCCTGGACGCCCGCGATATTGGTCAGCGCCGCGCGGGTGCCATGCCGCAGGCCATTGGCGATCACCAGCGTCACCACCGGCCCCGGCAGCAGCGCCAGCGCGATGCAGGCGGCGACGAAAGCGAGATAGAGGTTTAAGGACATTGGGTGCTCGCGTATCAAATGGCGTCATGGCCGGGTTTATCCCGGCCAACCACGTTTTTATCCGAGATCCAGGGCGTGGACCCATAAATTAATAAATTAAAAGTGGTCGACGGACGTCCGCTTTGGTGCGCATTCTGGACTCAAGTCGGACATTACGGCACTTCCGAAAAGTGCCAAAACCGGACTCATGCACTGTGACAAGAGAAGCCTATTCGATCACTGCGTCGGCACGGCCGAGCAATGGCCGCGAGACGCGGCTAGCCACGGTCGATCAACTTCTGCGCAAAGCGCCAGCCGTGCTTGACGCCACCGGCACGCCGGATGGTTTCAATAATCTCGGAGGCGTAATATCATGGATAAGATCTCTTAGCGCCTCGGTATCAAACGGCTTACGTAGTATTCTTAAATTTGAGGGAGCTGCTTTTGCCGCATCGCTGTAACCGGTCGTAAGGGCCACCGGCAAATTGGGATACCGCGAACGGATTTCTCTCGCAAGCCCGACGCCGTCGATGGTTCCTGGCATGACGATATCGCTGAAGACGAGATCGATCTTCGTACCGGCTTCAAGCAGTTTTAATGCCGCTTCGGCCGACTCTCGATAGATGGTCTCATAGCCCAGATGCTCGAACAGCGAGGATGTCA
>Ga0209648_10005417_pt1 | contig 10925 bp, 11 predicted proteins | sample GraSoi2013_115cm_FD_185830 | JGI IMG/M metagenome (GOLD analysis project Ga0209648, IMG submission 185830) | Grasslands soil microbial communities from the Angelo Coastal Reserve, California, USA - Sample 9_17_2013_115cm (SPAdes) (version 2) | ecosystem: Environmental > Terrestrial > Soil >...
GAACATGGAGATCGAGCGGCGGGTCCAGGAAAGGATGGCAGAAGAGGAGGAACTGAGGCGAGCGCGGGGCGCAGACCTGGCCTCCATCTACCGCGTTTTCGACAACGTGACGCAGCTCCCAGTCTACATCGGACACACTAAAAAGAGCATCGAAACGAGGATGCAGCAGCATATAGCGAAAGCGTTATCGCCAAGTAGCGGCGAACCCCGACTGCACGGGTTCCTCAGCCAGCGCATACAAGAGAAGAACTTCCCGACGATCCAGGTAGTGAGGCAGACGCTTGCACGGTCCGCAAGAAGAGAAGAGAGTGCAGAAATCCGCGGCCTCATCCTGCAGGGCGTGCCGCTTTTCAACATCGAGAGTGTGCGCGCTACCACACGAGCGCGCTACTCGATGGGCGAAATACAGTTCCCCATCGAGGGGCTTGAGAGCTTATAGCGTAAAATCGTGCTGCAAGAGATTGCAGAGAGTGAACTATGACGCACGCAGGAGGTCATGAAGCAATGACAGACAAGAAAAAAGAGGCGACGAGTATTCCCCTGGAAGGCAAAACCGCAGCAGAACTTCATGCATTGCTTTCATCGGGACACTTTTATTGTATCAATGGGCGGAGATTTTTTGCTCTCTATCGGCATAGCCCAGGGCGTTTTTATGGAAGCCTCACCCTTGCCGGTGAAAGCAGCGAAGACTTTAGCCTTTCAGAGGATGAACTACTCAAAGAGCTACAGCTATGGAGGTACACAAAAGACGAACGATAGGCCTATAGAGGGTGCGCTACGCGCACTGGATGAACACGAGAGAGAATGGACAAGGCAAGATATCAACCGTAGAAAAACGCGCGTTTTTCTACGGGACGGAAAAGCCCAAGAGAAAGCATGGGATCATGGAAAAAGTAGTAAATAGCGTGAATGTTCGACGATTTTTAAGCCGAAACCTGGGAAATTAGCGTGAATGGTAGGAATCGGGCATCGGCTACCTGAACACTCGGCTCCAGAAGCGGCTCACAGCACACATCGTCTGTAAATTCACGGCAGGATGATCGGGAACTCTCCGCCACATCTTGACTATAAATCCCAACAGTATTCGCGAAAATACAACCATTATCCTGGTGGGCAAATGAGTTGAGAGGTCATACTTGCCAGGATAATTGCTGTGAAAGCTACCAGTTTACGGTTGGGGTTTACAGCCCAAGCCGAATATCACGGTAATCATAGGGAGAAATGAGTACAAAGTCATGCTCTGCTCAATTCATCGAAGGCTTGTCCTATAACGTTTGGAAGACGTTCTTCATCTCCGCGAGGGGCAAGTTTCTGTAGCTGCTGTGCGACATTTGTGATGGTGGTCTCCCGGTCCCATCCGCCAGCGAGCGCTTCTCCAACCTGAGTACGCAGGGAGAGAAACCAACGTCGTAAGTCAGCCAGAGCCTCAGCAGTTTGGATTGGACCATGACCAGGAATGGCGTGCTGAACTTCCAGAGCTTCGAGCTTTTCCAGAGCCTGGATCCAGTTCGCCACACTCCCTCCGGGAGGCAGCACTGGAACAATGGCGTTGAAGAGGAGATCGCCTGTAAACAAGGTGCGCGATTGGGGCAACCACGCGACGCTATCGCTCGGACTATGCGCCCGGTCAAGATAGAGCAGTTGCACTTCAATATCACCAATGAACAGGGTCATCTGCTCCTGGAAGGTCAGCATCGGAGGAGTAATGACCACATCGCTTACCAATGCTGCGATATGCGGATTCTGGCGCCAACCAGCAAGCGCCTGCTCTCCATGGGCAACCATATTATTCCGTACACCTTCGTGCGCGATGATAGGACAATCCGCAAATATCTGGTTCCCATACTGGTAAATTCACTGAAAGGTGGACCGATTTTGCACTGAAGGGTGGAAATTTGATCTGAATCATGGGAATTGACGCTTCGATGCCTGGGAAATCCGCTCCCCATCTAGTATACTTGACCTGAGAATTGTAAATTGAGTCCCCTCTGCGAAAGACTTATGGGCAGTAACAGGATGACGCGACCCGCTCGTGAATTTGACCTCTCGCCGCAACGGCTGCGACACATTCGCTGGATCGGTGGCGGAAGTGGAGCGGGCAAGTCGACCGTCGCGCGGCGGCTTTCGGAGAGGTATGGACTTCGTCTCTACCACTGCGATGACATGCAGTCGGCGCACACAGCCCGCTCAAACCCAACCGACCATCCCATGCTCCACGCCTTCATCGCCATGACGATGGACGAGCGATGGGCCAAGCGGACGCCGGAGGAGATGTTTCGCACGTTTCACGGCTTTCACGGGGCAGGTTTCGGACTCATCCTGGAAGATCTGCTGGATCTGCCAACCGATGTGCCCGTTTTGGTTGAAGGGTACAAGCTCCTGCCTCGCCTCGTTGCCCCATTGCTGAGCCGACTCGATCAGGCAGTATGGCTGATTCCTACTCCTTCGTTTCGGCGTACTGCCTTCTGCCGGCGTGGATCGTTATGGAGCATAGCAGGGCGAACAAGCAATCCGCAGACGGCCCTGGCCAACCTACTTGCGCGTGATGCACTCTATACAGAAGAGGTGGAAAGACAAGCTGCGACTTTGCAGCTCACCCGCATCCAGGTCAACGGAAGTGCAAGTGTTGATGAGTTGGCAAAGCATGTTGCCCAATGCCTTGGCATTAGGCGGCGGTGATGTCACCACATATGCCAAAAAGGAGCAAGGGGGATTTAATTTACAAGTTGTCGGGAGAAGAAGCCATACTGGGAGTGGCTTCGCCTGAATGACAAATGCCGATTCCCATGATTCAGATGAATTTCCCATCTTTCAGTGCAAAATCTGACAACCCTTGAGTGAATTTACCACATACACATGATCGCTATGGGGATGCGTATTGAAAAGGTACAACGCCCCGTCTTTCTGACGTTCCTGTGCGGCAGCACGTAAAGGAGCTGCTTCGGCCACAGCAATCCCAGAATCAACGACGAGCACGCTTCCGCCCTGAGAGATCAAACCGCGATTGCAAATTCCTCCAAGGGCGGCATTCACTCCCGGAGCAATCTCCTGAATACTCAAATCAGACATTTCTTCCCCCTTTTGACAAAATACAGCAATTATCCTGGCGAGTATGACATCTCAACTCATTTGCCCACCAGGATAATTGCTGTGAAAGCTACCAGTTTCATGTTTGTCGGGACCCATGTTGGGATTGACAACATACTTGGCTACCCTGTGCTGCGAGGTGGGTGCAAACCCGAAACATTTTTCGAGAGTGGCTATGCTGCCACACATGTCTCGTTTGCTCATGTCGATTTTCTCGACAAGGCTCTGAGTTAAGGAAAGCCTTATATAGCCGCAAAGTAGATAACTCCGGCACAGTTTGCAAGATGGATCCGCTCAACTGGATTGAGAACCCGTATTTTCGGCGCAGTTTTCCCTCTCTGACAGGAGGGTATCGGCACAGTTGACCAGTGTCTACTGTCAAAAACTGTGCCGATAATCCAACTGCGCCGATAACGAAGCGCGCCAGAATCCTTAAAAGACAGAACTGTGCCGCGGTTATCCACTTTGCGGCTACAACCTCGCTATCTTAACGCAGGGCCTTCAACCTCGATTCCCAATGACCACAGAGAGCAGGCGAGAGGTCACCTGGTCCTGGCCACGTGATCACGAGGGGATGGGCTGTCTCTTAAGGCGAAACGGCTTCCAGCAATATCCACAAAGATTCCTCGTCCGGCACGCAGGTCAGCAAGGCGCTGACGCAGTTCGCGATTCTCTGCTTCCAGTTGATCCATGAGTTGCTTCTGTTTGAAGATCTCGTGTGCTAGTTGCTCAAAATAGTTGCCGTCCATGGGATCTGTTTTCCTTTCTCACCTCTCAAGTGATCCCCTAGCTCTTGTGGCGGCTGCGGTTGACTGTGTGCTCCTGTGGAGTGCGTTTTGTGTGGGTGAATACGTGCAGTAAGCAGGGTGTGCATCGAGTGGACTTGTGAACGTGTGCTGGACTTGCGAAAAGTTCATGCCAGACGAGACGGTCCAGCTGTGTGGACTCAACCACACCGCAGCGCGTACCAGTTCTGCCTCGGGAACGCCTTGGCGCAAGGGAAACGTGCTCGTCTCCGTCCGTTTTTCCTGCCCCCGGATCCCTACCAGTTGGACCGTGACGAGTGTGGTAGCTCTTCGGAGATGATACTGGTCGAGGCGATAGACCGGCGTGCTCACGGTTTTTGGTGGTGGAGCCGTTGCTGTCAGAAGTTCGTGGACGAGGGTATGTCGTTTTCGGTTGCTCATAGTAGACAGCTTCCATCCATCGTTCAGGATATGTTTCCCCCTATGATACAACGTGAAGGGATGCGTGTCGTAACATGGCTATTACTTTTGCGAGTAAGCAGAGAGAGCCGGAGAAGAGACACACTTTACGAGGTGAGCTTGCCTGGTAGGCCCAGTATCACGCAAGCTGTTATGAAGGGCAAGGTAGGGAGCAAGAAGAGGTTGAGCATGACTTCACAGGTAATACAGGTATTTCCTTGACCAGTATTACCCGTTCTTCTTGTCCTTCAAGGACACACATCTCTGAAGTAGGTGGTAAATGCCCTACCAAGTGAGCAGGTTTTGCCTCCAAATGCGAGCAGTTGCCCCGAATGTTGAGCAGCACAACCATTGATGGTCTGAGAACTGGCTCCTGATGCGGATTGTTTCGTAGCGTTTTTGTAAATTCGGATGGTCAGCACAAGATGCGCTACGCACTTTACCCGCACCTGGTAAATTGGGTGAAAAGTGAACCGATTTTGAGGTGAAACAGAGGCGCATCAGCGCGAATGGTAGGAATCGGCCAGGAAGACGCCTGGGAAAACCACTCCCCATCTGATTTCTTCCGCCGACATCCTGTAAATGGTGGTATCATGGGATTTTTTCTTTCCCTTATCAAAGGCAAATTTGCCTCACTCTCATTACGGGGTCCCAACATTTTTCCCTCCCAAAATCCCCGCTAAGGCGCCAGGACGCTCTGGGAGAGGGCTGAACAACGCAGACAGCTCTGGTGCTTAGCAGCAGAGGAAGCGATATTCTGGGTCATTTTCGCTCAAAAAGTGACCAAGGGAGGCTTCTTTGCAGAGCGGTGAGACATTGGAGCAGTCAGCTAACCAAGCTTAGCGGGGATTTTGGGAGGGAAAAATGTCGGGACCCCTTGTACACCTTCCGGCACTGCATGGAGTGCAGGAACGCCTGCGCGATGTTCTCCTCGTCTCATTCTCTCGAAGAAATGAAAGTTCTGCCACGGTCATCCCCTCCGCACGTAGCGGCTCTGACCCCTCTGGAAGCTCAGCTACTCATGTGAGGTTTGCCATTCAGCAAGAGATCTTTGCTTGACGGTGACTCAGCTGTTGTCGCATTCCAGATACACTGTACGCGCATCCTGCCCAACTGTTCAAAGAGGGACATCCCTCTTCTCTTCTGGTGATACTGGGGCCACTGGCTTCTGCGCGACACATCGCCAAATACATTTGAAAATGGTGCCCGCCTCATCACGCAGACGCAGATGCGTGAGATCCAGCATGGCCCAGTCAGCCAATAGGGTACGGCAATACTCCTCGCTGAAGAAGTGCATGGTCTGTCCGTTCGCCTCACGGTAGAAGTTGGACTCCAAGGCTTGCACGCGAAGACGCCCAAGACGCTTCTCGCGATAGGGCATATCTTCTGTTGAGTTGACATGCAGCAGCAGCAGTCCGCTCAACCTTACCACGCGGCGCATCTCCCCGATGATCCGCCGTGTGGTCTGATCGTCGAACATATGCAGCGCCACATTGCTCATGACGGCGTCGAAGCCCTCATCGGCAAAGGGGAATGGGAGGGCCATATCCCCCTGTCGGAAATCAACAACGACGCCAGTTGCTGCGGCTTTGGCTCGTGCATGAGCGAGGGCGACCTGTGAGTAATCCATTCCAGTGACGGAGATTCCTTTCTGTGCCAGGGTCACCGCGTCTCCCCCTGTACCGCACCCCACATCAAGCACTTGCTGCACCTGAGCGGTGACGAGAAAGGGCAACAAACTCGGCACCCACCACCCCTGCGGATTCAACTCTTCGCCCACGGTGACCTGAGCAGTATGATAGGTGTCCCAGACGATTGCTGGCGCGTAGGGATCATTCGTGCTCATGTGTTCCTTCCGTTCTGGTCGATGACATTGGGAACAAGTGACTCATTCCTCTGATACCGTAGTATATCATCTGGCTTCCTGCCACGAATCCCCCGTGCTCGATGATTTGACGCGTGTGGTCCAACCTCGCTCCAGTGTTGATGGTCCCGATCCTCTGCAAGTGGGACGAATGACCGTTTAGCAGTGGAGCACAGGAAGAGGTAGGGCGTTGCCTCATGTTGGCTTATGCGTCACACGACACACTCTCAGGCCAAAATGACGCATATCCTGACCTATCAGTCCACTTGAGGTGAGAAGCATACGCTGGAGAGCGTGCTGCAAAGGAGATTGGAACTCACGGTCAGAATATGTGTCTCGGCTCTCATGGAGACAAGAGCAGACGATCAAGGCTAGAAGGCGCTTAAAGCATGTATGCGGTCATTATATTGGTCACCAATTTGGCCAGGAATTATTTCCAGGTACAGTCAGGATGAGCCGAGCAAGCAGGTGGTTTCAGTGGAAGAATGGCGCCCGCTGGAACCAGCCCATGTGGAGAAAGCACGCTTAGCACGGCGGTCCGGGCGATATGCCCGCTATCAACAGATGATGCAGTTGCGAGAACAAGGTATGAAGACCCCGGAAATCGCTCGACACCTGAGGATGGGAGAACGAACGGTCCGGGAATGGCTCAAGCAAGGAACCTTTCCAGAGGCGAAAAAGCGGCGCAAGAGGCAAAGCTCCTTTGATGCCTTTGCACGCTCTGTGCTTTCACGCTCTTAAGCGGGGGAAAGAAACGGTCTGGCGCTGTGGCGAGCAATCAAGGAACAAGGCTACACGGGATCAGAGCGAACCGTCTATCGGTACCTGGAGACACTCAAACAAGCCGAGGTCAAGGCATCAGCCAATCCACAGCGCATCCAGAAGTATGCTCCCAATGCGGCACTCTGGCTCTTTGTGCGTGATCCCGAGAGCCTGGATGAGGTGGAGCGCGAGGATTTGGCTGCTTTTTGCCAGGTGAGTACCGCACTCAAGAAGGCGTATAACCTCGTTCAGGATTTCTTGTCGATGGTTCACAAGCGAGAGGGATATCGACTGGATACGTGGTTAGAGCAGGTCGAAAGCTCTGATCTTTCCGAACTCCACTCGTTCGCCACTGGGGTTGAGCGGGACAAAGCCGCCGTGCGAGCAGGTTTAACTTGGTGGCTCAACAACGGCGTGGTGGAAGGATCGGTAACGAAGGTGAAGCTCATCAAAAGGCAAATGTACGGGAGAGCAGGTTTCGCTCTCCTGCGTCAACGCGTTCTTCACGCCCTGTAACCCATCCGCCTCTCCCAAGCTTCATGGGTGGTGATCCACCAGGAGGCGGTCCAAGTGCACCGATCAGACGTGCCCATTGGATTTCTCCAGGTCAAACACTCCTTGTTTTCGGCAGAGCAGCCCAGGAACCCTTTCCGACTTTTGAGCATCAGGAAGAAAATACCCGTTTTATCTGGCTATCGGATGCACCAAGAGTGTGCCAGAGCCGGTTATGGGTCAAACGACACGAATAGAAGCAATCATGCCAGCATCTCTCTCGAAGAAAACAGGTATGTGATACAATGATACAGGATGAGGTATGGTGGTCTATTTGAAACAGCGGAGAGCAATGGCGCTCTCCGCTGTTTTTTCTGTTTTCCAGATGTGACATCCTTGTCGTCGCCACACGTTGGCGCGAGTGCTGGGGTGGCCTGTTGCCGACGTCGTTGGACCTGCTACGTCACCTACGCGTTACCTACGGCGCTGCGTTCGCCGAACAGATAGCCGGGGCAGTCGAAGTAGGCAGAACAATCACTCCTCGTAAGGAGCAAAAACGGCCAGGGAAAGGCTCATCCGCCAACTGGCCGTTTTTGAGCAAAGCACCTTGCTCTTCTCTGTACCATCCTGTATGTGGAACACCACTGAAGCTAGTGTCCATGCTGCTGCAAGTAACGCTCTACAGCATGGAGCTCGTCTGGGGTAGCCGGTCGAAACCCTCCCTGGTCATTGATAAAGACGAGCTGCGTGTTTTGAAAATGGAGAAGCATGTCCGGTCGATGATTGCCATTGACATCAACGAAACTCAGCGTCACAGGGATCAAATCGGCATCGGTTCCATATAGTTGAGGGCCGAGGTAGATGCGAGCCTTAGAGCCATCACCGCCGGGAAACTCGATCACCTCGATACGACCATTGAGGTTCAGTGCGATAAAGTGGCTTGGACTCGCCGCCGAATCATTCTGCCCAACTACAGCATCGATCTGAAAGGTGCGTGGGCGTCCATAGTGAATATCGTCCCACGTCGTATTCCACCAGCTGACGGCCAACGTTAAGAGTGTCCACAGCACCAGCATGACGATCATCCCCAGGCCCAGGAGCAGCAAGGGGTGCACGCGTAGGACGCCTCCGCGCCCTCCACCCGTCCGGCCCAGGCGAGGCGTTTTCGGGCGAGGGCCAGTGGAGGCACCGCCAGGCGTGGCCTGCTCATCTTCCTCCGTCTGCGGGGAGCGAAGACGAGAAGCACGCTGCACCACTGGCGTGATGCCCTTCATCCTCCGCTGATCGCCATCACTCTCGACAGGACGATGGCGCAACGCGCTGCGTGGCATGGCACGGTCGGTCGATTCGAGCACAGGCATCGGCTTCTCCTTTTCCTTTGTAGGCACAGCAAAGCAGCATGACGACAACACCAAGAAGAAATAGGGCCACGAAAGAAGAACACCGAGAAGAGATGGATGAAGAGAGACGACCTACTGATTGAGACATCGAATTGCTCCTGTCGAGTATACCTGGGTATTTTCTCAAAATCCAGGGGCCTATAAGACAATTTTCGCCAGCGTATGAAAACAGGAAGCCTCCTCGAAACAAGCACTCATTCTGCCACAGACAAAATGACAGGAGGCCAGGAGAGGGGCCGATTTGAGAGCTGTCGATTCTAAAGAACGTTCTCTACCAGAGGGTCGCGCTTTTTCTCCCCACTGGCAGAGAACGTTCTCTCAGTGCTCATCTCCTCCTCTTGTTTGAACAGCTGCACAGCTCGATAGCTTCATGCACTCTCCGCAGCCATGGCTGGCTGTGGCCGGATCGCTAATCTTTGTCGCCGACCTCGTCGTGCCGTTGTCCGCGTTCTGAACGAGGGACCGTAGGTGATGACTGCTCCGCTCTCTCGCAAGTAGATCTGCTGGAAGAGCTTGCGTGCGCGCGAGAGTCGTTGACGCACAGCGACCTGGCCTAGATTGAGCGCTCGCGCAAGCTCTTGCGAAGACAGCCCACCCACAACTGACAACAACAGACACATGCGCAACGTCTCGGGGAGCTGCGCCATGGTTCGCTGGACCAGCTCTCGTTCCGCTACGAGATCAGCCACATCCTCCACTCTATGCCCCATGCCATATCCGGCAGGCTGAACTGGGGCGAGACGCTCCCCCACCAGCTCACCCTCACGCGCTTCCTGTTCCTCCTTGCGCAGGGCAGCGAAGGGTACAAAGCTCACGAGGCTGCGCCGCCGGAGCGACATGCGCGCAGTATTTGCAGCGATCTGCAAAAGCCAGGCTTTGGCGTGGAAGTTCGCGCCGCTCGCCTGCCGCGCAGCTTCGATGGCTTTGAAGGCCTGAACGAAGGTATCCTGGGTGAGGTCCTGGCTCTCCTGCCAATCGCCGGTGAGCCCGTAGATCACCCTGAACACCAGCCGGCCATACTGGTGAATGAGCGCCTCGACCGCCTGGGCCGCAGGCTGGGTATCGATACTCATCATGTTGTGTTGCCCTTGTGAATGTCCTGCATGCAGACTTCTACTTACACAGATGCTTGAGGAACGACTTCGTGACAGCGAGAACGGTGGAATCGACGGCTGGTGGCCTTGTCTCATGTTTTCAGGATGGATGTCTGGTCTCTGCTCTAAGCGTAACTGAAGGTGAAGAGAAATGCAAGTCAGCCATGGAAACGCTCAGCGTGTTTTCAGCAGGCCCTCAGCTTTCTCAGGCATGATGTGCGCTCCAACATAAGTGCGAAAAAATTGAGTTCCCCAATGTATCTGTGAAAAAAAGCACAAACATACATCAAACCTTTCTACTGTAAGTGCGAAATAGCTGCACTGGCTCTGGTAGTTCGTTCATCAGCATGGATGAGGTGTTTTTCATCACCATTTTTCCTATTACAGCGACCCATTGCTTTAGTTGAACGCGCTTCTCGTGGGCTTCCAGCGAATATGCTTTTTTCGCGATTGCGATAGAATCTGTCAGAAAGACTATAAATTCGCCAGTTCCGACTCATAACCTCGCCAGTTCAACGAGCTTGAATGGATGAGTCAACATTGATTTTTCCGGCGCATATCTTCGCCCGAATCCCAAATTGGCTCATAACCCCGCCGAATGAGGCTCGGACAGAAAACCATCGGCTATCTCGCCTCTTATCGTGGCGAATCGCCTAAAATTGGCGATGATATGGGTCAAACTGGCGATGATATGGTCCTGCAACTTTCTTTTGCCTCGAATCATGGCCGGGAAAGTTGCAGCGACCTTTTCCAGATCGCGGCTTTCAACCCGTAGGCATCCAGAGATGGCAAACGAGTACAGAGACTACAGCGGTGTGACAAAGTCTTGAGCCATGTGATAGAATAGGAACATGAAAGCCTATTCCAAAGATTTGAGAGAGCACGTGTGAAGCCGCGGTGGATCAGGGCCACCCACGTGCCGAAATTGTGCGGATGTTTGGCGTGTCCTTAGCCAGCATCAAGCGCTACCTGAAACAACGACGAGAAACCGGAGATCTCTCTCCCAAAGCCATTCCGGGAC
>Ga0209648_10005419_pt1 | contig 10923 bp, 9 predicted proteins | sample GraSoi2013_115cm_FD_185830 | JGI IMG/M metagenome (GOLD analysis project Ga0209648, IMG submission 185830) | Grasslands soil microbial communities from the Angelo Coastal Reserve, California, USA - Sample 9_17_2013_115cm (SPAdes) (version 2) | ecosystem: Environmental > Terrestrial > Soil >...
TGGCTCGCGCAGGTGTTCTCGATCCGGGTTTATCTCCTCGTCAACGCGACGCTGTTTCTCGCCTTTTCCGCGGCCTGCGCACTGGCGCAAGATCTGCCGCAGATGATCGTGCTGCGCGCGTTGCAAGGCTTTACCGGCGGCGTGCTGATCCCGATGGCCTTTACCCTCATCATCACGCTGCTGCCGAAGGCGAAGCAACCCGTCGGCCTCGCGCTGTTCGCGCTGTCGGCGACCTTTGCTCCCGCGATCGGCCCGACCATCGGCGGCTATCTCACGGAAAACTGGGGCTGGCAGTACATTTTCTATGTCAACTTGGTGCCGGGCGCGCTGATGATCGGCATGCTGTGGTTCTCGCTGCCAGCCAAGCCGATGAAGCTTTCGCTATTGCGCGAGGGCGACTGGCCCGGCGTCATCACCATGGCGATCGGCCTGAGCGCGCTGCAGACCGTGCTCGAGGAAGGCAACAAGGACGACTGGTTCGGATCAGCTTTTATCGTTCGCCTGTCGATCATCGCCGCGGTCGCGCTGGTGCTGTTCCTCGTCATCGAACTGACCGCCAAGAAGCCGCTGCTCAATCTGCGGCTGCTCGCCCGCCGCAATTTTGGCTTCGGCATGCTGGCGAATTTCCTGCTCGGCATCGCGCTGTACGGCTCGGTCTACATCCTGCCGGTCTATCTGTCGCGCATCCAGGGCTATAATGCCGAGCAGATCGGCATGGTGCTGGCATGGACCGGATTGCCGCAACTGGTCTTGATCCCGCTGGTGCCGCGGCTGATGAACCGCTTCGACCCGCGCCTTGTGATCGGTGTCGGCTTCGCGCTGTTCGCGGCCTCCAACTTCATGAACATCTATCTGACGTCGGATTATGCCAACGATCAGTTGTTCTGGCCGAACGTCGTTCGCGCCATAGGCCAGGCGTTGATCCTCACCCCGCTATCGGCGGTCGCGACCGCTGGCATCGAAGCGGAGAATGCCGGCTCGGCGTCGGGGCTCTTCAACATGATGCGCAACCTCGGCGGCGCCGTCGGCATCGCCTTGCTGCAGACCTTCCTGACCAAGCGCGAGCAGTATCATTCCAACGTCTTGATGCAGTCGGTCTCGCTGCTCGCACAGGCGACCCGCACCCGGATCGAGCAGCTCACGCAGTATTTTGTCAGTCACGGCGTGATCGACCGCGCCGACGCCTCGCAGCGCGCTTTAGTGGCGGTCGGCCATATCGTGCAAAAGCAGGCTTTTATTCTCGCCTTCAGCGATACTTTTTATCTGCTGGGAGCCACGCTGATCGTTGCGCTCATCGCAGCCCTGCTGCTCAAGAAGCCCAGCCACGTTGAAGGCGGCGGCGCACATTGAAACCATTCCTCAAACCACCGCGAAAGGAGAACCACCATGAAACCCCGATTGAACGCCTATCAGGTCGCACCCGACACCATCAAAGCGCTCAGCGCGCTCGAAGCCCAAGTCCAGGGCTCAGGCCTCGAACAATCGCTGATCGAACTGGTCAAGACGCGGGCGTCGCAGATCAATGGCTGCGCGTTCTGCATCAACATGCACACCCAGGATGCGCGCAAGCACGGCGAGACCGAGCAGCGCCTCTATCTCTTGAATGCCTGGCGGGAATCCCCTGTCTACACCGACCGCGAGCGCGCCGCGCTGGCGTGGACCGAGGCGGTCACCCTGATCTCGGAAACCCACGCCCCCGACGACGTCTATGAAGAAGTCCGCATGCAATTCTCCGAAGAAGAGACGGTCAACCTGACCATGCTGGTTGCGACCATCAACGCCTGGAACCGGATCGCGATCAGTTTTCGTTCGATCCCGCCGGTGAAGGCCAAGGCGGCGGCGTAATAGCGGCGAAAAAAATCACACCGCCGTGGCCTTGGCGAAATCGACGTAAATTTCGCGCAAGCGGTCGCTCATCGGACCCGGCTTGCCGTTGGCGACGGTCTTGCCGTCGATCGACACCACCGCCTGCACGAACACGGTCGCGCTGGTGATGAAGGCTTCCTTGGCCGCCAGCGCCTCCGCAACCGTGAACGCCCGCTCCTCGACGCGAAGCTGCCGCTCTTCGGCCAGCGCCACCACCGCCTTGCGCGTGCAGCCCGGCAAAATCGCCGATGAATTCTGGCGCGTCACCAGCACATCGTCCTGGGTCAATATGAAAGCCGACGACGAGCCGCCTTCGGTCACCTTGCCGTCCTCGATCATCCAGGCTTCGCCGGCGCCGGCTTCGGCCGCGGCCTGCTTTGCCAGTACCTGCGCCAATAGCGCCACGCTCTTGATGTCGCGCCTCGTCCAGCGGAGGTCGGGTACGGTGATCACGCCGATGCCGGTTTTTGCCGACGCGGCGTTGACGATGTCCTTGACGGACGTGAACATGATCAGCGTCGGTTTAATCCCCTTGGGAAATGCGAAATCTCGCCCACTGTCGGCGCCGCGCGTCACCTCGAGATAGACCATGCCGTTGACGAGATTGTTGCGCGCGATCAGCTCCCTCTGGATCTCCTGAATCCGATTGGTCGTTTCCGGCAAGGCCAGCGCAATCTCGCCGACTGAACGTTCCAGCCGCGCCAAATGCGAGGCATTGTCGATCAACTTGCCGTCCAGCACGGCCGCGACCTCGTAGATGCCATCGGCGAACAGAAAGCCGCGGTCCAGTATCGAGACTTTTGCCTCACTTAAGGGCACGAACGATCCGTTGACGTAAGCGATCTGGTCCAAGCGAATTCTCCTGTGGGGGATGCGAAGCGGATGAGGGACGTAGTATACGCAAATCGTTAAAGCTTGATCGACGAATTTTAGGGCGCCCGTGCGCGAAAATGCACACTTCCGTCATTGCGAGGAGCCAACGGGTCGCGCGAATGCGCGCCCGATGACAGGCTCCGCGACGAAGCAATCCAGCTCTCGTTATTCCGTGCCCTGGATTGCTTCGCGGAGCCTGTCATCGGGCGGCGCTTCGCGCCGGCCCGTTGGCTCGCAATGACGGCGGGGGGTTCAATGCGACAAAATCTTCGACAAAAACTTCTGCGCACGATCGCTGCGGGGGCTGCCGAAGAAATCGGTCTTCAGCGCGTCTTCGACGATCTCGCCCTTGTCCATGAAGATGACCCGATGCGCGACCTTGCTGGCAAAGCCCATCTCGTGCGTCACGACCATCATGGTCATGCCCTCACGGGCGAGGTCGACCATGACGTCGAGCACTTCAGAGATCATTTCCGGATCGAGCGCCGAGGTCGGCTCGTCAAACAGCATGGCGATCGGGTCCATCGCCAGCGCCCGCGCAATCGCGACGCGCTGCTGCTGGCCGCCGGATAGTTCGGCCGGGTATTTGCGCGCGTGGTCCTTCAGCCCGACCCGATCCAGCAGCTTTGAGGCTTTTGCCAAGGCCTCGCCGTGCGAGCGGCCCAGCACCTTTTCCTGCGCCAGACACAGATTGTCGATGATCTTCAGATGCGGAAACAATTCAAAATGCTGGAACACCATGCCGACGCGGGCGCGCAGTTTCGGCAGATTGGTTTTGGGATCGTTGACCTTGATGCCGTCGAGAATGATTTCGCCGCTCTCGAACGGCTCCAGCGCGTTGACGCATTTTATCAGTGTCGATTTTCCCGATCCCGACGGACCGCACACCACCACCACCTCGCCCTTGGCGACGCTGGTGGTGCAATCCTTCAGCGCCTGGAACCCCGGCCCGTACCATTTGTCGACGTGGCTGATCTCGATCATGAAGGTCTCGCTAATGGACAAAGGCGATGCGGGATTGAAGGCGCCGGACACCGAATGACGCGATACAGGAAATCGCAAAATAAACCACGGCCGCGAACAGATACATCTCGACCAGCCGCCCATCGCGCTGCGCGACCTTGCTGGCGGCGCCCAAAAAATCCGGGATCGACAGCACGTAAACCAGCGAAGTGTCCTGGAACAGCACGATGGTCTGCGTGAGCAGCACCGGCAGCATGTTCCGGAACGCCTGCGGCAGCACGACATAACGCATGGTCTGGCTATAGGTCAGGCCGAGCGCCTGCGCCGCGGCGGGCTGTCCCCGCGAGATCGACTGGATGCCGGCGCGCATGATTTCGGAGAAATACGCCGCCTCGAAGATGACGAAGGTGATAAGCGAGGAGGCGAACGCGCCGACGTGAATCGGCCGCGACGATCCCGTTAGCCACTGCCCGATATAGGGGACGAGGAAATAGAACCAAAAGATCACCATCACCAGCGGCAGCGAGCGCATCAGGTCGACATAGAGGCCGGCGATGCGCCCGAATAGCTTGAAGCCCGACAACCGCATCAACGCAATCAGCGTGCCGAAGATCAGGCCTCCGAGCGCTGAAAGCCCCGTCAGCGTCAGCGTGAAGGTCATGCCGTCGAAAAACAGATACGCAAGTGAGCGGCGGATGACGTCAAAGTCGAAATTGGCGAACATCAGTGCGGCTCACTTCCCGGAGATGTAGCCGGGGACCGCCAGTCCGCGCTCAAGCAAGCGCATGGCGGTGACCACAACGATATTGATCAGGAGGTACAGTAGCGTTGCGGCAGTGAAGGCCTCGAACACCTGAAAGGAGAATTCCTGCATCGACCGCGCTTCCGCGGTCAATTCGACAAGCCCGATGGTGATGGCTACCGACGTGTTCTTGATCGTGCTGAGAAATTCCGAGGTCAGCGGTGGCATGATGATGCGAAACGCCATCGGCAGCAGCACGTAGCGGTAGGTCTGCGCGGTCGTCAGTCCGAGCGCGGTGCCGGCGAGCTTCTGTCCGCGCGGCAGCGATCCGATGCCCGCGCGTAGCTGTTCGGCAACCCGCGCCGACATGAACAGCCCGATCCCGATCGCCGACGTATAAAACGGCGCGTTGTGAAGCTGCTTCAGCCATAGCCCCCAACTGTGCGGCACGATCTCCGGCAACACGAAGAACCAGAGAAACAGCTGCACCAGGAGCGGCATGTTGCGGAAGAACTCGACATAAGCGAAGCTGACCCAGGATGCCGCCTTCGACGGCAGCGTACGCAATACGCCGACGACCGATCCGAGCACGAGCGCGATGATCCAGGCGCAGATCGCGGTCTCGATGGTCAGAACGAGTCCCGACAGCAGCATGTCGAGATAGGTGCCGGTCCCGCTCGGGGCCGGCTCCCAGAAGATGCGCCAGTTCCAGTGATAGTTCACGACGGCCCCGTGAGCGAGGAGGCCTACATCGCCTTATAGAAATCGGGGTCGGGGGAATCGGTAGGGTGGGCGAACTCGCTTTTCAACTCCGGGCTGATTGGCGCGTTGAGGTTCAAGCCCTTGGGCGCGATTTTCTCCATGAACCACTTGTCATACAGCTTCTGGCCTTCGCCGGTCTGGTAGAGCGCAGCGGTAGCGCCGTCGACCACCTTCTTGAAGGCCGGATCGTCCTTGCGCAGCATGATGCCGTAGGGTTCCGGCTTCGAGAACGCTTCCTTGGAGATGACGTAGGCGTCCGGCTCCTTCGATCCGGCGATGAAGCTGGAGAGCAGGATATCGTCCATCACAAATGCCACTGCGCGATCGGTCTCGACCATCAGAAACGCCTCGCCATGATCCTTGGCCGCAATGATGTTGACCGCTAGATTGCGGGCGGCATTGGCTTCGGTGAGCTGCTTGATGTTGGTGGAACCGGAGGTCGAGACCACCGTCTTACCCTTGAGATCGTCGATCGAGTTGAGCTTGCTTGCCTTCTTCGAAACGAAGCGGCTCGCGGTCAGAAAGTGGGTGTTGGTGAAGGCAATCTGCTTCTGGCGCTCAGCGTTATTGGTGGTCGAACCGCATTCCAGGTCGATCGTGCCATTGGCCATCAGCGGAATGCGGGTCGATGACGTCACCGGATTGAGCTTGACCTCGAGTTTGTCAAGCTTGAGCTCTTTCTTCACGGCGTCGACGATCTTGTAACAGATGTCCATCGCAAAGCCGATCGGCTTCTGGTTGTCATCCAGATAGGAAAACGGGATGGACGATTCGCGATAGCCAAGGGTGATCGCGCCGGTTTCCTTGATGTTCTTCAATGTCCCCGTGAGCTCTTCGGCATTCCCCTGCCCAGCGCAGAACACAGCGGCGAGCGCCAGGCCAATCATAGGCAAATGTTTCATTCGTCCTCTCCCCATCTGGATGACTACCGTGATGCTTGCATAAATCGGGCCGGAATAGAACGTGACTTTCGGCGGTCGTCCGGCCCCAAACGGAGCGAATGACCCCTATTTCGGGCGGCCCGGGCGGTCAAAACCGCTCCGTCATGCCGTATGCGAGGCCGCCGACGTTCGTCTGATCGTGATCAGTGCAGACAGACTGAGGATACCGACGAGGGTCAGATAATAGGCCGGCGAAAGATCACCGACGAAAGCGATGGTGCCAAGCCAGGTGATGATCACCGGCCCCATGCCGCCAAACAGCGTGACGCCGATGTTATAGCCAAGACCGAGGCCGGTGGCCCGGGTCGCAGCCGGGAGCAATTCCGACATCAACGCCGCGAGCGGCCCAATGTAGAGCGATTTCAGGGTCGACAGCCAGAACACGGCGCCAATGATGACCGCCGGCGTCGGATTCTTTGTCAGCAGCAGGAAGACCGGGACAATCGAGAGCAGCAGCAACAGATTGACGGCAATCATGTGGGTCGTGCGCCCGATCCTGTCGGAGATCCCGCCGGCGATCGGCGTCAGCAGCGTGACAACGAGGCCTCCGGCGAGGGTCGCTTCAAATCCGACGACCGGCGCAAGGTTGAGTGTTTTGACGACATAGGTCGGCATATAGACCACGAGGTAGTTTACCGCAGTCGCTATCGCGAGCGCGCCGATGCCTAAGATCACGCGGAGCTTTTGGCGCAGGAAGACTTCCCTGACCGGGGTGCCATGCTCCGTGGCGGGTGGCGCCGTCGCGTCCTCGAGATGGTTGCGGATGTAGATACCGACCGGCCCGACCAGGACGCCGAACAGAAACGGAATCCGCCAGCCCCACGAACTCATGTCGGCTGGCGCCATCCACAGCGTGAGCCCGACGCCGAACATAGACGAGAGCAACGCGCTCAGCCCCTGGCTCGCAAATTGCCAGCTTGCGATGAAGCCGCGGCGGTCCGGCCGATGCTCCACCAGAAAGGCCGTTGAACTTCCGAATTCGCCGCCAGCCGAAAATCCCTGCACCAGGCGCGCAATCAGCACCGCTATCGGCGCCAGGATGCCGATGGTCTCGTAGGTCGGCATGATCGCGATCGACAGCGTGCCGATCGTCATCATCACGATGGAAACCATCAACGAAGCCTTGCGGCCGTGGCGATCGGCATAGGCGCCAAGCACGATGCCGCCGATGGGCCGAACCAGGAAAGCCAGCCCGAAGGTGCCGAAGGTCAGAAGCAGCGAAACCGTTGCATCGCTATTCGGGAAAAATGCCTTCGAAACATAAATGGCGAAATAGCCGTAGGAGGAGATGTCAAACCATTCCAGCGCGTTTCCGATCGAAACCGCGGCGATCAGCTTGGTGATGTTCTTCTCGTCCGAACCTGCTTGCGAAATTCCAGGCAACTCGACCGGCGCCGACACTGTCATTCCAGGCCCCTTTCCAAACTCACTTGTGCTGGTCGCGATCGCGTCCGCGCAAAAAATCCTACAAGGCGTGCGGCATCTCGCCCAAATCCCAGAACAGACCCGCCATGATGCCGAGTGCCTCTTCGGTGACCGAGAGCAGGATATGCTCGTCGGGCGCATGCTGCGAGCAGCCGGGATAGGAGTGCGGCACCCAGATCGTCGGCAGGCCAAGGGCGTCGGAAAACACATCATTGGGCAACGAGCCGCCGAAATTCGGCAGCACCGCCGGCGCCTTTCCGGTGGTCTGCCGGATCGACTGCGCGGTCCATTTGATCCAGGGACTGTCGAAATCGGTACGCGACGCGGCAAAGCTTTGCGTCGCCCGCACCTCGACCATCGGAAAGCCATTGGCGTCCAGATGCGCCCTGATCACCTCGACCGCCTTGTCGACTTTGGTGCCGACGACAAAGCGAAGCTGCAGCACGGCCTGCGCCCGTCCCGGAATGGCGTTGGCCGGCTTCTCGATGTTGCCCGATGACATCGCCAATACTTCGAGCGTGTTCCAGGCATAAAGCCGCTCGGCGGCCGACAGGCCTTGCTCGCCCCAATTTTCTGCTAGCGCCGGTTCATCGGCCGTCGGTTCGACCTTGACGTCGGCGAGCACGGTGCGGATCTGGTTCGAAATGCGCGGCGGCTTCAATTCGTCGAGCAGCAGGCGTCCTTCGCCGTCGACCAGGGTTGCGATCGCGCTGGCCAGGATGGTCGCGGCATTGGAGAGAACGCCGCCCCAATTGCCGGAATGATGCGCACCCTCGCGCAAGTTTACGTCGAGGTGAATTCGTAAACCGCCACGGCAGCCGAGGAATATCGTGGGGCGATCGGCTGAAAGCCGCGGCCCGTCGGAGCCGACAAACAGATCGGCCTTGAGTTCATCGCGTAAGGATTCGCAGACCTGGCGCAGATCGGGCGATCCGATCTCCTCAGCCGTCTCGATGATAAATTTGACATTAAAGCCGAGCCGTCCGCCGCGCGCCTCACGCACCGCACGCAGCGCCGACAGGTTGATGCTGTGTTGACCTTTATTGTCGGCGGTGCCGCGGCCATAGACGCGATTACCTGACGTCGTCGTTTTCCAGGGATCGAGGTTGTCCCGCCATTCTCCCACCATGCCGTCGACGACATCGCCGTGACCGTACATCAGGACCGTCGGCGCCGAAGAACTCTCGCGATATTCGGCGAGCAAATAGGGATTCCTGCCGGTTGGAGATTCGATCAACCGGGTCGAGAAATCGAGCTGCGAAAATGCCGGCTGCATTTCCCGCACGAGGTAAGCGCGCAGCGCATCGCGCCGCTCGGGGTTTTGGCTCTCCGTGGGATAAGCCACCCTGCGGCCGAGTTCGGCGAGGAACTCACCGGATTGAAAATGTTGGTGCGCACGGGCGATAGCGTCAGCTCTGGTCATGTTTTCCTTCTCAGATCGCAAGCGTCTGTTGAGTTCAGCCAGCGTATCGGGATACGACGCCGGCCGGAAGTGGGCAAGGCGCGGCAAGAATTTGGCTTGCCAAAGTCAGGGGGAATGCAACAATTTCCGTTCCACAGTCCGGCGCTCAGACTGGACGAAATTCAGGGAGACCCTGCGGCATGCCCAGGGCTTTTCGACCATGAAAAAAGAAATCCGGCTCAACGCTTTTGCGATGAACTGCGTCGCACACCAATCGCCGGGGCTATGGACCCATCCGCGCGACCGCACGGCTGAATATAACCGGCTGCCGTACTGGACTCATCTCGCAAAAACGCTGGAACGCGGGCGGTTTGATGGGCTGTTTCTGGCTGACGTGCTCGGCGTCTACGACGTGTTCGGCAATAGCCCTGACGCGGCGCTGCGCAACGCCACGCAGACGCCCTGCAATGATCCGCTGCTGCTGATCCCGGCAATGGCCGCGGTCACCGAACATCTCGGTTTTGGGGTGACCTCCAATTTGTCCTATGAGCCGCCTTATACGTTTGCGCGGCGGATGTCGACACTCGACCATCTGACCGAAGGACGGGTCGGCTGGAACGTGGTGACCGGCTATCTCGACAGCGCCGCGCGCGGCGCCGGCAAGGACAAGCAGACCGCACATGACGATCGCTACGATGTCGCCGATGAATATATGGAGGTGGTTTACAAGCTCTGGGAAGGAAGCTGGGAAGACGACGCGGCGCTGCGCGACCGCGCGCGGGGTATCTTCGCGGACCCTGCGAAGGTGCATCGCATCCGGCACGAGGGAAACAATTATCGCATCGATGCCATCCATCTGAGCGAGCCGTCGCCGCAACGCACGCCCGTGCTGTATCAAGCCGGCACCTCGCCGCGGGGACGGCAGTTCGCCGCGGAACATGCCGAATGCGTCTTCATGTCGGGGCCGTCGGCAAAAATCATCGCGCCGCGCGTGGCGGCCATTCGCGAACTCGCCGCGAAAGCCGGGCGCAACCCGGCTGAAATCCTGATGTTCAGCATGTTCACGATCATCCTCGGGCGAACCGAAGCCGAGGCTAAGGCAAAATACGCCGACTATCGCAGTCACATCAATCCCGAGGGCGCGCTGACCTTGATGTCCGGCTGGACCGGCGTCGATTTTTCGACCTACGATCTCGACCAGCAGGTCCGCCACGTCCAGAACGACGCCGGCCGCACCGCGATGGACAACGTCACCCGGGCCGATCCGGACCGCGTATGGACCGTGCGCGAGGTCGCCCAGCATGTCGGCATCGGCGGCATCGGCCCGGTCGTGGTCGGCACGCCGGAAAAGGTCGCTGACGAGATCGAGGCCTGGTTCGATTTGACCGATGTCGATGGCTTGAACGTCCCGTTCGCGGTTTCGCCCGGAGATTTCGAGGATATTTCCGATATGCTGGTGCCGGAGCTGGTGCGGCGCGGGCGTTACAAGGACGCTTACCGGCCGGGCACGCTGCGCGAAAAGCTGTTCGGCAAGGGCCGCGCCCGTCTCACCGCGCCGCATCCGGCGGTGCAGTATCGGCCGGGCGTGACGGCGAGGGCGGCGGAGTAGGTCGCTGTCGTCGTCATTGCGAGCGCAGCGAAGCAATCCAGAGTCACTATGCCGTGCTATGGATTGCTTCGCGGAGCCTGTCGTCGGGCGGCGCTTCGCACCGACCCGTTGGCTCGCAATGACGGGGTTAGAGCGAGCCATCGACTACCACTTCGATCAATTTTGCGCCGGGCCGGCTGAACGCCGACGCCAGCGTGGACTTCAACTCCTTGGCCGCCGTTATCCGCATCGCCTCTACCCCAAGCGATTTTGCCAGGCCGGCAAAACCCACCGGCGGATCGACAAAATCCATGCCGACGTAATGATCGTCACCGTGAAACGCGAGCAGCCGCTGCTTGAT
>Ga0209648_10005421_pt1 | contig 10920 bp, 6 predicted proteins | sample GraSoi2013_115cm_FD_185830 | JGI IMG/M metagenome (GOLD analysis project Ga0209648, IMG submission 185830) | Grasslands soil microbial communities from the Angelo Coastal Reserve, California, USA - Sample 9_17_2013_115cm (SPAdes) (version 2) | ecosystem: Environmental > Terrestrial > Soil >...
GGCGACACTTTTGTGGACTTCGATCACAGCCTCAACACCGCTATCAAGAAACTGCGTCAGGCCCTGGGCGACGATAACAAAAAGCCCCGTTTCGTCGAAACGCTTCCGAAGCGCGGCTACCGGTTCATCGGCATTGTGGAACAGGCCGCCAGACTGTCGACGGCCGGTAAAGCTCCAGCCGCGAATTCGAGAGTGGGCCAGGTCGCGAAGCTCAGCGGCGATGGGCCGCTGTCATTTACGTTGGTGTCCACCGATGAAGAAACCGCAGCGGAAAGAGAGAAGCTCGATGCAGCGAATGATGATGTGGGATTGTCACTTTTGATTGCTTCGCAAAAGCTGTTGATGGTGCCCAGCGGAACGCAGGTGAGAATCCTGGAGGTCCAGCCAACGCAGTCGCGCTGCCAGGTTCGAATTCTGGAAGGGGAACATTATGGGAAAACGGCCGTGGTTCCGCTCAAACTTCTTGAAGAATTATCTTAGTCGAATACAAATAGTGCGCGATCGCCAATTGCTATTCATAGCGCAGGGCTTCGACAGGATCAAGGCGGGCGGCTTTCCACGCGGGATAAACGCCGAAGACGATGCCGATCAGCGCGCACATGATGAGCGCGGTGGCGATCCAGAAAAAGGAGAGGACCGCGGGCATCTTCAGGCCATAACGCATCAGTAGGGAGAGGCCGGCGCCAAACAGTACGCCGATGACGCCACCCACGGCGCTCAAGGTGACAGCTTCAATCAAGAACTGCGAAAGTATGTTTCCGCGCTTTGCGCCGATGGCCTTGCGAACGCCAATCTCGCGCGTGCGTTCGGTGACGCTCACCAGCATAATGTTCATCACGCCGATGCCGCCGACCAGCAGGCCGACGGAAGCGACCGCGAACATCAAAATAAAAATCAACCCGCTGATCTTGTTCCACAGGTCGAGAAAATAATCCGAAGTGAAAAGAGCAAAATCATCGGGCTTATTGTTGGGGAGCCGGCGCTTGCGCCGCAGCAGGTCGCGCATCTCTTCGACGGCCTGGCCGACCTGCGCCGGGTCCGAAGCCTTGGCGAAAATGACGTAATCCTTCTGGTTGGGATAAAGTTTGCGGAGCGTGGTCACTGGCATCATGGCGATGTTGTCTTCCGGATTCGAGCCGCCGGAAATCCCTTGCTTGCGCTTCTCGCATGTGCCAATAACGCTGAACAACTGCCCGTTGATGGTGACTTCTTTTCCGATACTTTGCGCGGCAGACTCGGGGAAAAGAATTCTTGCCGTGTCGTAACCGAGCAGCACCACCGGCATGCGGTGCTCGGCGTCCGTCTCGTTGAACATCCGCCCGAATTCGATTTTCAGGTCGAAGATTTGCCCGATGGATGGAGAGTTCCCTTGCAGAATCACATTCTTTGCGCGGTAGACGCCGCGGCGCATATCTGCCGTGCCCGAACCGAATTGCGGCATGAAGATACGCATCGAAGGAGAAGCGGCGGCGACATGCGGCAGCTTGGCTAGGTCCTCGGCCCATTCCGGCTGCAATTCCTTTCTCGTAAACCATTCGCTTGGCGGCCGTGAAAGCGAAGCCCACGGAAAGCGATAGGCGATGATGGTGTCTGAGCCCAGCTCACGGATTCCAGCCAGAACATTGTCATTCAAGCCGTTGATCATCGCGCTGACGGTGATGACCGTGGTGATCCCGATGACGATGCCGAGAATGGTCAGCGCGGAGCGCAGTGGATTTTTCCGCAGGGTATCCAGCGCCAGCAACACTTCGCCGTGAAGTTTCAGCGCGCCTTTTTTACGAATCACGGAACGCACCGGGAGCACGGCGGTTTGCGGCAGTGTTTTTCCGAGTGTAGCCATAGGAGTGCTTCTCACTCCGAACGTAACGCTTCCACGGGATCGAGCTTGGCGGCCTTCGATGCTGGATAAGTTCCAAAGAATAGTCCAACACTCAGCGCGACCGTCAATCCGCCGAGCACCGACCAGAGTTGTACGGCGCTGGGGAGCGGCGTGACCCAAGAAACGAGTTTCGCCGCCAGCACGCCGAAGAATACGCCCAAGGCTCCGCCAATGACGGAAATCGTGGAGGCCTCGATGAGAAACTGGCGCAGGATGTCGCCACGGCGGGCGCCCAGCGCTTTGCGGACGCCGATTTCGCGGGTTCGTTCCGTGACGGAAACCAGCATGATGTTCATGATGACGATTCCACCGACAACCAGTGAAATCGAGGCGATGGCGATGGTCACGACAAAAAATGAGCCGCTGATGTTCTTCCACAATTCCAGGAACGAGTCACTGGTCTCGATCGCGAAGTCATCTTTGGCGCCGTAGGGCAAGTGATGGCGGCCACGCATGATCTGGCGAACTTCATCAACGGTCAATTGAATGTTGGGGGCCGAACCGGCGCGCGCGGTTACGCGCAACGATGTCTGCTGGTTGCCGTAATCCTTGTTGTAGGTGCTGAGCGGGAGAATGATCCAATCATCCAGAGAATGTCCGAGGGTTGAACCTTCTTTTTTTCCAACACCGATCACTTGGCAGGGGATGTTGTTCCAGCGAACTTCCTTGCCGACGGGATCAACGCCGGGCATGAGGTTTTCCACGATATCCATGCCGATCACGCAAACCGGCGCGGCGCTGTTCAAATCGGATTCAGTGATATGGCGGCCCGCAACGAGATCCACGTCGTACAGCTCGGGCATCTGCGGAGTCCAGGCGCGCAGGTTGGTATCCTTCAGCGAATTCAGCCCGCTCTTTACTTCGACGCGACCGCCCAGCGAAGCTCCGATTTCCTTGCAGGACTTGCAGAGTTCGCGGACCGCTTCGTAGTCGTCGTAGGTAAGGCGTTTGCGTTTCTGAAATTCGAGCCACTCGTCCACGTTGGTAATGATGGAGGGCTGTTTGGATAGCCCGAAGACGTCGGCGCCGAGACGGAAGACGCGCGTCGCCACATACTGATTCGCTCCGTTAATCAAGCTGACCACGGCGATCACCGCCGCCACGCCGATAACCACGCCGACGAGCGTCAGGATGCTGCGCAGCTTGTGCGCCCAAAGGCTGGAAGCGGAAATGGCCACCGCCTCGGACAAATTCATTGTGGTCGGACGCGGCATAGACCCCGGAGACACCAACACACCTCATCCTAACATACGCAGCGCAGTACATAGAGATTACAGGCAAGAGGAGGTATTCGCGCGAGATGGAGGCGCATTAAGTTAACAGAATGAAGCGATTAGCCAGGTTTGTCCGCTAGGGATGCAGAGCCTTCTGGATCTTTTCGATCATCTGGCGAACGCCCGGGGCCATCGAGCCATTCGGATCCAACCGCAAGTACTCTTGATATTCATGCAATGCGCCCTGCGCGTTACTTTCGCGGAGCATCACATTACCGAGCAATACGTGCGCCGGGGCCAAGTCCGGCATTCCGGCTACCGCTTGGCGTGCGTGCGGTGCCGCATCTTTCCAGCGCCCAAGAGCCCAATACGTCTTCGCCAGCTCATAATGTCCCCCGGCGGCCTCCGGCTTGAGTTCCAGGCCCTTCAGAAGCGCCGTCTCCGCCTGCTGATACTCCTTGGTCTGGTTCAGCACCGCGCCCAGCTCCAGGTAGGCGTCAGGGAATTTGGGGTCCAGCTCATTCGCCTTTCGCAATGCCGCTTCCGCGTCCTTCCAATTTTTCTGTTCCAGGTAAGCAGTTCCCATCAGGGTATACGCCTCTGGGAATGCGGCATACAGCTTGATCGCTGCGCGCAGATGCGAAACGCCGGCGTCGAGCTTGTTTTCTTTCAATGCGCCCTGGCCCTTCTCAAATTCCTGCCGGGCACTCTCCGGAATAGTCAGGTCTAGAACCGAAACCATATCCCCGCTCTCCTGCTTCGGAGTTTCGCGTGGTACCTCTCCTGGGATTGGTTTTAATTCCAGGCTCGCGTAGCCCCTCGACATGCCGATCAGTTCCACCCGGACAATCACTTCCTTGTAGCCCCGCTCGCTCATCCGGACCATATAAACTCCGCTGGAGGGCACATTGAACTGGCACTTGCCACCTTCTACTGTTTGGCAATCACCTGCTGAACCAGCTTCGGGGGATTCCAATCGCACATGAATTCCACTGGGTCCTGGCGCGCCGTTGGCATATCGCACTTGCACATCGATCACACCTCCGGAGGGGCCTCCGCGAGATGAACCTCTTTGCGCATTGAGCAAGGGTGGAACGGCTAGGCAGGTGAAAAATAGAAGACTAAGGCCCAGTGAGGCGCGTGGCATGAGACCACCTCTCTGTTTGACGAAAACAAAAAAGTAGGGCGCCTCGGTGGCGCCCTACTTGGTCAAAGGCTAGGTTTAGAACACCAGCTTGATCGAGGCTCTTGAGCTGAACGGAGGCACGAAGCCCTGGTTGAAAATGTTGGTTACCGGTTTTTTAAAGTCTTGGTTAATAAGGCCGAAGCCCAGGTCGTAATCCTGGTTGAAGGTCGTCTGGCGCTTGGAGTTTGCGATATTGAATGCATCGAACCCAAACTCCAGGTGCATCCTCTCGGTGATTTTCCAGGGATACTCGATGTGGGCATCCACGCTGCCGGTGACCGGCGAACGGCCAAGATCGCCGCGCCCGAAGAAAGGCACTTCACCCGCGTTCTGGTAGGCCTGCTGGGCCACCAGCGTAGTCAAAGGGATACCCGACTGGACGTTGACGCCTGCGCCGAGCACTAGGCCCTTCATTCTGCCGTTGGGAAGGACGTAGGTTGTGTGCACGTGTAACACGTGTTTGCGGTCCGAGTTCAGGAAGCCGATGCTCTGTTGATTTTGAAGAAGACCCAGCTTCCCCTCCGTAAAGTCAAATAGTGAGCTGATGCCGGGGTCAGCCTGGTAATTATCGTTGCGGAAGGCGCCTTCATAATTCCCCCGGAGCTGTGCTATGCGGTAGTTGGCAGCCAGTGCCCAGTTGTGGCCGAAGGACTTGCGCACTTCGAACTCCACGGCCTCGTACTCACGTTTTGGATCCTTGTAAGTGTCCGGTTTGCCATCGCCGTAGAACTCCCCGCCAAATGCAGCGCACTTACCCGGCACCTTGCTATCAGCGAGGTTAGTGCAGTCTGGAAGCAACGCCCCGCCCGCAGTAGTCCACGTGTTCGTGTTGACCGCCGGGAAGCAAGCGCTCCCGGCCGGAGTGGTGCTGCCGTTTGCGGCGTCGAAACCGTTGAACTGGTTGTAGGCGACAAAGGGTGTTGGATTGCCGCGGGAATCAAAGCAAGCCGCAGGGAGGGCCGATCCGTCTGTTGCAACGGTCTGACCTACACCAAATACGATTTCATTGGGATTGACGAAGATATCCTGCGCCGCGTTGGGGTTGCCGATGAAGTAGTTGAGGCCGCCACCATTGAAGAGGAGTGCGTTGAACTGCTCGACGGAGATGCCGCCCTGGTCTTCCACGACGCGCTTTAGTCTGCGGTCAATGTAACGAACGCTGGCCACAATGCCGCCGCGGAATTCATGGTCATATCCCACGACAAACTCGTCGGTGTATTCCATGCGGATCCCCGGTGCGAACGGCTCGCCTCCGCTGACTAGCTTGCCTCCAGAAATGGGAATTCCTCCGGACGCTAGGTTCAGCAGATGCGCTGAATCGGGAGTGAAGTTAACTGTGCCGGCGGAATTCAGCGTCACACAAGATGCACCTGAGGGTGTACCCGCCGGGCAACCGGATGTCGTTGAGGCCGGAGCCCAGTACGCATTCTGCAAATCGTCCTCGTTGCTGAGCGAGCGGACCGCAGCATCTAACGGAAGTACAAAGGCATACCGGCCGAAGTTGGCGTAGAACTTGGACTTGCGGTCGCCCTTGGGGTCCACGATGACTCCTACGCGTGGTGACCACATGTCGTTGAAGACTTTCCCAACCACGTTGCCTGTCAAACGCTGCTGTTCCCAGCGGACGCCGACGTTGAGCGTTACGTACTTGCTCATTTGCCAGGCGTCGTTGATGAACGCCGCATGATACTTGCCGCTGCTCCTCGTTACGCCGCCATCAAACCGCCCGCGCACCTGCTGGAGGACGACCTGTTGGGGAGTGGCAACGCCCGGGATGGTCGCGTAGGGGCAAAGCGTGCAAGCGCCAGATGGCAGTCCAGTTACGTTGTTCGCCAGAACGAGAATGAGCTGAGCATCGGTCATTTTTCCGGCAACTGTTGGGTTCGTCGCCGTATCCCAGCCCGGGTCTGTCCCCGTGGCATTGAGCTGTGGAATTGCAAACTTCCCTCCCGTAAAGGTGGTGCTGTCGTCGTAATGGGGAAACTGCCAGTTATACCCAAGGCTCAAGGAATGCTGCGAGCCCAGGAAGTGGAAAATCTTTGTGACATCGCCTTGCAGGCTCTTGGTGTCGGCGTCGTAAGGTTCGAGGAAGCCAAAGCCCTGCGCATTGTACGAACCACGCTGGCCCGGCCCAATTTGTGTTTGGTCTACGATCTGGGTGATGTCGAAGAGGGGCTGTTCATGGAAGTGGTTCCAGCTCCAGGTGAAAGCGCCGTCCACCAGAAAGCTTGAGCCAAATGTACCATCATACCGCACGGACCAGTTGCGCGTGCCGTAATTCCACGCCGAGTTCGCAGTTTTGTCGTTCGCAGTAAGCGTGGCAAACGCTGTGTTGTTGGTGTGCGATGGATCCGCCGAAATCGTTGATTCAAGTGTATGCGAGTTGTTGATCTTGAAGGTCAGCTTCCCCGCATAGTCGTACCGCGTCGTGATGCGGTCAACTAAGCCATTGTAGATTTTAAAAAGCCCGGAGTTCACCGCAGGCGCCCAGTAATCGTGATTCGAGGAAGGATTGAAGGTTCCGAAGAAGAACAGCCTATCCTTCAGGCCGTGCAGGGGAACGTAGCCGCCCAATTCAAAGTCGCCCTCGTAGTTGGCCTCATCCAGTTTTCTCCCATACAGGTTCACGACCGAAAACTTCGGGTCGTCAGCATTCGTATACTGGTTCTGCATGCGTCGCGCGTTGAAATACCCGCCAACGGTGCCGAAGAACTTAGTGCCGCCCGACTTCGTCACCAACTGGATGACGCCGCCGCTGACGTGACCGTACTGTGGTTCAAAACCGCCCGTCTTGACTTGAACTTCCTTCACGAAGGAGAGGTTGATGCCTGTGCCGAGAGGTCCGTAGGCACGCGACCAAACTCCGATCCCGCCGAACGCCGGGTCATTGATCGATACGCCGTCTGCGACATAAAGGTTTTCAAGGCCCGTGGAGCCTGAGATGGAAGGGTTCTCTTGACCAGTGCCGAGCCCCGAAGTCACGCCTGGAGCCAGGTAAAAGAGGCTACTAACGCCGCGGCCAAGGGGAATCTTCGAATAGAAGTCGTCGGAAAAATCCGAGTTGACAGAAGACGCCGACGTATCCACCGTGACGGCGGCAGCGCTGACTTCCACGATTTCTGAGATCTGGCCTGTTTCGAGAATTACTTCAATGCTGGTGGTCTTGTTGATGAGCACTTCGGCGCTCTTGATGCTCGCGACTTTGAAACCGGTCTTCTGCACCTTGACGGCATAGTTGCCCGGTATCAGCGTCGAGAAGAGGAACGAGCCCTCCGCCGTGGTGGTTTGGGTCTGGCTTCCAATGGGGCCTGTAATCGTTACCTGGGCCCCCGGGACCAATGCTTTTGTTGAGTCATAGACCAAACCGCTCAGATTGCCACGCGCAGAACTCTGGTCCTGGGCCATCGCCGGAAACGAACAGACGCCGCAGAACGCGAGCACCAAAAGAATCACGAGCCACTTATTCTTCATAACGCTAAAACTCCTTTCGATACCTCTTGGACTTGAGAGGTTAATCGTGGCTTGAAAATTGAAATTAGGGAAATTCAGGGAGTCCACCCCACTCCCCCAAAACTCGGACAGATACTCTCATGAACCTTGCATAAAACCTACCAAAGTTTAAGAAATCTTGGCAAAAGTTAAGATACTTGGATTGAAGAATTTAGGAGCTATTGAGGGCGAGTGGGGTTCCCTTTTAGGGCATGCTCTTCCGGTTTCTTGAAGGAATATGCAGAAATATGGATTCTTAAGAATGATCTCCAAGGGTAGGTGCGAGACACAGATATGGCGTTCATTGTTTAACAGAATCTGTAGCCAAGAAAGATCTGCCTTTCTGGGCCAATTCAGCCGCCTTTTTGGCATTCCCGACCTCAGTGTAGTATTGCGCCAAGGCTAAATAGAGAGGGCCGTCCTCAGGGCGTGACGGGAGGGCAGCTTCGATCACTGAGATGGCCTGCGGCGTGCTCCCCCTTTTCTCAAAGCTCGTGGCGATGCGGAGAAGCGTCTCTGAGTCGGTCGCTTCCGTTACGCCGGCGTCAGAGAAGAGGCTGACGACGGCGGCATAATCCTTCTTTGAAAAGTAAGCGTCCACAAGCCGGGCGCGGGCTACATCATTGGAGTGGTCGAGTTGCAGTGCGCGGCGGAACCACACGCGCGCCTCGTCAAACTGACCCAGAGCCCAATAGCAAAGTCCTCGTTGCTGATCGAGAATGCCCTTTTCTGCGTCCTGGGCGATGCCAGGCTCGAGTACGTCCCACGGTTCGGGCCCGGAAGGAGCATCGAGAACTTTGAAATTCATGGTTCCGAAACCGTTGTGCTTGGTCTCCGGATTGTTCACGGTGACGTTCAAAATATAACTGCCGCTGGATTGCCGCTCAAGCGAAAGCTTTTTCCCGGTCACCAGCGAACCCGCGGCATCGAATTGTTCCCTGTTGATTTCGTCCTTCACCTTGGTGGCACTGCCGGGTGCGGCGGGCCGGCCGAAAGCGTATTCCACGTCTAGTTTCTTTCCAAGATTTTCGCGCGGATCCGAGGACGGACTCCAAATCTGATAGACGACCTGAAAGTTGGTGCCTTGGACGAAAGTTGGCGTGCTGCTGGGCATGGGAGTAAATTGCACGCCGCCGATGGTGAAGGGCATCAGATCGGCGAGACCCGGATCGGCTGGTTCTGCGGACAAGAACGGCAGCACGCTGGGTACAACCAGAGAGTCTTTTGAGGGCAAGGGGATTAAGATTTCCCGCACCGTGTGGAACGCCGCTTTCTTGGACCAGTCCGTGAACTGAAACTCGAGGTGGTACTTGCCGGGAGGGAGGGGGAGCGTCCCCTCGTACCCGAACACCTTGTCTTTGATGATGTCAAGGCGTCTCTTGGTCACGGAATCAGCGAGGGGTTTTTGTTGGGTGAAGATGAGTTTGTTCTCGGAACTAAAAACACGAACGCGGACTTCCACAGAGTAGGAATAGCGTCCGTCTTTCTCCTCAGCCATGCTAAGGTCGCTAGGACTATGCAAACGGACGGCATAGTCGAGGCGCGTCAGTCCCCGGGAATCGCGAGCGGGGAAGGTAACAATGTCGAGATTGCGGCCCTCGAGGACCAGCCGTGACGTAACGGCTTCGCGGTTGGTTCTTCGCCGGAGGATATCGTCGCGATTCGAAGGCAGATTGGCGAGATTCTTGATGCTGTCCAACAAGATGTCGGATTGCAAGCTCACGATTCCCGTGGTCTCGTCGACCGGTTCGTCTGGCAAGAGAGACAGCGAAATTCGCGCCACTTCCGGCCCGACGGAATTGCGGATCAGGCGCAGCGCCGTCAAGCGCGAATTGATGGCTTCCACGCCGGTGACCAACTTGTCGGGGCCGTCGGCGTACGGGCTATAGAAGCGGTAATCGCCGCCTTCGCGCTGATAAAACATGACGTAAAAAAACGGTGGCAGAGCGGGGTTGGCTCCGCCGTAAAACCAGATTTCAATGGGAAAGAGATTGGCGGAGTTGCGTAACACTTGTTTTTGTTGCGGAGGGCCGAGAGTGATGTAAGTGCGGCCGCGATCAGTGCGCCAACCTTCCACTCCGGAACCGATCCCGAAACGCGCATCGGCAAAAGCGATGCGCTGGTAAATCTCATCTTTGTAACTGTTCGCGGGCGAACCGGGAGAAGGATTGCGGATTTCCCAGAAGGTCTCAATGAACTTTTCGCGAGCCTCGTCGGTGGTCAGTTTCAGAAAGATATCGCGTTCGTCTTTGGTGATGATGTAAGCGACGTCCCGCTCCAGCCACTCGCGAAAATGTTTCTCTAGTTTTTGTTTTTTCTGGCCAAAAGCAATCCCGCTAAATGAGAAGAGAATGGCCACAAGAAGCACCATGGCCCTCCGGGAAAAGGCACGCAGGCCGCTCACGCCCGCCGACCCGCGGAGAAATCCGTTGCCATCGAGGTGATTCATCGCAGAATTCGTCACTCAATCTCCGCCTGCCGAACTGCCGTGCGGCACATGTTTCCGAAAATAGACCCGCATAATTCTCCTAGCCCTGGTGGCGGATGCGCTCGGCGAGGGACCGGGCCCGCTGGCGAGCGATTTCCACGAAGTGCGAATCGCCGGCGATCTGGTCAAGCAGGGGCACGACCCGCTGCGGTTCTGGCAGAAGGCTGCGGTTCAGGTCCGATTCGAATTGCAGCAAAGCGTCGTTAATTCCCAGGCGGTCGTATTTCATGCGCCGCGAAATCAAGTCCACATGTTCCTGCTGGCGCGCCAGCCCCTCAAAAATCTGCAGCAGTTGCGCCGCCGCCGAATTCAAAGTGTAGTTGAATTTCGCCTCATGGACTTCCTTGCCGGATTCCCATCGAAACGTTTTCTCGCCGAGATTCGCGATCTTGCGGTGCACATCCAGATCTTGTCCCTGAAAATGTTTGAGTTGCGCCGCCAGATCGAACATCTTCGTGCGCCAAGCCGCGCTCACTTGAAATGGCAGCGAGCCGGCATCCTCATCCAACTGCCGGATTTCATACGCGCCGGTATCCGAATCTTCCCGCACGCTAATTTCGATGAATTCAGGTGAGCTTCCCTTGAACACGCGCCGAAATGTCAACTTCGCGCCGGACGTCGCCGGAAATGACAGGATCGCGGAAGCCGCTATCGAGGCTACAGC
>Ga0209648_10005423_pt1 | contig 10918 bp, 10 predicted proteins | sample GraSoi2013_115cm_FD_185830 | JGI IMG/M metagenome (GOLD analysis project Ga0209648, IMG submission 185830) | Grasslands soil microbial communities from the Angelo Coastal Reserve, California, USA - Sample 9_17_2013_115cm (SPAdes) (version 2) | ecosystem: Environmental > Terrestrial > Soil >...
TCGTCCGGAGGGCCTTCTTCATCCCGCGAGGATCTTCGCCGCATCCTTCGCTCTCCGCCAGAACTCCTTCACCAGATTGCGGGTGCGGCGGGGGTGTGGGTGGCGGGTGCGGCGGGTGGGTGGGTGCGCGCGCGACACAACCCAAAACCCAATGCGGACTGCCGTCTGTGTGGCCACAATCGCATCGCACTTTCCGTCGAGGGAAAGTCTGCAAGCTTGGAGAGCAGGTCCTCAAGGTTGAAGAGAAAGTCGCCAAGACTCCACGAATCGCGCAGGCACGAGCTCCTGGCTGCAACCGTCGTGGGGCCACGCCGCCCAAGGGAACCTCCGTTGCCGTCGCTGCGCTCGCGACGGGGCGCGCACCGGAACGATCCTCGGAAACAGGAGGGTCCCCCAGCGTCGCGCGTCGGGGCCCGAGGAAGCCGACTTCTCGCGGTGGCGCTCCGCCCACGCGCGGTACCGCCGGGTCCTCGCCCGCGGCGAGCGCCCGAGGGCGAGGAACGCCGGGTGCAAGGTCGTGAGGGCGTTTGCGTCGTCGAGCCCGACATAGAATCGAAAGTCCGAGCGTCGCCAATCGTCCAGTCGAAAGACGATTCCTGCCGTCTTGGGGTTGGCATGGACGTAGGCGATTGTCGCCAGCGTGTGGCGATCGTCGCCGTCCCGAATCGGAACGGCGTGGTACCGCGCCTCCCAGAAGTGACCCGTGCGCTGGAGCATTCGATTGCACGCCATCGCCGCGTACCCATTGATGTCGTGCATGGCGCGTGCGAGATGCCGTGTCCGAAGCACGAGGTGCACGTGGTTGGCCATGATGGCGTAGGCGTAGAGAGCAAAGCCGTGCTTGGCTTTGTACCGCGCCAGGATGGCTCGATAGAGACCCGCGAGACGCGGATCGGCGAGCAGGAACTTCCGGTCATTGCATCGGACCGTCACGTGGTAGGTGAGCTCCTGTTCAGCCGGCGGTCGTCGCGGGCGCCCCATCCGCGCCTTCTACTTGGCACCACACGCACGGTGCAAGCGCCGGTGCCAGGGCGCGGGCCGGAAACTAAAAGCAGCCTGCTGTTTGTAAACTAAAAGCAGTTTGCCGTTTGGGCTTGTGGGGCGCAGTGGTACTGGGTGCACTGGTTGCCCTGTGTGGCGCAGCCGTAAGTTGGGTTGGGAAGGTTGCGGGCGCATACGGCAGCGCAGGAACAGGTGCCGCCTGAGCACCCGTAGCTAGCAGGGCAGGTGCCACAGTGTGTGAAGTTGGTGACGCCATTGTGACAACCGCTTCTGGTGTTCAACCTGTGACCGCCGCCGGCGGCAACAACCAGCTCCTCGGCATCCAGCTCGGAGAGCTCGTAGGCCTCCCTTTCGGCCGCCTCACCCGGCGAGGCCTCGGTGGCCTGCGCGGCGTCAGTGGCCTCCGCGGCGTCGGAGGATTCACCGGTCTCGGGGACCCCCGTGCTCTCGTCCTGGACGTTGTTCTTGATCGCGTCGTCTTTCGTATTCGGCATTGGTCTCTCTCCTGTTTGGGTTGACCGACGACAACAGAAGCACGCGCGGTGCCATGCGATTATCCGACGCGCGTCGAGCACTTGCCCGAGCGGCCCCGCCGCGTTGGTGTCGACTCGTTTCGCTACTCGCCCAACGTCTTGGCTCACGCCGCGGAATGGTGTTCCCAGGGATGCGCCGGCGGGCGCGCCGGAAACGCCGGCGCGGCGCAGCGATTCGTTGGTACGCGCTCACGCTAGAGCTGCGGCGAACGGGCGTCGGGATGGCCGGTTCAGAGCGGCAGCTATCGCGAACGACTTAGTTCAGTAACAATGCCCTTTAAGGCTAAAGCAGCTTTGGTGAGTGTAGGTCACAGGCGAGCGTCACACACGACGGCGCGACTTGCTCCACGAGTACGACTTGTTTCACGTCTTGTCGCGATCGGGATGGCGCACGGGGTAGCAGCACTTCGGCTGCTCGATGCTCTCGACAAGATCCGCGCGACGCTCGTGACTCGAAGACGTGATCTAGATGCGCTTCGAAAGCGGAGACGAGCGCCTCACGGCGTCTCGTCTCGGCGCCCGCGCCTTCAGTACAAGATCCTCGTCTTGATGCTCGTCTCCAGCACGGCGACCGCGTTCTTCACGTCGCGCGACACGTCTTGGTCGAGGTCCATCACGAGGTAACCGATCTCCGGATCCGTCGCGAGGACCTGCGCTGCGATGTTGGCGCCCTTGTCGCTCACGATGCGGTTGATGTCGCGCAGGACGCCGGGCACGTTTCTGTGTACGTTCAACCAGTATCGAGGCGAGCCGCTGGGTGCCCCGGTGTGCTTCGATTCCCCCGTCGATGGAACGTTCGCCAGCGACCACTTCGGCGTCGCTGAGACGCTCCGCGCGTGGCGGAAGGGTGACCGCCTCTGAGGCGCGTCACTCCGCGGCGTTTCGGGTTACGTCGCGGGTGCTCTGCGGGGCGCCGGCGCGTCCCTTGCGCCGCGCGGCCTGGCTCTCATAGAGTCGACTGAGAAAGTCGTAGAGCACGAGCTCCTGCGCCTGCTGGGCCTCACGCAACGACCGATTGACGAACATGTGCAGATAGCTCGACGCCAGCGCGGCGAGTGTCGGCATAAGCCGCCCCGCGGCGGCTGCTCGACGGAGCGCCGCCGCCACAGGCTCCAGCCGTCGCCATCAGCTCCGAACCGCCGTCATGTGCGCCCGCGAGCAGCGCCTCCAGCGCCGGCCGCTCCTTGCGAAACTTCTGTCCCAATTGCCGCTCGCGCATCGCGTCGACCTTGTGCTCCTTGCCGTAGGCCGCGCGACAATCGCGCGCGAGAGCGCGCTTGGCGTCGAGGTCGAATCCGAGGTCGTCGAGCAGCATGTCCATTCCGCGGAGCGCCAGGCGCCAGCGCGCGTCGACGGACCGACCGCCCTTGGTCGCCTGCAGGATGGAGAGCACCGCTTCGCTGTCGGCGCAAGAGACCTGCTCGGAGAGCAGAATGCCCTCGTCCCCCCCGTAGCGTTCGATCTCGCGGTCGTACGTGTCGAGCTGCATCTTCCACACTTGGCCGGCCATGCCGGGTCCGTCGAGGACGTTTCCGAGATCGGCCAGCACTTCCGCGAGCAGGCGAGATGGATCGCCGTGCAAGCGCAAGCGCACGTGGCAATCGGGATCGCCATAGCGAATGAAAAACCAGGAATCGGCGGCACCCGACGCGAGCGCCCGGCGGACGACCGGCTCGATGCGGAGCAGAACGCGATCCGCCGTCGCGGGACCCGTGTAGAGCTTGGCGTAAAGCCATTCGGAGCCAGGCCTGAACACGCGCGGCGCCTTCGCCTCGGCGCGCCGGCTCCGCCGGTCGCTTGCTCAGAAACGGCACCACGAGCTCGTGCACGAACCTTCCTTCCGGCCCGCGCGCGCATAGCTGCTCGGGCTCGAATACCTCCGTCAGAGCCACATTGGCCCTGTCCTTGACGACGGCGACGAAGGTGTCGATGCTGAGCGTGTTGTCGAGGTCGATAGGCAGCTCATTGTCCCAGTCGGCGACGGCGACCCAGCGCGGAAGGTTGCGGGTCCGCCGCAGTTCCTGCACGAGGGCATAGCGCCCGGCTCCCTTCGCGTCCCCGAGCGCCTTCAACGTGGAGCCCGAGACGATCCAGCGCGCCAACGACAGGACGATGCGTCCGGCGCGCACGCGCGGCAAGAACGACAAGCAGTTGAGCGCACCCCAATCGAAGTTGGCGGCCGGGCACACGCCCTGAGTCTGCAGTGCGCAGAGAAAGCGGTACATGGCCAGGTTGCCCGGGGACGAGTGGTTGTGCGCGCTGGTCAGTCGCGGCGCGATTTCGCGACCGAGCCGGCGTGACCGCAGGATCACTCGCTCCCCGCGCACGGAGACGAGCAGATCGTCCGCTGCGATGTGTCGCTCCTCGGGCGCTCCCGAGCGCCCCAGATAGGCGATTTCGTGGCTTCGCAACAGCGGACGCAGGGTCACGTTCCCAAGCCGTGCTTGGGGAATGTGCACGACCTCGGCAAACAGGACGTCCGGGTGCCGGGCCTCCTCGTCGGCCAGATGACGGCGCACGTGGCGAGTCAGCATCTCGTCGCCATGGCAAAATCGGCCAAGCAAGTTCGCGCCGGACGGGCCGCTGGCGCCCCCGATGTGAAGCAAGAAGTCGCCCGCGTCGAGCGCTTCGTCGGACGCTGCCGCCAATCGCGCGAAGACGGCGCCCGCGTCGGGCAATGGCGATCGGTCTTTGCGTTCGAGCTTTCGGAGATCGGTCTCGTCGAGGCAGATCTCGCGCGCGCCCGCTCGCAGCGCGTCTTCGACCTTGTGCGCCAAGAGCGAGAGCGCCTGGGGCTCGTCCGTGGGCGGGCGCGCGTGGCGACCGGTCCCTTGCTCCAGGTCCAAGTCCGACAGCAACGGAGAGAGGGCATTGGGGCCGGAGTCGAAGCCGATCCCGAGCTCCTCGTCCAGAACGGCGCAGAGCGGCATCTCCCGGTCCCCGTAGCGCCGCTCGAACGCACGACAAAACTCGAGCAAGCGTTGGTCGTCCGGCATGCCGGCGATTCGGTGCAAGAGCTCGGTGCCGCGTGCGAGCTCTTCGCGTACGCGGGCGCCGAGCCGGGCCTGCGGCGACGGCTTCACCATGTCGACCTGAAAGAGCCGCCCGAGCTCCGCCTTGACAGGCAGCGGCTCGAGCTCCTTGGCGACGGCGCGATACGTGTCCGCGCTCAGGCCGAGCTCCGCAGCGTCGAGGGCGGCGAGCTGCGTGCGCACGCGCTCGAGCACACGAGCGATCGACGTGGTCTCGGGCCGCTGCGAGAGCTGCCCGACGAGGTCCGCGAGCGGCTCGGCGCCCGTCGCCGGCACGGCGAGCTCGCTGACGAGGATCTGGCAGCGGACCAGGCTCTCGAGGTACTTGTCCGCGTCGGCGCGAGAGACCTTTGCGGACACCAGGGAATCGGCCAGCGCGCCAGGGTGCGCACCCTTGGCCGCGCGCGCAAGCGTGGCCTCCAGGGGCTTCGTGGCGGTCGTCGCCGAGAGCGCGCCCGTGCCCCCAACCGCGGAGGCGATCCGGATGCAGCGCAATTGCCCGGCCATACGATACAGGCTCGAGTTGGGGCGGTACGCGAACGCATTGCGTATCGTGGGATCCTGCCCCAGCGCGTCGGTCAGCTTCGACAGGTACTCGCAGTCGAGTCGCGTACGGCGCTTGTAGGTGCGGGCGGCTTCGACGAGGAGGTGGGTCTGCGGCCCGCTCGTCGCCACCGTGTTGCCGGCGAATAGGCCGAACGGCGTCGCGCGCGCCGCCATGCGGGTGAAGTACTTGACGAGCGCCTGTTCGACCTTTCGTCCCTTGTCCGCGTGCTCGGTCCAGGCGGGCAGGCGGTCGTGGAGCGAAGGCGAAGCCAGAAACAGCGCTTCGCGCACGACCGGTCGGACCACCACCTCGCGCAGCCGCTCGAGCAAGAGGCGCCGATCGTCGGCGATGGCCGCTTCGAGGGCGGCCATGTCCGGCGCCGCTGGCGCTCGTAGGCCGCGTGCCCACTCGGTCAGCTCGGAGAACGGGAGAAGCGGCGTGCGGAAAACGAAGAAATCGGCCAGCTCGATGGTCATGGGAGGCTGCATCGTCGGCCGTTCGCAGGTGCAAGGCGTGTGCTCGGGGTCTCGGCCGAGCGGCCGAGGGGTCGGCGCTCGCCGGGCCGGCGTTTCTGGCGCCCTCGCTGGCGCAACACGTTCCGCGGCCTGAGCCAAGACGTTGCGGGAATGGCGCAACGAGTCGCACCAGCTTGGCGGGGCCGCTCGGGCAGGCGCTCGACGCGACCTTCCAAGTGTTCAACCGCCTGCACGGCGCGTGACGGGTGACTCGACGAGAGCTGGATCTGGTCATATAGTCATGACCATGAAACCAGAACACTCCATTTCGGCGACAGAGTTCAAAGCAAAGTGTCTGGAGCTCCTCGACCGCGTTGCGAGGGACGGCGGCGAGCTGGTAGTCACGAAGCGAGGCCGGCCGGTTGCCAAGGTAGTTCCAGCCGAATCGCGCAAACCTCTATCGCTGCGGGGCAGCGTGCGCTACCTGTCCGACATCGTTGAACCACTCGGCGACGAGTGGTCCGTCGAGACGTGATCCTGCTCGACACACACGCGTGGATCTTCATGGTGGACGACCCGAAGCGACTGGGGCGAGGCGCGGGACGGGCGATAGGCAAGGCCGATCGCCTGGGCGTCTCTGCCATCAGCATGTGGGAGCTGGCGATGTTGGTGGAGAAGGAACGGCTCTCGCTGAATCGCGACCTCTCGGAGTGGATCCGTGACGCGCTGGGATATCCGCGAATCGAGCTCCTTCCACTCTCGCCGGCGGTAGTCGCCACCGCGCATCAGATGCGAGGTGTGCTCGACGGTGACCCGGGCGATCGAATCATCGTCGCTACGGCGATGGTCGAGGGCGTGAAGCTCGTCACCAAGGACGGCCGCATCACGGACAGCCAGATCGTTCCCGTCGTTTGGTGAAGCCGGGGCGACGGCGTGCGGCCCTATCAGTATAGCCAATTCTGCGATCTTATACGCGTCCTGGCGATCGCGGCTCGCGCTCTCGATGCGCCAGGTGCACCGCGCCGGCGAGAAAGCCTTCGTCGACTACTCCGGCAAGCAGGCCGAGCGTCCCATGGCGACCGATTCTCGACGGGGCGTTGGCCTCGATGAGCAGATGGGAGCGACGCGGCCAATAAGACATCCCATGCCGGCTCGACCGTGGAGATTGCCGCCAGGAGAGAGAGCGCAATCCCCGCGGCGCCAGTGAGGAACGTGACGTCGTCCTCCCAGCGAGAATCGCAACCCGGCTCCGGGTGGTAAGCCTGGTAACCGGCGACCCCGACACCAGTTCGCCGCAGCTCCAGCGTGCGCGCGTACCAACGAATCGCTGCGCCGCGCAGCGCCTCGTCCCCCGACGCCTGCCACATGCGATTGTAGAGCAGCGCCAACCCGGCCGCACCGTGACAGATACCCGCGTCCATGACCCCGCAGTCATCCATCGGCCGCGCGCTCGCGCGCCGCGCCACCGCGAGCGCTTCCCGCTCCCAGGTCCCCTCGCCGACCGCTCTTGCGATGGCGAGCATCGCTGCGGCCACTCCTGGATCGCCGTAGCACCAGGCCGAGCGCGCCGAGGCGTCGCGTACGCCGTCGGGTGACACGAAATAGGGAAATGCCGAGGGCGAGGTTGCGTCGAGGCGGCTCGACAGCAGCCAATGCATCGCGCCCCCCAGCATTGGTCGTGCGCGCTTCGCGTTGACCTGCGCTCGACATGCGCCGGCAAGAACGAGCGCTACGGCGGGCACTCCGTGCGCGACGCCGCAATTGTAGTATCCGAGGGGATGCTCCGCTCTCGTCTTCGGAATCATCAGCGCGGGCTTGGAGAGCCACGTAAGTCCGCCCTCGCGCGCCTCCGCCTCCTCGGCGAGGCGGTCGATCACCAGGGAAAGGATCTCGCGCCCGATGGGTCGTCGGGCGCGCTCGAGCCCATAGATACCCAGCCCTGCCAGGCCCGCGATCAGATCGAAATCGCCTGGCCAGGGCGTCATGCGTAGAAACTTGCGGAGTAGCGCGTCGAGCGACTCGTTCGGGTCGTCGGTCGCACCGGCCGAGCGACCTTCCAAGTGCTCAACCGCCCATGCGATGCCGACGAACCCCCCGTGCAGGCTCGCCCGGGCGACCGTGTGCGCGACGGCCCGATCGAGGAGGTCTCTCGAAATCGACGACCAGGCCGGCCCGGGCTCGGCGAGCGCGAGATAGCCAAATAGCAACGCCAGGCCACAAGGATCCCACGGCCAAGGCTCCGTGGCGCCGCGCAAGGCCTCCGCGATATCCAGCACGGTGGAGCGAGCTTGCTCGGCCAGGTCTCCGTCGAGCAACGGTCGCCAGGATTCGTCAGAACTCGGGCGCACGGGTTCCAACGACGGAGCCGCCAGAGCGGCGCGGGCTCGGCCTGCTCGTAGCCGCCGGGAGATCTCGTGTGCCATGGGCGAACGCCATTCGCGCTGCTCGCTGTCTGCGACCGATGCGTTCCCAATCTGCTCCGCCGACGTTTTCTCGATCATCGTCAATGCTCCTTCCTACTCCCCGCCGACTTGGTCTTCGCTTTCCGGGATTGGCGCGGCGAGCGGACGCAGCTGCGGACAAGCTCCCCTCGTGGCTCGTGCGGGGCGCCGTCTCGGGAGCGCACGCCGGCCGTGACTCGAAGAGGTCGGTGGTGCGATTTCAGCAGCGCCTGGGGAGAAAGTCGTCTCATCGATTCCTCCGAGGATGAGCCGAGCCCCGCGGGCGCGCGCGCTCTTCGCTTGCCCCTCACCATAGGCGGCCACCGCCCAAACCTTCTCGTGGCGCGCCGCAAGGCGGCGCACGCTAGCGTCCGCTTCCGCGACGACCGCGCGCCCATCTGCGCCGCCCAGATGCGCACCGTTCGCGAGGTCGTACGCACCGACAACGAGGGCGTCTACCAACGGCGAGCACGCGATCGATTCGAGCGACCGGAGCCCGGTCATCGTTTCGATGACGGCGATGACGAAGGGAGTCGGCGCTTCGCGGCCCTCGAGCGCGCTCTCGAGCTGCTCGAGAGCCCACCCATCGCACTCGGCCACGACGAGGCCCGCGATCGGAAGGTCGAGCAAATCGGCCATACGGGCGCGCCGCGACGTCTTCACCAGAACGTCCACGTGCTTGAGGCGGGCTCGCGCGAGCGCGATGCGCAGCGCATCGGCTCCGTGGACCATCGAATCCAGCACGACCGCGCAAGCGCCCATCTCGGCCAGCCAATCGATGGCTCGAGCAGGATCCGTCTCGTCGACGGTCGGCAAAGAGACCGCCTCATCGGCATCGAGGCGGTGCACGAAGGTCGGCCTGCGCAAGTGGTCGTCCGCTTCGCACGAGAATGGAAGTAGGTCCCAGAGCCACGCGACGACCAGGAGAAAGTCGTCGTCGACGCCATAGCCGGGCGCCTTGGCTATCTGCGAAACCGGCTGCCCTGACGCCATGTGCTGAGCAATCGCGAGCGCGCCGGGTACCAGGTGCACGTAGCCGCCGACGCACGGCACGTACGCCATGACGTTCCCACCGGGCTCGATCAAGAAATGGAGCTCCTCCGTCGCCTGGAAGCATGCGTTCGCGAGCTGGTTGCCGATCGCGCGCAACCGAGAGAAGGTCGAGCGGGGGACGAGGGAACGGCCCACCTCGCTTGGCGTCTCGGTCCCCTCGCCCCAGAGCCGAAGTCGATGCGGGGCGTCCGTCGGGCGCAGCGCTCCCGCGCGGGCCAGCCAGTGCAGCGTCGGCAGCGCCTCGTCGAAGCCCTGGGCGCCGATGGTCTCGCGAATCGTGCTCGGGGTGGCTCCCCGAGCGAGCTGCGGCAGCGCCAGCAGCGCAGAAGGGGGCGTCGGCCCGTGGCGCTGTCCGGCGAGGAGGACGCTCGCCCGACCATCGACGCCGAGGACGACGTGGAGCGTATCGGTCAAGCGCAGCGCGTCCTCCGCCGACCACGAGGGCTTCGTGGGGCTGCGGTCTGGATCGTATGCGCCGGTGAGCAAAAGACACGCGATCCAGCTCGTCTCGCTGCGGTTGTCGGTCGTGGCGCGCATGGGAAATCGATCGCGCCACGCGGCGTAGTAGTCTCGCGCGTGCGTGCGGTACTCGGGCCACCCGGTCTCCTGCTCCTGGTGCCTGTCCCAAACGTCCGTCCACTTCGTCAGGAAAGCGTCGGTCGTCGCCGCCATCGCGGCGAACCCAGCGTCATCCGAGAAGCGAGCCCGGATGTCGGCCAGAGCATCGCGCAGGCGGCCCGGAGACCAGATTGGGGGAGGGCAGTCGGTCTCGAAGACGACCGATGGCTCGGCACTCGCGTCGAACGAGACCGGCTCGTATCGGGGAGCCGGCGTCGCGTGCTCGGTGCTCATCGAGGACCGATCCATGAGCTCGCGGAGCCTGGCGGAGACGGTGAAATCCATGATGAGGTGAAGACGGCCCATCGTCGGGTCATCGTTGAAGACGTTGTGACTACTCATTCGGTCGAACGTCCACGCAGAGCCCTCGGGCATATGCACGATGTGGTCGCCGCAAGCGAACGACGCGTGGGGCGTCGAAGAGATGGGGACGTGAATTCGAACCCGATCGCAAAAAAGCATGTGCCAGTCGAAATGAAAGGCCCCGAACGCGCGCGGACCCAACCAGCGAAGCCTGACTTCGCACACGGGCGCATCGAACCAGGCGAGGAGCTGGCGGATGTAGGGGCAAGCCGCAAGAGCGTCCGTGCGCGCAAACGGGCCGAACATCAAGTGGTTGTTGCGACCGCGGTGCGACACAAGCGGAAAGCTCGTGTAGCTGGTGGGATCGGCCGCCGAGAGCCGGTCGGGTCGCCAAAGGTGCCGAGGGAACTGGGTCGCCTCCTCCTTTAAGCGGGCGACATCCACGACGACGGGGAGCCGGAGGAGAGGCGCGGAATACTTGATCATCGTTCGGACTTGATTCGAGACGTCGAGATTCTACGAGGGGAGCAACGCACGTGCCGGCGGACAAGCTCGCTCGAAAGGGCTCCGGGAACCTTTTCGCGCACGCTCGCCATTGGCCGTCGTGCGGACGGGCCAAACCGTTGGCACGAGTCGTTGCACCAGTCGTTACCTCGATGCACCAAGTCGTCCCCGACGCGCCATCGACCGCCCGCTGCAGGCTCGCGCGCGTCGCGGCGTGCGAGCACGGCGACGACACTTCCGGGAGCTACGGCCCGTTCATCACGGTGCCCGGGTCGCGTGCGAGCAGGGTCGGTGGCAAGGTCGGCGGCAGCAGCAAGGTCGAGCCGAAGCGGGGAGAATAGAAACCTCCCCAACGTCTTGCCGGCTCGCCTCGTCTCCAAAATCTCTCCAAGAACTGGGTCGATCTGGGTGGACTGCCGTGGAATCGCGG
>Ga0209648_10005424_pt1 | contig 10918 bp, 11 predicted proteins | sample GraSoi2013_115cm_FD_185830 | JGI IMG/M metagenome (GOLD analysis project Ga0209648, IMG submission 185830) | Grasslands soil microbial communities from the Angelo Coastal Reserve, California, USA - Sample 9_17_2013_115cm (SPAdes) (version 2) | ecosystem: Environmental > Terrestrial > Soil >...
CCTTTGGTCCCGGTAGCAGGATCCATCTCGAAGCCCAAAACGACCGCCACGATCGGAGCGGTGAACGCCATCTGCCCTCGGTCAGCGCGGACGGCCGCTTTCCCTGGTGTCCCCTCGCCGCTTATGCTAGCAGAATTCTCGGATCTTTGCAGGCTGCGAGGACATGGCCGAATCCTTCGATCCCGACAAGGCTGCACGCTACATCTTTCAGGCGCACGCCGGCCGCGCCGAGTACCGCAATCTGCCGCCCGATATCGCGCCGCGGAACGTCGCGGAAGCCTATGCGGCGCAAGCGGCGTTCGCCCGGCTGCTCGAACCTCGCGAAGGGAAAATCGCGGGGCTGAAGATCGCGACGACCACGAAAATCATGCAGCAGCTGATGGGGATCGACCATCCCTGCGGCGGGCTGATCTTCGAGCGCCGGGTTTTGCGCTCGCCGGCCGAGATCCGGCTCGACGACTACCTGCATGTGGTGCTCGAGTGCGAGCTCGCCGTGCGCATCGGGCGGGCGCTGCCGAAGCCGGCAGAGCCTTACACGGCCGCCGGCGTCAAGCCGGCAATTGCCGCGGTGATGCCGGCCTTCGAGCTCATCGAGGATCGCAAAGCCGACTACAAGGACACCAAGGCGCTCTCCATGATCGCCGACAATTGCTGGAACGCGGGCGTGGTGCTGGGAGCCGAGACGCCGTTCGACGCGGCGCGTCCTCTCACCGGCGTGCACGGATCTCTGGAGATCGACGGCCGCCCTTCCGGCGAGGGCAAGACCGATGATCCTCTCGGCGCGCTCGCCTGGGTCGCCAATCTGGCGATCGAGCAAGGCCGGATGCTGGAGCCCGGCATGGTCGTGATCACCGGGAGCATCATTCCCACCTTCCCGGTCCGGCCAGGCAACCGGGTCGTGTTCACGCTCGATGGATTGGGCAGCGCCGAGCTCGTGGCCAAATAGCTGAACGCCGCGCCGGTGAACTCCCATTCGATTCACAGCGGCGTGACGCGTACGTTGAGCACCGCGGCTTGCCCGTCGTCGACGGCTTTCAGGCAGCGATCGATCGCGGCCGGGAGATCCGCCGGATCGCGGCAGCATTCGCCGTAGGCGCCGAACGCGCGGGCGACCTCCTCGAGCCGGCGCTGATCGCCTTGTCGCGTGCTCTCCAGCCGTGACTGGAAGCGATCGGTCTTGGCCGCGGTGCCGTCGGGATAGACGCGCAGCACGGATTCCTTGACCGCTTGCCAGCCGCGATTGTCCAAAATGACGGTGAACACCGGCAGCCGATACGTCTGCGCGACGCAATAGACCGAATCCGGCGTCGAGAAGTGGAAAGCCCCGTCGCCCACGATCTGCACCACGCGCGCCTGCGGCCGCGCGAGCTTGACGCCGAGCCCCGCCCCGCCGGCAAAGCCCAGCCCGCCGCCGGCAAGACCCACATACGTCTGCGGCCGGGTGCGCTCGATCTGCCGGAGCACCGCGCCGGAATTGCGGATCGCCTCGTTGATGACGACGTCGTCCTGCGAGAGCTTCGCATTCAGCGCGGCGCAGACGTAGTCCGGCGTGAGAGCGTCCGTTTCACCCGCTGTTCGCGCCGCAGCTTCCGCACGCTTGCGCCTTTGCGTGCGCGCATCCTCCCACCGCGCCATGCGCTTCGCAACCCGCGCGCGGAAGCTCTCATCCGCTTTGGCCCGCACGATCTCCAGCACCTGCCCGAGCACGCTCATGCAATCGGCCTGGACCCGCAGATCCGCGGCAAAGCCCCAGATCGGGAAATCCTTCTTGATGGCGTCGACGTCGATCTGCAGCCAGCGCAGCGCGGACGCCCGCGGGGCGGACTGCGGGATGAACGGCACGTCGACGTCGAGCAGCAGCCCGAGATCCGCGTCTTCCATCAGGGCCGCCGGGTCGAAGCCGGCAAAACACGGCGAGTTCCGCGAAATGTTCAGGTAGATGGGATTGAACTCCGCGACGCGGATGCCGCATTCGCGCGCAAGCGCCTCGAGCAGCGCCGGCGCCTCGGGGTTGCGGCCGAGGTAGGCCGTAATCGCGATCGGATTTTCGGCGCGCATGAGCTCGTCGGCAATGCGCTCGGCCGCCGCCGGATCGATGCCGCCGAGCTTGACCGCGCCGTAACGTGCCTCCGGATAGCTGCGGATCGCCGCCTGCTCCCACTCCTCGGCAAGCGTCTCGCGCGGCAGCGTCAGATACACCGGTCCCGCCGGATCGCTCTGCATCAGCGCGTGCGCACGGCGCAACACCTGTTTGACCACGACCCCGGAGGGCAGGTTGTATTCCCATTTGACATACGAGCGCACGAGGCTGGCGATGTCGTAGGGGTCCTGCACGAAATGCACATAGTGATCGCGCGAGCCGCGCAGCTCGCCGTGCAATGTAAACGGCGCGCGGCCCGCCATCAGCAGCACCGGCAGCCGCGAGCGAAACAAATTGTGCATGGGCATCGCGGCGTTCGCGGTTCCGGCGTCGACGTGCACCAGCACCGCCTGGCCGCGTCCGGTCATGAGCGCATAGCCGCCCGCCATGTGCACCGCCACGTTCTCGTGCGGGCACAGCACGACCTGCGGATGGGATCGTCCTTCGAGATCCCAGCGCGCCAGTTCCTCGATCAGCGAGACGTGGTCGGTGCCGAGGTTGCCGAAGATGTACTCGATGCCGAGCTCGGCGAGACCTTCCAAGAAATAATGGGCCGACGAGCGACGCACCATGAGCGGCTCCCGCTGCCCGGCTGGAGCCGGGAATAAGCGAGGCGTATTGCATCACGTTCGGCAGCCGACGTCACGCCAGAGCCTTGACCGCGGCCGCCGATCTGCGGAAGCTCGCGGTAACATTCGGGAGGAAGGGAAATGCGCCTGGTGAGCCGGCTGCTGCTGGTCGTGGCGGCGATGCTGCCGACGGTCTTGATCACCACCGCGCAAACGGGTCCGGCGCAGAATTATCCGACCAAACCCATCCGGATCATCGTCGGGTTCACCGCCGGCGGCGGCAACGACATCCTGGCCCGGCTGGTGGGTCAGAAGCTCTCGGAATCGCTGCACCAGCCCGTCATCATCGAGAACAAGCCGGGCGCCGGCGCCATGATCGCCACCGAATACGTCGCCAGGGCGGCGCCCGACGGATACACGCTGCTGATGGGCGCGAGCGGGGCGATGACCATCAACCCCGCGGTCTACACGAAGATCTCTTATGATACGCTGCGGGACTTCAAACCGATCGCGATGATCGCTTCGTTTCCGCTGTTTCTCGTAGTGAACCCCTCGGTGCCGATCACTTCCGTCGGCGAGCTCGTCACTTATGCGAGGGCCAATCCGCAAAAGGCCAATTATGCCGCCTCCTCCGCGGCGTTCCAACTTGCCACCGAATTGTTCAAGCTCAAGACCGGCGCGCCGATGGAGTATATCGCCTACAAGGGCAGCAACGATTCGGTCATGGCGGTCATCGCCGGCGAAGTTCTGCTGACCATCGCCGACGCGACGCCGGTTTCCGGTCAGCTGCAGGCCAGCCAGGTGCGGGCATTGGCGGTGACTTCGGAGAAGCGCAATGCCGAGTTCCCGGACGTGCCCACCATGGCGGAAGCGGGCGTTCCCGAGATGAACGTCGAGCTGTGGAGCGGCTTCTTCGCCCCCGCCGGCACGCCGGCTCCAATCCTCGACAAGCTGCAGGATGAGGTCGTTCGCATCGTCGGCTTGCCCGACATCCGCGACCGCATGAAGGCGCTTGCAGTCGATCCGGCCGGCAAGGGTTCCGACGAGTTCGCACGGGTGATTGCATCCGACATAACCCGCTGGACCGCCGTCGCCCAGGCATCGCATGTCAAGATCGAGCGGTAGCACCGAGCTTTTCCGCCGATGACCAGACAATGGGACCGCAGGAAAATCCTTGCCGGAATCACCTTCGCCGGCCTTGGGCTCGTGGCGGCGGTCCTGTCCACCCGGCTCGACGTCGGCACGGTGACGCGGCTGGGACCGGGCGGGTTCCCGCTGCTGCTCGCAAGCCTTCTCGCAGTGCTCGGACTGGCACACGTCTTCAGCGCCGCGCGGCCCGATCGCCGCGAACCCTTCGACGCATGGGAGGGCAAGGCCAGCAAGGCCGTCCTCCTCATCCCGTTGAGCGCGGTGGTGTTTGCCGTGGTGATCGAGCGCTTCGGCCTGATCCCGGCGATCATCGCCAGCGTATTCGTCGGCGGGGTGGCCAATCCGACCGTCCGCGTGCTCGAGCTCATGGTCCTGTGCGCGGGTTTGGCGGGGTTCGGCGCCGGCCTGTTCGTCTACGGCCTCGGCCTGCCGTTCACGCTGTTCGAATTCCGGTGAGGACGTGGCGAGCCGCGGAGCGTCATCATCACCGAGATCCTGCACAATCTGGCCAACGGGTTCGGCGTCGCGCTGTCGCCGACCAATTTTCTCTATTGCCTGATCGGTGCCTCCCTCGGCACGCTGGTGGGCGTGCTCCCGGGCCTCGGCCCGATCACCACCATCGCCATGCTGTTGCCGATCACCTTCAAAATGCCGGCGGTGGCCTCGCTGATCATGCTGTCCGGCATCTATTATGGCGCCCACCATGCCGGCTCGACCACGGCAATCATGCTCAACATGCCGGGCGAGCCGACCTCGGTCGTGATCTGCCTCGACGGCAATCCGATGGCGCGCCAGGGCCGCGCCGGGCCGGCCCTGTGCATCTCCGCGCTCGGCTCGTTCTTCGCGGGCTGCATCAGCGTGATCATCATTGCGCTGTTCTCGCCGCCGCTTGCCCGCGTCGCGCTCAGCTTCGCCTCCCCGGAATACGCTTCGATGATCGTGCTGGCATTGGTCGCAGTCTCGGTGATCTCCAGCGCCTCGGTGCTCACCACCATCTCCATGGCGGTGCTGGGCCTGCTGCTCGGGACCATCGGCACAGACCTCAACACCGGGGTCGAGCGTTTCACCTTCGGGATCGGCAGCATCGCCGACGGGCTGAGCTTCGTTGCGCTTGCGGTCGGGCTGTTCGCCTTCACCCAGATCGCCTCCCAGCTCGGCGCCGACGAGGTGCGCCACGTGGTTTCTGCGAAGGTGAGCGGATTGCTGCCGACGCGGGAAGATCTGCGCGCTTCCTGGAAGTCGATCCTGCGCGGCACGGGACTGGGCGCCGCAATCGGCATTTTTCCGGGGACGGGACCTCTCGTCGCCTCGTTCGCCGCTTACAGCCTGGAGAAACGCATCGCGCAAGATCCGTCGCGGTTCGGCAAGGGGGCGATCGAAGGCGTGGCGGGACCGGAATCCGCGAACAATGCCGCGGCATTCACGCATTTCATCCCGATGATGACGCTCGGCATTCCGGCCGGCGCCGCGATGGCATTGATGCTCGCTGCGCTGACGATCCAGGGCGTGACCGCCGGTCCCCAGCTGATGACCAAGCATGCCGATCTGTTCTGGGGCGTGATCGCCAGCATGTGGATCGGCAATCTGATGCTGCTGGTGCTCAACCTGCCGCTGGTCGGCGTCTGGATCCGGCTGCTTGCGGTGCCCTACCGCTATCTCTATCCCGTGGTGCTGGTGTGCTGCTGCATCGGCACCTACAGCGTTGCCAACTCCGCCTTCGACGTGATGCTTGCGGCGGGTCTCGGCCTCGTCGGTTTCGCGTTCCACAAGCTCGGGTGTCCGCCGGCGCCGCTCGTGCTCGGCTTTATTCTGGAGCCGATGCTCGAGGAGAATTTCCGCCGCTCGCTGCTGCTCGCCCGCGGCGATTTGAGCATCTTCGTCACCCGCCCGATCAGCTTGGCGATTCTGATCGCGGCCGGGGTGCTGCTCGCCGTATTCTGCGCCCCGGCGATCCGGGCACAAACCGTCGGCGAAGCGCGGTGACGGCGGTTGTTTAATCGCACCATGGTTCCCGGCCAGAGCGGCGACCTGAAGAGGTGGGACACACGGAACCCTTTGCCTGTGTCGCGCACGAAGGATGCGATGAAGCGCGGGAATCCCTCGCGGGCCGCGCGACGCCGGCCGGAATCGTCGAAACGCGCTGCGGCATCGCCGCATGCCGAACGCCCGGCGCCAGCATAGCCGGGCGGCCTTTCGCGGGCTACGATACCGCGGCCGTTGCGCTCTCGTCTCTCACGTTACAAGGTGTGTCATGAGCGCGGAACCGTTCGAACCCCTGCGCCGGCATATGCTCGCGGAGATCACTGCGTCCACGGCCCATGTCAGCTCCGTCATCGGCAAGGCGGCGCTCGATGACCGGGTGCTGCAGGCCATGGGCAAAGTCTTGCGACATGAGTTCGTGCCCATCGAGCTGCAGCCCTATGCCTACGCCAACGTGCCCTTGCCGATCGGCTTCGAGAAGACCATCTCCCAGCCCTTCATCGTGGCATTGATGACGGACCTGCTCGAACTGCGTCCGGAGGACACGGTGCTCGAGATCGGAACCGGGCTCGGCTATCAGGCGGCGATCCTCGCCGAGCTGGCGGGGAAAGTGTTCAGCATCGAGGTCATCGAGGAGCTCGCGCAGCTCGCCAAGCGAAGGCTCGGCCGGCTGGGCTACGCCAATATCGAGCTTCGGATCGCCAACGGCTATTACGGCTGGGCCGAGCACGCCCCGTTCGACAAGGTGATCGTGACCGCGGCTCCCGACCTCATCCCGCCGCCGCTGCTGCAGCAGTTGAGACCCGGCGGAAAAATGGTCATCCCCGCCGGCCTGCCCGACTCCCAGCAATTGCTCCTGGTCGAAAAGGACACCGGCGGCCGGACGAGGACCAAGGAGATTCTGCCGGTTCGTTTCTCACAGCTCGAAGGGCCCGAATCCGGCTGACGCTGGATTGATGACAGGGCCGCGGCCGCAATCGCGAATTTCCAAATCGGTCTTGTCCGCCCGAGTCTCAGGCCCGGTCACGGCTCGCGGGCGGCAAGGACGGAGGGCTCCGGGATCGGCGCCGGAGGCCTCGGCGCGTCCAGCACGAGGGACGGGACCGCCCGGCCGCCGGATTTTGCGGAGGCCGAAGACTGCGCGGGGCGCTTCGGCGGCAGTGGGACTGCGGCACGCGCGCCCGCCGATTCAAGCTTGGCTTCGGGACCTCCGAGCTTCGGTTTCTGCGGCTGGACCATTCCCCATTCGGGCGAGTGCAGGGCCTGCACAGCGCTCAAGGCCCGCTCCGTCGCCTCATCCCATTCGTCGTCGTCGGCTAGGCGGTTCACGGTCTTGAAGCCCCGCAATGCATTTCGAGATGCGGCTCCCCAAACTCCATCGTCGCTGCCGGCGTAATATCCAAGCTCCGCCAGGCGACGCTGGATCCGCTCGGCGTCTTCGCGATTGAGCGGATTCATTCTCGCCCCCGTCGGCGGCGGATAGGCAGTTTCGCATGCAATTGCGTCTTCGAGCCGCGTCCATCCGCCGGGCGGTGCAGAAAGCGCGGAAGTAGAGAACAGACGCGTCACCGTCTCCGCGTCCAATACGTCGTCTCGCAGAAGACCGTTCGTCTCCTTGAAATGCCGGAGCGCGATCCTCGAGCCGGCTCCCCAGGTACCATCCGCGGGATTGATGACGTAGCCGAGATCGCTCAGCCGGCGTTGCACCCGGGCCGCGACGGTCTGGTGCAACAGCGCGAGCGACGGCGCCTTCAAAAGCGGCCAGGAAACCGGCTCGGCTTCCAGCTTGCCCGGGACTCCCAAGGTGATGAGCGGCGGCAATGCTCGGATGTCGGCCGCCGGATCGCCCGACGAAGAAGAATGCCGGGCCCCTGCGAGATATGGGCCAGCGGGCGCCGCGACACCAACATGAATCTTGCGCCGCCACGCGCCCAGAAGCGCTCTTCCTTCGCTCTCCAGCGCTTCGCGCTGCTCGATCACTTCCGCATCGATCGTGCGCCTATCCGCGGGCAGGTAGCCATAGCGTGCGCATCGCGCATTCCAATCGTTGGCGAGCGCGTGGAAAACTGCCAGATCGGCCCGGTTGGTGAGCGGACCGATCGCCTCCAGCCGAACCTGCTGGAACCTGCAAAAGCGGGTGTTGGCCTGACTGAAGGGGAGATTGCTGCCGCTGAGCGGCCGGTCCTCCGGCAGCGCGTCCGTATGGCGCACGAAGGAGGAATCGCCGGCGGTGTCCGGGGCGGCAACGGAGGGAATCTTCGAAGGCAGCGCCGCCAGCGCGGCGACCAGCCCCGCCGTGCCGAGCCAAAACCAAAGCTTGTCCGGCCACAGCGAGACCGCCGCTATGACCCGTCCGAGCCAGGCTTCCGACGAGGAGCCAAGTTGCAGAACCGAAGTGGAGGGCGGCGCGCACTCCGGCACGACCGTCGCGATCTGCAACCGGGAGAACGGATTGCAGAGCAGACTGGCGCTGCCCAAAAGCCCAGAATCGACTCGCACCGACACGAACGCCCCACCCTACTCGCACCGCGGACCCCGATCATGCCGAATACCCGCCTCGACGCCTAGTCCGCTCGAGCTAAGTTATCCACAGGCCGGCATGCCCACGATATGATACGCCCGGAACGAGCGGCATGGCCAGCCGGTTTGTGTGCACGATGCTGGCGGCCTCGGCATTGAACCGCTCGAAGACGGCTCGAGGTGCTCCGCGGCGGAGCGTGGGATCCAAAACTCGGAGGCGCCGATGAAAACCGGCGTTGTCGTGCTGGCACTGGTGTTCGTAGTATTCGCGGTCGTCTACTTCGTGCTGCCGGCGGGATCGCTTCCGAGCTTCTTTCCGGGATTCGAGCCCGGGTCTGCGCGCGTCCACGTGAAGCACGGCGTTGCCGCACTGGCCGTGGCAATCGTGCTCTTCGGCGTCGCCTGGTTCGTCGGCAGATCGCCGCGATAATGCCAGCGGGTTCTCGAAAATATAGCCGCGCATTGCCGCGGCCCGAGCCTCGATCGGGCATGCGCAGGGTCCATTGTCCGCCGAACCGACAACAGCAACGGCCGGATTTTCAAAGAGACGCTTGCGCAGATCAGCTCATCGGGCCGAACTGACTGCCGAATCCGCCCGCGAGCGGCCGGGTCGTCTCCGTCGCCAGCTTCTGGGCAGCGCCCGTAATCTCGCGGCTCTGTTGCGCGATGCTCTCGAGCTGACGCCGGGAATGCGTGGCCGACAACTCCATGAGCTCGGAGACCGACTGCGCCTGGAGCACGTCCTGCGCGTACTCGAACATCGCGTTGACGTTGGCCTGAGCGGCGGAGAGGACCTTGAGCTGATATTCCCGGAATCCCTCGGCGGCTTTCGAAGAACTTTCCTGCAGGCGTTCGGCAGCTTCGCGGGCGGTGTCGCCGGCTCTCGTCGCGCTGTCGCGAGCGGCGTTGCTCGGTCTTCTCTCAGCGGATTTGCGGTCGTCCATGGCGCTTCCTCCTTGGCCGATCTTTGTTCGATGCCGGACCCGGCATTGCTCGATCCAGGTTCCCGCCGATCGACGGTCCGGCACGTCGGGAACGCCCGGGGCGTGCGTTTGGTTCGATGGAGGCACGGCTTTTCGCAAGCCCCGGCGCCGATAAGAAAATCCGTGGCCATTGGTGACCCCGGGAGGACTCGAACCTCCGACCTTCAGCTTAGAAGGCTGCTGCTCTATCCGGCTGAGCTACGGGGCCGAGGACGATCGGCTGCGGCCGTCCAACAAAACTAGGATATTCGTGCACGGCACGCCAGCGGTCGGCCTCCGGATGCCACTTCGTTCCATCCGGGCTACGTAGGCGCAAGCGTGGCGCTAATGCGTCCAGGGTACGCGCCGCCCGAAGGCGAAATTATCGGCATACGACAATCCGAGTCGCGGCGGCGGATCCTTGGCCTCGAACACCTGGTAGGGGATGCCGTTGCGCTCGCAATAGGCGATCGCCTCCTCCTTGGTGTGAAAGCGCAGCCGCAACTCCTGCTTCATGTCGGCCGAGCTGGTCCAGCCCATCAACGGCTCGACCTCGGGCGGCGCTTCCGGCTCGTAGTCGAGCACCCAGCTCTTGGCGTTGGCGGTGCCGGATTGCATCGCGGTCCTGGCCGGCTTGTAGATGCGTGCAACCATCGCTGCGGTTCCGCCCTCGTGGGTTCGCTCTGCGGGTGGTCGGGGCAGCCGGATTCGAACCGGCGACCTGGAGTACCCAAAACTCCCGCGCTACCAGACTGCGCTATGCCCCGCCGGGTGTGCGCGAAGATGCGCCGGTTCGATACACGGTTCGCCCGGGGCCAGCAAGTTTCGCAAGGACAGAGATCCCAGAGGACAGACGACGGAGGAATTTGCGCCCCCGCCGGAGCCTCTGCCCTCGTCGCTCTGTCCTCTCTGTCCTCCGCCGCCCGTTCACCGGAACCAAGGATGGGCGACGCGATCGCCGGCTGCGATCCCGTATTTCTTCGCGGTTCCGCCGATCACTTCCAGCACCGCGCGAACCGGCCCGCCTGACGGGATGATGCGGGTCGACATCGGCTCGGTATTCTCGGCGATCCGCACAATGCGGCCGCCGGCGCTGATGAACATCATGTCGAGCGGGATCAGCGTGTTCTTCATCCACATCGCGACCTCCTGGTCGCGGCCGAAATCGAACAGCATGCCCGTGCCGTCGGGCAGCTCCCGGCGAAACATCAAGCCGCGCCCGCGGTCCTCGTCGGTGACGGCAAGCTCGACCGAAAACACGTGAACGCCGCTTTTGCTGACGATCTCGAGCGTATGCGGGTCGGCGCTTGCCGCGGGATCGCCCACCAAGGCCAGTGCCAGGGCGCAGACGAGCGCAGCCGCGGTCGACAGCCGCCGGCCCCGGCTCCGGGCCAGCAAGATCCCGATCGCCGCTAAGGCCGCAAACGCCTTCCATCGGCCAAAGGTAGTCCGCTGGCGAAACACGCAGGATTACTCCCGTAAGAGGTCGACCCCCCAGCAGGGCAAAATACAGCAGGCCTCGGTCGGGGAAAGATCAATGCGAGGCGGGGCCGTGCGGTCCGCTGTCGGGCCGGACTTCCGCGGCCATCATGCCCTTC